>Ga0325402_1001479_pt1 | contig 19325 bp, 15 predicted proteins | sample PopdelMetagenome_22_FD_207212 | JGI IMG/M metagenome (GOLD analysis project Ga0325402, IMG submission 207212) | Populus deltoides microbial communities from Bellville, Georgia, United States - Xylem-PdKOR-R3 | ecosystem: Host-associated > Plants > Phyllosphere > Stem > Wood/Secondary xylem...
TCCGTTGATTGATGAGTTGACGCAATTGTGGTCCTCTAGAGCTTTGACTTATGACATCTCGAGGAAACAAAATTTTGTTATGAGAGCGGCTTTGATGTGGACTATCAATGATTTCCTAGCTTATGGAATGGTTTCTAGTTGGAGCACGCATGGAAAGCTAGCATGTCCATACTGTATGGAGAACAACAAGGCATTCACGCTAATAAACGGGGGTAAAGCTTCTTTTTTGACTGTCACCGTCGTTTCTTGCCACATAACCATAGGTACAGGAAGAACAGAAAGGATTTCTTTGTTGGCAGAGTTGAAAATGATGTTGCACCCCCGCGTCTTTCCGGTGAAGAATTGTTTGATGTTGTGTCAGAGTACGGTGAAATTGTGTTTGGTCTCCAATCAGGTAAGCAGAAGTTTCCTGGTTTTGATTTGACCCATAATTGGGTGAAGCGAAGTATGTTTTGGGAGCTTCCTTATTGGAAGACCAATCTTCTCCGCCATAACCTGGACGTCATGCACATTGAAAAGAACATGTTTGAGAACATTTTCAACACCGTCATGGATGTGAAGGGGAAGACAAAGGACAACATCAAGGCTAGATTGGATATAGCTTTATACTGTAACCGTAAAAATATGGAGTTGGTTTATGATGAGTCACGGGTCGTAAAACCAAGAGCAAGCTTCGTGCTAGAGAAAAACGCACAACTACTAGTCTAAAAATGGCTTAAAAGTCTGCGTTTCCCCGATGGACATGCCTCGAACATATCAATGCTGGTTAATACGAAGGAATGCATATTATATAGAATGAAGAGTTGTGACTGTCATGTGTTTATGCAAACACTCATCCCATTAGCTTTTCGTGATTTGTTGCGCACTAACAAAGATCAGTCATTTCTTCAGAGATATATGCTCCAGCAAGTTGAATGTTGATTACATTGAAAGGCTTGAAAAGAATATCGTTGAGACAGTATACAAACTTGAGATGATATTCCCTCTATCATTTTTTGACTCAATGGAGCATTTACCCGTACATTTACCGTTTGAGGTAAAAGTTGGAGGACCGGTCCAGTACAAATGGATGTATCCATTCGAGAGGTTAGATATTACATGAGCTATGTAATTTATAATTAAATGTTTTTATTTTTATTTTAATGTTTTTAATTTGATAATTATATATATATATGCAGGTACTTGTTCAATCTTAAAAAAAGGTTAAGAACAAGGCGCATGTTGAGGCGTCAATATATGAGGCGTATATTGTTGAGGAGATCTCAACATTTATCTCATACTATTTTGAACCTCATTTGAGAACGAGGATAAACCATGTTCCACGGTATGATGATGGTGGTGAAGTGCATTCAAGTGGGAACTTGTCAATATTCTCCAATCCTGGACGACCCACACCTAAAAATGTCGTGAGGGGAAGATATTTGTCTGAAATAGAGTTCAGACAAGCACATAATTATGTCCCATTTAACTGTGATGAGCTGAGACCTTTTATTAAGTAAGTAGATGTTCGACTTAAACTTCGTCAAAAGTGTACTATTTATATTTTGTGATACCATACACTCATATAATTTGGAACAACCTTGCAGGCAACATCGATGATACTTACTGTCCAATAACTCATAGCTGACCGAATCTCAGATCTTTCAATTACAAGATGAACAATTTGCCACATGGTTTAGAACACATGTAAGTCCTATCGCAAACTCATTATCTCTTGCAATGTAATTAATTGTAGTCAATGTTACATAATATTCGTTTATTGATTATTGTTGTATTTAATTTACAAGCTAGGTTTATCAAATGGGAGGTAGTGCTGCAATTTCACTGTCTTTACTATGCTTGGGCCCTGAAAAAAAAGTCAAGTGCTATAACGGGTATTTTGTTAATGGATATGTCTTTTATGCTGAAGAATATGGGCATGGAAGAAAGACATGCAACAACTGTGTTTGTATTAAGGGATCGACTTCTAGTGATTTTGAAGTTGACTATTACGGTAGATTGGAAGAGGTCATCGAACTGCAATATCTTAACGAGCAAAATAGAGTGTTTTTATTCAAATGCGATTGGTATGACACAACTGACAGAGGAATCAGAGTAGATCCTCACTATGGTCTCGTTGTAATCAACTCAAAAGCTAGACACCGCAACGTAAACGACGTCTTTGTTTTCGCAAAGCAATGCCAACAAGTTTATTACACATATACCCCTTCCTTTAGAAAGGACCGATCAAGAGTTGATTGATTATCCGTTTTAAAAACAAAACCCAAGGGTCGTGTCGAGGTTGTTCAGGATGAGAATGAAGACACAAGTGTGATAGATGAAGTCTTTCAAGCTAGTGAGTTGGTTGAACCATACCGAGTTGCTCCGTCGAGTGACTTAGAAGAAAATTTGAATTTTCGTGTTTTCAACAATTGTCTTATTGATGTTGACGCAGAGGAGTTAAATGTTGTTCTGAGCTCTACTAGTGGAAAAAAGAATATTGTTGAAGAAGATGATAACGAAATTGAAGAGTGCGATGAAGCTGATGATAACAATTCAATAGAGGACGAAGATGAAAATTCTGACTAACTAAACATGTTATAAAGCTTTATTTTATAATGTAATAATTTGAAACATGAAATATTTATTCTTCTTTAATGGTCAGCCCTTGTTATTGTGTTGTGTGTGCTGTAAGATTGCAATTCAAGATTTTGTGACAGGGTTACATAAAAAAAAGAAAAATTTACGGTTTCACTGATGGGTATACCGACGGACTATAACCCGTCAGTATGTCACAAAGAGTTGAAAAAAATTTACGGGATTGTGCCACTTTCACTGACGGCTTTACCGACAGACAAGAACCAGTCGGTACTTCACAAAGAGTTGCAAAAAAATTACAGGATTGTGCCACAATCACCGATAGCTTTACCGACGACATTACCGACAGAATGACGCACATCGCGAAGCGCATGCATGTTTGACACGTGTCCGTCTGCACAAATATCGACAACTTTAACATATTGAATAAAATATTGTGTTGATGATGATGAGTTGGGTTGAGATCCAGGATGATTGGATCGGGATGTGCAATAAAATTGGAAGTGTAATATGATTTTGTCGATAACTTGGGACACCTCAGTATAGGGGAGACTCTGTCGATTTTTTTTTAAATAATAGAAGTTAATTATGTAATAATTCGTATAAATTTGTGTAGATGCGTAGAATGAAATCTACAGCACGTCGTCAGAAGACGGTTGCAGTTAGTTTTTCTAGCAGTGAGGAGGACGTATCCTTAGGTGCTGATCACGACGAGAAATCTATGCCAACTTGTGATGCTGCCTCTTCTAGCGCGGTTTCACAACGCAGAAGCGGTGTGCCTTCACAGCGGGGTCAATTCACCCGCAAATACCAGGCACAATGGAAGGATAACCTCTCAATGTAAGTTTGTTTAAGTTTTAGTTTTTTTTTATATACTTATAACATAATTTATGAACAATTAATTAATATTACTACTTTTATTTAATTTCAGGTTCACAAACATTGAGGCTGCAAGGACTATAACATTGGCGTTTAAATCGTCGATGGAGATTTCATTGTTTCAATAGAGCCAGGTTTCCAGACATCCTGAGTGGAAACCTAATATCGATGCATGATTTAAGCGATTTCAGGTCGGTGTTAATTTTTAATTTCCAACTTATTTTTAATAAGTAATTTTTATAATTTTATATCTTGTACTATTTTTATTTTATATGAATTATTTATATACATAGAACAAATTTGAGCGGGATAGGGCGGACAACAATGTTGTGAGGAGGATTTGGGAAAATCACGCGGCAACTAGGTAACATCGAAAATAATATTTATTTTTGTTTTATAATTTTATGTCTTAAATTCTAATTTGTTACTATGGAAGTAGGTTACGTGATTTTTGGTATCACACCAAAAAAAAATCAAAAAGACATGCGAGGGATAACGGTTTTGAAGGATGGAATGAGGTGGTGGTTTGGCAGGAATTCAAACCGCCATTCATCTCGGGGGAAATATGGACGGCATATATTGAGCATGTGACCTCAGAGCGGTTCTCACGGCGCTCACAGTCCAGCGCCGACAATCAGAACCGGCAAATTCATGGTTCGGTGACCACGCACACTGGCGGATCCGTCCCATTCAGCACACATGCAAAGCGGATGGTAAGATTAATTTTAATGAAATATATTATTAATTAATTTGTCGTTCCTTGTAATATATTTAACTTTCAACCTATTTTTTCGTTACAGGCTGTGTCTCTTGGACGTGAACCGAGTCCAATGAAGCTGTTTGTAGAGACTCATGTGCGGAGTCAAGACTGCTAAAAGGGGGTGCAACAGACAATCGTGCTCAGCACTTCGTGGTATGTTCATTCATTCATTTTATTTTGTAAGTTATTATTTTCTTGAATTGCATCTTGAATTGCATTTGATGATTTTTTTACCGACGGAATTTTCAGGAGACCTATAATAGCCGGTTGAGGGAGAGATATGGGGACAATCCATCGACCTATCTAGATTTCGATCCAGATTTGTGGATGAAGGCGGGATCATCTGGTGGACACGATAAAAATCAGGTCTACGGGCTCTCCAACACTACGGCTGAAAACTTGCGTTCGGCTCGTAGTGTCTCAATTGTTGGAAGCTCTCCATCAGTATCGAACACCCAGTATGAGGAGTTCATTGTGTTGAAACAACAATATCAACAACTCTCGACGAATTATGATGAGCTCCGTCAAATAGTTATGGAGATGAGATCAAAGATGGGTGACGATACTTGTGCAGCTTCTTTTTAGCCGTATGGTCCTGGGAATAACCAGCCTCCTCCTCCTCCTCCTCCTCCAGCTCCGCCGCTATTCTAGTTTAATTTTATTTTTTAAACACATTAAATTTGTAATGCATATTATTTAACATTACTTTTATATTTTTAATGTTTAATCCATTTTTATTTGTTTATTAAGGTTTTTTACTATTAATAAATTATTATTTTTTATATATATTTTAAATACATACCGACGGCTTTACCGACGGATAATTTCCTTCGGTATTTCACAGAGAGTTGCCAAACAATTACCAGCCATGCCATAATTACCGACGGATAGATTCTGTCGGTGATTAAATACAGATGAATTTACCGACATATAATATCCATCGGTATTTCACAGAGGGTTGGCAAACAATTACCAGCCATGCCATAATTACCGACGGATATGCTGTCGGTAATTACCGTTGAAATTGCAGGCGGATTTAGTCCGCCGGTAATGTTCCCGGGGAAACGTTTTTTTTGGCACGCGCATATCCGTCTGTAAGACCGCCAGTGTTCTGTCGGTGGGTTTTTTTATTTACGACAGACTTAGCGATGAAAATGGGAGTTACCGACGATTGGTATACCGACGGACGTGTTCCGTCCTTGAGACCGTCGGTAATTAGTTCGTTGGTAAAACTGTTTAATGGTGTAGTGGATGTTTGTCAAATCATGAAGCTTGAACAATTCCTTTACAGGAGGAGATCTAGGTCTTACTAAGGTTTTAAGCATAGTTTTGAAACCCGGCCCGACCCGACGGGTCAATTCAGGACTGCAACTAGGTCAGGTTGAAAAAAATAGGAAAAGTCATGACCCGGTGTGACATGGCCGACCCGACAAAACCCAGTTGCAACTAGTTGACTTTGTTTTTTTGTTGCTAAAACGACGTTGTTTTGAATTTTTTTAAAATAGGGATTGACCCTGTCAAAACCCGGAACCCTGGTCTTGGACCTGACCGGGTTTAAAAACTATGGTTTTAAGAGTTTTTTTTAAAATAAAAGTAGAGTTTTTTTTTTCTAATATTCTATAAGGATTAACTAGGGGAATGTCTGTGAGTGGGATCTTAGAATCTTCATGTAGATGATGGATTTCGTAGAAATAATCTAACTTAAAGGCTGAGCTAGATCTTAGAGATAGAGTTGAAAAAGTTCGAGATAAATAATCGAGCTAACGGAAACCATTTTCTCATTACTAACCAAACACACCTTACCACGCCATCCAACAAAAGACAAGATAATTTCCACGTGCTAAATTAACACTCAACCTTACCTCCCAGTCAACAATGTTCCACGTGTCAAAATACTACTTTTCCTAAACTTCTTTATATCATAATCATCATACAAGTCGTTTTCCCGATCTGTCCTTCGAGATCCATGAATCCTCACGTGGTAATTTCTGTAAATCCTGTACTGATTCTTTCATCATTTAGTATTTTCCTTCTTCTAAATGTGAAACCCTCGAAGGCCCTATCCTCGGATCACCTAACACACCCTAAATTTCCTATAAATCGTGCCTAACTTTATCAATTTTCGATCTTAAATCTTCGATCAATTCAATCTCCAATTTCTCTATTTCTCTTCATCTGTTATTAAATTCGATCTCTTGTTCCTTCTATTATTTTACCTCTCCATCGATCGAACCTTTTTTTACCCCTTGCCGTGTTCTAGATTCATTTCTAGGGTTAGGGTTTCTTGGACTCTCTTTAATTTCAAAGGTGGGTTTTGTTCGATCTTTAAATTTAAGCTTGTATATTTGTATTTCTTTTCCTAAATTTATCTGGGTCACTTGAATTTTTCGGTTTTTTTTTTTTTAATTTTGAAACTTTGCGCCTCTTAGAATCTCTTAATTTCTATCGGTTTTTTGTTCGATTCAACTTGGTTCATATCTGTCCCTTGTTTGGATTTTTTTCGTTTGTAAATTAATGCTATTCCGATACTAGAAAATTAGGGATCTATAATTTTTTATTTGTGAATTAGGATTTTTGGAAATTTTGATTTGTTTTTCAAATTCATCAATCACGTGACATTATCTACTGCTCAAAGACCAATTTTTACGGTAAGATCAAGCTTCTCAAGCTTATTCAATGTTGATTACTTTTTAAGTAATAAATTTAATCATAAACGGTTTTGTTGATCTGTTATTTTTTTTCTAATAAAATAAAAGAAAACGAAAGACGGCAAGGCACCCAACATAATTAATTAATTATAAAAGGAATTTATGGGGTGTGAGAAAAAAATGGTGGATTAATATTTAGAAATGAAGTTTGTATAGTGAACTCTTAATGGCTACATATTTAGGGTATAGGTTGACCATTTTTATTAGTACTGTGGATACTAAAATTCCCAAATGCATAAAAGTATCCCTTTGGTTGACCATTTTTATTAGTATTTTGGATGCCAAAATTCGCAAATGCACAAAATTCTTCGACTGCTAGTGCCGTCCCTTTCTTAATTTGGGTTTTTTCCACTCAGCCCCTTCTTGTCTGTTATGTCATAGGAATCTTACCTTTCTACCCTGAACTTTTCAGAAATGTAATAGAAAGTAGTAAGAAAATTATCCCTTCTAGGCTGCTTATGTCATAATCAGGGGATTCTCGATGCTAAGAAACCATTTTGCTGCATGGTAGTTTATTGAAAGCACTTGTTTCTTTGAATCTTTGCTTTGTTTCTACGTGTTGCTAATACGATAAAAGATAATTCTGATATGCAGCCAAAATTAAAATGATTCAGAAACGTGCTTTTGCTGATGATAATTCATATGAGGTTGCTTGTAAGCACCCCAGGCAAATGGAGCATATTGATCAGTTTGCTCCTATATTTCCACTTGACAATGCTCACCAGAAACATCTAGTTTCAGGTAATGGACTGTTGGTAGTGTCTGTCACTTATGAGTATTCTTTGTACTCGGAACCTTCTTACAATGCGGACTGTGGAGTAAATTACTTTTGAGTCTCTTTCCCTATTCATCTAGCCTGCCCAATCTGATGATTTGATACTGAAAAGGACCTTATGGATGAAATTCTTGCTTTTATAGGATGCAGATTTTGGATAATCAATCATTATACCATTGACTTTGTAAGAGTCTATTGGTGGATTTTTCATGATGACTGCTGTTATATGCTTGCTATGGTTATGATAATTCTGGGCAACAAATTCATTCTGGACCTTATCTGTCATATTTTTTGCATATTAGAAGTCTACAAATTTACAAATTCGCTGGAAGATGCTTACATTCTAGTTTTACAGATCATATAGGGATTAAAAAACTCATTTTTGTGTTTGTTAAATCACTTTCATGTGTTCCCATAATCACATGCCATATTTTTATTCTTTCATGGAGTTTCCTAGTTTATATATCTGACTTGCTTTCAACATGATGATGAAGGTGATGACACTTACAGAGAGTGTCAAGATGTAGGGAGGTCTGCAAGTGACTTGGTCACTGAATATTCAAATGGAACCAGCAAGGAGTTTGAAACTGGTGACAATGGTTGTTTTCCGCAGTTTTTGTGGATCAGCAATGGGATTCTTGAAGCAGATAATTTATCATTCTTCCCAGAATATTTTGACGATGGCCACCAGCTTAGGCCTTTACTTGACCCTGATGAGGCCTGCTCATCTCTTGATTATCCTTTTCGGAAGTTGGTTTCAATTGGACCAGAGCATCAAGCTAATGTTCCGGAGTGGGGCTCACAGGGTTCAAGCACCTCCCTGAACCAGCTAGATGAGTCTAACCTTCAAGTTGCACATGCACAGTCATCTAGCCCAGGTGTTATAATTGATGGTTGTTATGAGGAGAATCTGATGGGCACTTGTGTCCTTCCCATGCCTGAACTGGAAGTACCTGCAAATTATTGTTATGAAGCCACCAAAGGTGACTGTGGGTGCCCCGATGCAGGTTCTATCAGATGCATAAAACAACATGTCTCAGAAGCTAGGCTGAAACTTAGGGAAAACCTTGGGGAAGAGATATTTGAGGGGTTGGGGTTCTGTGATATGGGAGAAGTGGTTGCAAATAAATGGACTGTCGAGGAAGAGCAAATCTTCCATGAGGTTGTGTTATCTAATCCTGTATCGTTAGGCAGAAACTTTTGGGACAATCTGTCGGTGACATTTCCTTCCCGAACAACAAAAGACCTTGTCAATTATTATTTCAATGTATTCATGCTCCGGAAACGTGCTGAGCAGAACAGGTTTGACCCACTAAATATTGATAGTGATGATGATGAATGGCAAGGAATTGAGGGTGAAGCAATAGAGAACGATGAGAATTCTGCAGTGGAATCCCTGGCTGGTCAAGATTCCTCCGCTTATTGTCAAGAGGACCATACAGAGAATTGCAATGAATATGTTGAGGATGAGGATGAAGTTGTTGCTTCTCAAGATGGTGTTGATAATGTTGTCCATAAAGTTGCAACTGATGAGGAGTATGAGGGGGATGTAGATGATTTTTCAGGAGCACAAGTTGGGATTTATCATGGTGATCGTGCTGGTGATCCTGAACATAAACATTTCAGTCAAATTTCTGGGAATAATGCAGATGATTTCGATGTTCAAGATGATTCATGCACATCATATGAGCATCATCAAGACAGCATTGATTGTTGTGGTCCACTTGATATAGGAGCTGATGGGAGACACTCTAGTTAAGTGTGATAATTTCACAGTAAATATTCTTGAAGGTTTGAGAGGAAGATTTCAGGGATCTGTTTGGTTTCCCTGCTGTTGTTCTGCAAGACTGAATATTATTATGGAAAGTCAAGGAATTAATATGATTACTCATGGAAGCTTGGAGAAGCTGATGCCTGGTATCCAATGTTGATTACTGGGAAGCAGTGGTTGTACTATACATCTTTCCAAATTGAATTTGGCATCAGTTTTAAAGGATCTGATAGTGCCAGAGGTTCCTCGGCAGACCTTTCAAGGCTCGCTTGGTGGCCGAATTAAGAACAATTTCAGATTGACAGTAATGGCAATACTACTGCAAAATCCTGTTTTGCTTGCAAAATTTTGAGGATGTAGGTGGAAAGCATTTTGCAAGACGCAAGTAGTTTATTAAAGGTGATTAATTTTTCATGGTTGGGCCAAAGGGACGCTCGGTAATTTGCATAGCTGTGGGTGCGCAATTTGCTTAGCATGACTTGAATCCTGTTTCTTTTTATTTTCAGCTGGATCAGTGTCATGGTAACAATCTTGCTGTTTGATCACCCCAATGTTGGAAAGACCCTGGGTTCACCATCTGAAAGGAATGGTGTCTAAAAAAAGGCTTTTCATCTCCTCTGTTGGTTCCCCCGCCTCTTGACATGATAATTACTTGCTGCCAATATTCCTAGCGATGGTTTTTGTGTCATTAGTGTAACTGCCAGTGTTAATTGTGTTTCTAGGCCCCCCATTAATTTTGTAGATGTTTTAGCTTAGCTTCGAATGAGAGAACTCCATACCATTGTAACGATATTTGTGACAATAAGATTCAGTACTATTCCTTTTTTCCCCGACCAGCAGCTGAAATCTCCCTCCTTTGTCTGTGGGTGTGCCCGCTCATGTGTATTTCTGTTTATTTTGTCGTCGCTCAAAATAATTCGCCACCAGAAGCTGTGAATGATTGTGCAAATGCAATTTCTTCAAATTGGAGGTTATAATGCTAGTTTTCCTGCAACTTGGTCTTGAATGAAAAAGTGCGTGCTGTTTTCGCAGCATCTGTGGCTCTCAAGTGTATTTTTAGATCAGGTATTTCTCAACCTCCATTTGAGAAGGGTAATATTTTGAGTCTATTTGGTATAGGGGTTGTGATTTTAAAAAATTTGTTTAATAAAAATTGTTCTTTATGAGGTTTGTTTTAAAGTTTGTTGTGATTAAAAAAAAAATAATATTTTCTTGTGTTTTGTTAATATGTTTTTTGTATGAGGTTTGATTGTAAAATTACTTAAAAGAATGTATATGTATATATAAAATGGCAAAACATTGTTGTTTTATAATTATGATTACATAATGAAATGAATAATCCTTATACATTATTAAAAGTTTTTCATTTTTTCATTGTCCTATCAAACTATTTACAATTCCATCGCGTACAAAATTCATATCTGAAGGTCTCTGCGATCCTTGAATAGGTGAGCGAGGTACAATAGCAGGTAAAAAGTCATATGGAATGAAATTGGAATTGTGATCATATTCAAAAAAACCTCATCATCTTGCGATCTCCTAATATAATTATGTAGTGCCATTGATGCAACTACAATCTCAACTTGTATTTTATATAGATAAGCAGACATCTTTTGCAAAATTCCCCACCTCTGTTACCATGCCCCAAAATAATGTTCTATCATGTTACGTAGTGATGAGTGTGCATGATTAAACACTTCTTCCCGCCTGCTTGGTTGTCCACGACGCCTAAATTCTTGTAAGTAATACCTCTTGTCTTTATAGGGATCAAAATACCTAAACTCATTGGGATATCCAGCATCAACCAAATAGCATTTCCCTGCAAATAAGAACAACATGCTATTTTTTTACAAAAAAATAAAAATAAATTATATGCCCTCATCTACCGAGTCTTCAATTTATTTCAAACCACAACCTTCTGGTGTTTTGTAAATTTTATACTGCTATTGTCAATAGTCTCAAGAAAAATACATGTATCGTGTGCACTGTCTTCCCATCCTGCCCACACAAACATGAATTGCATGTTGAAACTATAAGTAGCCATGACATTTTATGTTGATACACCTTTTCTTCCAATAAATAGAATTTGATTATCGAATGATATGCAAGCACGAACATGTGTGCCATTAATTAGACGGACACAATTCTACAGGACAAAAAAAAAAGTAATCATAATCATTAATAAAATATTTCATATTCATTTAAACAACTTAGTTAAAAAGAAATTCATCTTACCTTGAAATGTGACATATATCTTGGATTCCTTGTAATTGTTTTTGGTGTGCTCGTAAATTATGGATCTAGTAGTTTTATGATTTTTACAACAAACAAACATAATGATTTCAGGACTTCTTTGAAACATCCACTAATAATTTTACTTGAATGTTGAAATCTCTCCTGCATTTTTATATTTGACGCCCCTACTCCTATTGTAAATAGAAACATAGTCACCTTTTCAATAAAACTTATTCTTCTTGAAGGTTTTAAGCCATAATGCGTTTCTAAATCATTGCACATACTCAATAGAGTAGTTGTGTCCATTCTAAACATATTAACACATCGTTTCCAATGACCTCTTAAAACCTCATTCAACCAACGCATCCCTATGTTGTATGAAACTATACATGATTCTTTATGCATATAATTAATTAATACATGTTTATAGCTCCGGCCGTGCATATAATTAATTTATTCATATCAAATTGCCTCCTTAAAATAAATTCATCATCATCACTTTCACTGTCACCGTCACCGTCATCGTCATCGTCATCATTGTTGTTGTTGTTGTTGTTGTCGTCGTCACTGTTGTTGTTTCCATCACTGTCATCTTCAGCATCAGCAACTGAGGCACCACTACTTTCACAATTAGGATAATTAATGTGGTTTACAATGCAGTTCATTACATTATCATAATTGTCATCAAAATCTTCGTTAAATATGACATTAAACCATGGATCATCCATATCTTCAATTACATATAAATAAATAAAATTAGTATGTTGTTAATAAAATACTATAAGTAATTAAATATCATTCAGTTAAAAAAAATGAAATCAAAGATTTAGTGAGAAATCATTTATTACATACTTGTAAAGCAAAAAAAAGGGTGTTCCACTTGCTTGTATCAAATGCAATTGAGAGGTTTGTTCTGAAGGATGTTATGACATTGGAAAACATGAAACACACATCCCTTCTTATATAGAAAAATTTAAATGATGTCTACATCTCTTTTGAAATATTTTGCTTTCAAAATAATTGTGTTCTGACATGTATGAGCTGTAAAATGAACATATAGATGTTCTTTTGTAGGTAGAATGTTGATACTTTCACGTGATTCCAATAAAACTACTGTCCTCCTTCAATTATTCAAGATGCTTTGGCCCTACTGTTTTGTTTCCATTACTCTACATTTTAGTCCTTATATGTTTTGAATTTCTGCACTCTGAAACCATAACATGCATCATTTTCATTTGCAGCTGTATCTTTAACTTTTGTACCATTTATTTTTTGATACCGTAAATAATTATACTCACAATTAATATTATCTGTCTACATTGACTTAAATAACATCGAGCTAATCAACGCAATAACGCGACAGACATAAAATTAAAAAAATGATCTATTTTGAAACAACGACTAATCTCTGAAATATGAATTAAAAAAAAAAAATACACGCAACTCAACAGTCCGATAACTAACATAAAAAGTCCATAAATACAACAATTAATCTCTGAAATATGAATTTGAATAAAAAAAATACATGCAACTCAACAGTCCAATATCTCACATAAAAAGTCCATAAATACAACAACAGTAAAAAACTAACCGCAATGGATATGCCCATATCTCCAACATGAAATGTGGAATAATATAATGACTCAAACGAACTTTGACAACTGGAAACTACTCTTTTCAAAACTGTCATCACATTATTTTGCAAAAATAAAATAAGCATGTATAAATAAATTATCAATCATGTCAAATAACATTACACAATGCATTTAGCTAGAACTTGACTATAGTTAATTGATTAACTTTAAGAAAATGTAATCATACCATGTTAGCTAAGCACGTTTACTTCGTGCATACATTCGCTGCAACCATTTCAACTTCCGTTCAAGATCACTTATACTGGACTACATTTCTCTTTTCCTTCTTAAACTAAGATACTCCGTAGCAAAGTCGTGAAAATCATCATCAAAGAAGTTGAATCATTCCTAGTCGATATACTCTCAAATAGTTGATCCCACCTTGACAGCAGCTGAACACCAATTCCAGATGTTTTCTTCTTTCTACCTCAAACCTTAGAAGGACCTCGTTCTTTCTTTTTCTACTGCTCTTTGTGTTGCTGTTGCTTGACATATTCACCCCACCAACCATTTGAGACATTTCAGTGTCTAAATTTAGAATCCCATCATTCTCTGAATCATCGTTTCCTTCTTTGAAATAAGTACCATCAATGTTGGCTTTGCTTGTGCCAAGATTGACATCATTACCACCAAGTACTCCTGATGAAGGAGCCCATGCAAACTCTCTAGTTGCGATAATGTTGGAATACATTATGTCAAATTTAATCTTCAAAGACGGTTCAATATCGTTTTGTCTGAATTTTTTGGCTCCTCTAATTTCCTACATGTAATAAGTACAAGTAAGTAATGAAGGATCATAAATTGAACATTTTTTCAAAATTTGACAACAATAAATTAAATTGTTAGGATGATGAGGAATTGACTTGAATTTTTGCTTTGCACCACTCATCGCTAGTTGAAATTGTTCCTAATTCACTACTCCAACCGACAACAGTTTTAGAAACTAACTTTGTCTATATCCTCCAATCTTTTTTGCATCCATCCCATTTGTTTTTCGGTCGTGTTTTAGTGAATGCATGGCTAGTTTGTTCTTTGAATGATGTTATAAGAAATTTCCACCCCGTTTTATCAAAATGAGTATTAGGTTTTATTCCCATATCAATGGCCTTAATACATAGATCACAAAATATATGCAACATTTCCTTTGTTCAACAGCCTTATCCAAAGATTCAAGACCTTCTATGATATCTTTTAAAACATATAACAAAAGAAAACAATCAATGATATCAATTACTTGGAGGGACAAATATAACTATGGATTCAACCAATACAATAGAATAATCTATGTTTTTTTTTTTTTTTTTTATCATGCTTGCTTGTTGGTGATTCCTCTCTTAAGGTGAAATTGCTCAAGTCAATAATTATTTTAGACATATCTGTCAATTTAAGCTTTATGTTTTGGGAGATGTTTTTAATTTTATAGTTCCAATCCATATTCAATGAAACATCTATTTTATCTTATTATGGTTATCTTAAACAAGTGAGATTGGGTTCATCTCTCAATGACATAAACTGAAGCACATGAAAACATACTCTTTGCTTTTCAATTCAATGTAGCAAATACAGAACATAGGTTTTGTAGGACAAACAAAAAGGCTCATAAGGCAATAGAATTGAAGTACGTCACAATTAATTTCGTTGCAATATTCTATCCTTGCATCGCAGGCCATGGTTAACTATAGTTATCTGGAATTAAAATTTCCCAGGAAAGTTTGTGGCAAGGTAAAAACCAAAACATTTATGTTGAAAATGGCTGTAAAAAGTGATACTGTAAATCTAAAGTTCAGCATTACATGAGTTTTTTGCGTAATTAGAGGATGACAAAAACTACTCTACTCATTAACGTAAACGGATTAAGCAAAGCACAAATGAAATAACTTTTCCCCTCAGTTAATCACACAACTATTGAGATTAATTTAAAAAGAAAAAAACACTTGTAAAGAACTCTATTGTTTATCAGATTCAACAATAATCAGAATGGATGAATCACATTGTTTCCAGTAAACAAACAAAAAATCAAGCAGCAGCAGTGTAAACTAGTAGATGACCAACTAGGAAATCGATTTCAACGCAGAACAACATATAATTATGCACAGTAAACAGATTTCATGAAGCAAAATATAAATTAAATTTAGAGCTAAATAAAAAAAAATGAAGATGGAGATAAGGTAGGAACTTACGGTTCTCTCTCCCATGTGAGTTTTCTCAGCACGGATCTGCTGTTTTTTTTGCAAACAGAAACAATGGAAACCTCTCGGCACAATTTATATCGGTGAAGGTGACAGATCTTTATTTGAAAAAAGAAGGGACATAGGGGAACATGGCAAATTACAATTGCTTGAAAGAAGATGGTTTGAAAGAAGAAGACACCCTTTTCGTTGTCATTTAGAAGGAGATGAGAGAAGGGAATAGAGGGGGACAAGGATGAACACTCTCCCTGACGTCTAACTTTAGGAAATAAGGGTAGGATTTTTACACATCTGAATAATTGAACCTCTTAGGTTGTTTTTGAAAACTTTTGCAATGGTTTCGTTGTCTTTTGGCAAGAGACAAGAGAAGGGAACAAAGGGAAAGGATGAAATTTGGGAAATGATAGGATTTTTCCATATCAATGGAGATGAGCTCTCAGGTTGGGAAAGTTTTGCAATATTAATTAATTCTGCAGTGGCGGTGAGAGAGATGAGAACACAACCATGAGAAAAACAATTGGAAATTACTTTCCACAAACTGAGGTCTATCCTCAGTTTCGGGTGGGACCCACGTGTAATAAAAGTGTAGTTAATATTTAACCAAACACTTTACAACAACGTTTGCTAGCAACCGCAATCACAGCGCCATACACCTACTTTATGTGCCTCACCTGTAACTTGATGATGAAATAAGTCCAATTAGTAATATTCAGAATGGATGAAAAATAAATAAGTTGAATTCCTGTAATTAGCTAAGTTGAAACTGATATTATATTTTTGTATTCGTTAAGTTAAAAGAAAAATACATGTAATTAGTTTATTTTAACCTTTAGAATTTAATTATGTCTTATATTTTGATGATGAAGTACTTTTAATGTAAAAAATTATTGGATCATGGAAAAGAATGTAAATTATGTTGTTATTTGGTGAAGGTTTAGAATGGTTGTATAGTGACTCTTGAGATTGATTGTGTGGATTTGTGGTAATGTGGATAACTACTAAAAAAATCCTGGTTTTTCTATGTACCAATGATTAATGAAAAGATCTTAACGTGTTCTTAAAGCAGGGGATGTTCTTAAAGTAGGGAATGTTTCATCACCTCACTCGTATATGATAATTGCAGCCACTTTCCAGCAGAAATGCACAGGAACCCTAAACTGGTTGTTTGGTAAAGTTCTTAGGGGGTTGTTCCGATACCGACGACGGTAACCGGTGCATGGCGGAGCTGTGTGTTTCCAGTTTATATTTATTGATTGCATGGGTAGATTAACCACAAAAAAGAAGAAAAGGCGACGTAATTCTGACGTCGAACACTTGTGGATGGGGGCAAAAAGCAATCGAGGATGGAGATTTGAGCTCGACAAAAACGTTTGTAGAACTGCAGTTCTTGCACCTTACTCCAATGGAGATGGAAACCCAGCACCCATTGCAGTAGCTAGAAGCATAGCAGCAAAAGATGCCAAATCTGTGGTCTCATCAGCAAAATAGAAAGCAAGGAATTTGAGATGGACCACACAACACATGAGCAGCAGCATTTGCCACAGAGGAGTATTGACCAAGCATTGGATCTTCGAAGTTGCTTGCTAAAACACGCATAATTCCTTTATTATTTATATTCCTGCATCATGAAATTTCTGTTTATATACTTTCTGGTTCTTGAGATTGTTTTAAAAATTTACCTAGATTCTTTTTTTTTTTTCCTCAAAGTCCTTGATTGAAAGTTTTTTAATCATCATATATATTTTATAATAAATACAATTTAATCATTAATTAAGTTCTTACAAATCAAAACATACATTTTGTCAAAACTCTTAGAATATTCTATGATATTCTAGGAAACAAAAATTCAACTAAATCACAATAATAATCACATATATGATAAATTAACCCAATCAAACAAAAACTATCAAAAAGTTAAGTACTATCTTATTAGTTTAAGGTAGAATTTCCCCTTTTTTTTTTTTAATATTGTCTCTATTTTTTTTAGGCTAAAACAAGGAAATAATCTATCAACCAATTTAAATTGTTTGACCAAGTTTACAATTTGACATGTAGGGAAAACTATTTGAATAAATTTTATATATCACATAAACCCTTCACCAATATAAAATAAGCTTTTTATATCACCCCTACTTATATAGTATCTTGTTAACACTGAAAGATATTGCACGTATTGCCAGAGCAACAATTTAGAAAACAAACCAAACAAAATATTATGAAGTGAACATCCCATGCTTATATTTAATCAATCAATTTATTTTAATTCAAAAACAAAACTTTTTTAAAAATCTAAATTTAACAAAGAATGAAAAATAAAAAGACCTGAGATAACCCGTGTAATTTTTAAGATTAGTGAAAAATCCTATATGAAGCAAGATAAAAATAAAAATGGAACCCAATCTCCTATTAAATAATTATTAAAAAATAAAACTGAAAAATCATGAGTTTTGTTTTTTTTAAAAAAACAACCCAAGAAAACTCGGACAAATCTCATAAGATTGAGTTAATCTTCCAAACTTGCAATCCGTGAAATCCTAGACACAAGCTCATTTAAGAAACTCAATTCTCTATCAATTTAATGTTGAAGGATGAAATTGAAAAAAAAAATCAATTTTAAAAACTTGCCTAGCAAAACCAGAAAAATCTTATAAACTCGAGTTAATCTCTCAAACTTGCAACCTTTAAAGTCCTAGCCTCAGGATCAAATAAGAAGCTCAACTCCTATCAATTTAATGTTACAGAATGAAAGTAAATAAAAAATATCAATTTAAAAAATTTACAAAAATAAAAAAAAAAGCAATAAAAAGAATGATAGTCAAATCTAATAGGAAAAAAAAATGAAAGATGATGAAATTATAATAAAATTCAATTTAAAAAACTATCTCAGATGAAAAAATTAGCAATTAAAAAAATAAGGATCAAATCAGACAAATAAAAAATTAAAGGGGGATAAAATTGAGAAAAATTCCAATTTTATAGATTTTTTTCAAATAAAAAATTGTAATTAAAATAAAAGGGACTAAATATGAAGAAAAAAAATAAATATAAAGGTTGATTTGAAAATTTAGAATGTCATGCTCAACAATCAAGGAAGAGAACAGCAAAAAAAAAAATAGAAGAAGAAAAAGGCACATTGCTGCTAAATCGGAGTTCCGTTGATCGTATGTGCTGGACTAAGGATGGAGGGACAATTGAGACAATTCGAATGTCATCCAAAAAGCAACCATTTGGGAGCGATACCTCCTTTACACGTTGCTTAAAAAATACGTGTGTCCAACATGTGCAATTATTTTTGTTTTTTAAATAATATTTTATATTTATTAAAATACTAAATTCTTTTTTAGTTTTGATTATAACTAAAAAAAACCAAGATGAAAATAAGAGAAAGCCCTTAGATATTAGTTCAATTTTTTTTTTGTTTTTAAAAATAATTTAATAATTTTTCTATGTTTAAAAATATTAAAAGACAAAATATAACTTATCAATTCAACAATGACTAATGAGTCATAAAATAAAAACCGCATTACCTCTAATAAAAAATTCAATAATTTTTCTTGGAAGAACAAATATTTTTAATTCAATATATGTTTTTATTTTTTTAAAAAAAAATTGCATAGTGAATTCAAATAATCTGGGCCATGCTTATTATACCAAGAGATTAAGACTTCGGTTCATGCATAAAAAATAACCCAACTTTTGGATCTGATCCATGTTGGCCAGCCTGTTCACATAGTTTTTCTTTTATAATCATTCGTGCTTAAATTGATTTCAATGGCCACTTTAAACTCCAGATCTCC
>Ga0325402_1001480_pt1 | contig 19324 bp, 7 predicted proteins | sample PopdelMetagenome_22_FD_207212 | JGI IMG/M metagenome (GOLD analysis project Ga0325402, IMG submission 207212) | Populus deltoides microbial communities from Bellville, Georgia, United States - Xylem-PdKOR-R3 | ecosystem: Host-associated > Plants > Phyllosphere > Stem > Wood/Secondary xylem...
AGAGAGAGAGAGAGAGAGAGAGAGAGAGAGAGGTTTGATAGAAGTCATTGATGTATCGAGATTCACATTAAGGATTACGAAGGATAGATTATTGTAATGGGGTTTAGAGTTTTATTAATTACGCAATATCTATTTCGAGAAATATTAATGGAGGCGGTATTAGGTATTCATGTAAGAGATGCAAAAATAAAAAATTTCTTCATCCAGATGTTGTAACGACGCATCTTCTACACAAAGGATTCATGGAGGAATATATGTGTTGGTATGCACATAGAAAACCATTTGTTTCTCACGAGATCATGGTAAAAAGGATGGTTGGGTCAACTTCTAGTGCTAACAACGTGCATAGAGTTGAAATTGACAACAGTAATCCTTATAGGATTATGGTTATAGATGCGATGAAAATGAATCAGGATCATCCCGGTCAATGTCCAATCATAGATGAAGAATCTAATACAGACACGACCAGGTTTTTTGATTCTTTGAAAGATTCTGACGAACCATTATGGGATGACTACACAAATCATAGTAAATTATCAGTTGTTGCATAGGTGTTTGTTATCAAGTTGGATTATGGGTTGAGTGAGGCTGGTTATGACAGAATTGTCGAATGGGTGAGAAGTATTTTACCTGAAACGAACATGCTAAAAGAGAACTTATATGCTGCTAAGTCCATGATGAAACCCCTCAATCTATGATACCAGAAAATTGACATGTGTCCAAACTTCTATATAATGTACTATCTTGAAAATACTGAGTTGACCGAGTGCAGAACATGCGGGCATTCCCGTTATAAATCTAAAACTGGCAGGGGAAAGACTCTTGTAGCATGTAAAAAACTTAGATACTTCCCAATCACACCTAGACTACAAAGGTTATTCATATTACCAAAGACTGCTGAACACATGACATGGCACCAATCACATGATACGGTGGATGGAGTGATGGTGCACCCTTCCGATGATGAAGCATGGAAACACTTTAACAGAGTACATCCTTACTTATCAGCTCAATCAAGGAACGTGTGTCTTGGGCTATATACAGACAGATTCAATATATTTGGGTCATTTGTTGCTTTTTATTCTTGGTGGTCGGTTATACTAACGGTTTACAACTTGCCACCAGGAATGTGTATGAGGTCTGAGTTCATGTTTTTATCTACGGTCATACCCAACCCTAATAGTCCAGGCCGGATATAGATGTTTGTCTTTGATTGTTGATTGATGAGTTAATGAAATTGTGGTCCTCTGAGGCGTTGACTTATGATGTATCAACGAAACAAAATTTTCTTATGAGGACACCTTTGATGTGGACTATCAATAAAATTACAGCTTATGGAATGGTTTTTATTTGAAGCACGTATGGAAAGCCATCATGTCCATACTGCATGGAAAGCTAACATGTCCATACTGCATGGAAAACAATAAAATATTTATGCTAACAAACAAGGGTAAAATATTTTTTTTTATTGCCACCAGCATTTCTTGCCAACGAATCATATATACAGAAAGAACATATATGATTTTTCTGTTGGCAAAGTTGAAAAGGATGTTGCACCCCCGATTCTTTCTTGTGAAGAATTTTATGATGTGGTGTTAGACTGTGGTGACATTGTGTTTGATTTTCCAATCTGTTAAGGCGCAGTTTCTTGGTTTTGGTTTGACCTATAATTGGGCAAAGCGAAATATTTTCTATGAGCTTCCTTATTGGAAGACCAATCTTCTCTGTCATAACCTTGACGTTATGCATATAGAAAAAAACGTGTTTGGAAACATTTTTAACATGGTCATGGATGTGAAGGGAAAAACAAAGGATAATATCAAGACTAGAATGGATATAGCGTTGTTTTTTCATCGTAAAAATAAGGAGTTGGTTTATGTTAGGTCACGGGTCACAAATCCCAAAGCAAGCTTCGTCTTAGACAAGAATGCACAACTACTGGTGTACTAATGGCTGAAGAGTCTGTGTTTTCCTGATGGACATGCCTCAAACATATAAAGGTGATTAATTTGGAGGATTGCAGATAGTATGGAATGAAGAGCCATGATTGCCACGTGTTTATGCAAACACTCATTTCATTAGCTTATCGTGATTTATTGTCAAAGGGGATATGAGATACACTCATGGAGATTAGTCATTTCTTTAGAGATATATACTCCAGCAAGTTGTAGACACAGCACATTGAGAGGCTGAAAATGAATATCATTGAGACAATATGTAAATTTGAGATGATATTTCCTCAATCATTTTTTGACTCGATGGAACATCTATCCATACATTTATCGTATGAGGAAAAAGTTGAAGGCCCAACTATTTTTCTCCTTTTCCTTATCTATTATTTTCTCAAATTCATCCTTTAACTTTGGGCTGATTAGGAATTAGGCCTCGTTGTTTTTTTTGTTTGTTTTTCCATGAAGTTATCTCCATCTCATAACTCGGGTCATTAGTTTGGTTGGTTAACCCAGGTAGATTCGAACTATTTTTATGTCCTCTTTTTAATTGAGTTTTTTTTTTAATTTTATCTTTCAACACTGAGTTGATTAGGAATTGAGCTTCATAATTTTTTTTAATTTGATTTCTATTAGGTTATCTCAGTCTCATGATCTAAGTAGCGGGTTTGACAGGTTAACCTAAGTTGACTTTGATTATTTTTTTTATCTTTTATTAATTGATTTTTATTTCAATTTCATCCTTCAACATTGATTTTATTCAAAATTAAGCTTTATTATTTGTTTTTATTTATTTTTTTATGGGGTTATTATGATCTCATGTGTGGCACGTAGATTGGTAGTTCAACCTAAGTTGATTTGAATAAATCCAATATGTTTTCATCTCAATATTTTTAAAAAAAATCTCATCTTGAATATTTATTTTTAGTCAAACTATGTTTTTACCGATGTCTTTAGATCCACCAAGTCAAACGAGTCACATTAGATCAATCCCCACACGTTTTAGTTTTTTTTTCTACTAGCAAAAACATTAGCAATGCCTAGATTTTTTTTCTTATGTAAAAAAAAATTGATCCCATCCGCAGCATAGCACAGACCAAAGATCTAGTCTTTCTTATAATAACAAGAGATATTGTAAAAAACAAAAAGGGAAATAGGTTTGCACTAGATCATTAGTTTTACACTATCTATTGTTGTTATAAGAAAGAGTAGGTATTTGGTCCGCATTACGCTGTGAGTTGGATTAATTATTTTTTAACATAAAAATATATTTATGCGTTGCTAATAGTTTTTCTAGTAGAAAAAAAATTAAAATTATATGGGGATTAACCTAATATGACTTAGTTGACTTGATAGATCCAAAAAACAAAATGACTACTTAAAATATAGTTTGACTAAAAATAAATATCCAAGATGATATTTTTTTTATAAATATTGAATCGACAACATATTGGATCGATTCGGGTCAACTTGTCAATCCTCCAAACTTGTGATCAAAGTCATGAAATAAGGATAACCTCGTAGAAAATAAATCAAAATAAACTCAATGTTGAAAAAAGAAATTAAGAGGGAAAAAATCAATTAGAAAAGGAGGAAAAAACTCAAGTCAACTCGTTAAACTCACAATCTGGGTCATGAGATTAGGATAACTTCATAAGAAGTAAATTGAAAAAATTATGAATCTCAATCCCCAATAAACCTAATATTGAAGGATAAAATTAATAAAAAAACACAAAGAACCAACACGAGTTAACTCGTGAAACCCATGATGCGAGTCATGAGATGGGGATAACCTCATAAAAAGCATATTGAAACAAATCACAAAACCTAATTATCAATTAACCCAATATTAAATGATGAAATCAAGAAAAAAAAAGTCAATTAAAAAACGAGAAAAAAAAAACTCGAGTTAACCTTGTTAACTCGTCAAACCTATATAAAGTAAATTCTAAAAAAAAATAAAACTAAATCCTCATTAAACTTAACATTGAAGGATGAAATTGGAATTGAGAAAAAAATAAAAATTATATAAAAAAAAGGCTAAATGAAGGGGAAAAAACATTATTTTAGTAAATAGTATTGTGTGAGAAGGGGTACAATAAAATCCTATTTTCCTTTAGTTTTCTTTTTTGTTAATTGTTAAAGCTAATGCTAATGAATTGGAAAAACACATGAAAACAATAAAACATAGATTGTATAAAATAAAAAAAGCTAAATGAAGAGAAAAAAATATTTTTTAGTGAATAGTGTTGTATAAGGAAAGGTACGGTAAAATTTCATTTTCTTTTAATTTTTTTTTGTTAATTGTAATGTTAATGAATTGCAAGAACATCCGAAAAAAATAAAACATATACTGTAAAAAATAAAAATAAAAAGATAAATAAAAGGGGAAAATATTATTTTAGTGAATAGTATTGTGTGAGGAGAGGTACAATAAAATTCTATTTCTTTTCTTTAATTTGTTTGTTTTGGTTAATTGTTAATGTTAATGAATTGCAAGAACATCTGAAAAAATAAGAAAAAATGTTAAATAAAAAAGGATAATTTGAGAAATTATAAAAAAACCTAAAAGACATCAATTTTTTACTGTTTATCAAGACACAAATTACTGTGGATAAGATTAGTATAAAGATGATTTTGCCCTTGCCAAAAAAACTGACTAAGTATGCAATTAGAGGTAGAGATATTTTTCCATGAGATACATTTGGCATTGCATATTTGATTGAGAGCAAAATGCTACGTGAATTTATTTTTGCTACTATATAAATATTATTTTGCTCTTAGGAGCACAGAAAATTAATCCTTAAATGAGGGGCTCTTCTGTCTCTTTAGATAAAAAAAAAAAGAACACTAAGAGTATGACAATACCCTTGGGAGGGGAAAAAATATACATGCATAAAGAGACTTATTTATCGTTTTCTTTCATTAAAACAATTAAATGACAGAATTATACTTGGAATTCAAAAATTTAAAGGCTAATTACGAGAGTGCTTTGCTCTTTTTAGACTAGTTTTTTTTTTTTTTTATTCATGGATTTTGACAGGGGGTGTCTTGGTAATTTTAGGTTTAAGAATATTATTAAAAAATCATTACAAGAATCAGCACATGATGACCTCCGTGGCATTCAAGTAACGCGTGAGACCTTGTACAATAACCAAAATCCTACTTTCATCGTGGCATTAGAAGCAGCGCGTCATCTTTTTTTTGGTGATGTGACGCGTACTCACAGAGGAGGTTCGTTTAGGTTTTGGTGGAAGTGTTTTTTTCTTCTCTCTTTTCTCTCTCATTCCCTAGACAATTACGCTTGAACTTCTAAAAAAACAATTGTATCATTCAATTTGTAATCTTATTGAATTGGTCCTCCTTTTAATTACTCTTTATTTGGCTTTTGAACCTTTTTGAAGTTTAGATTTTTTCAATTTCATCCTAGTGCATTTTATTCAATTTGATCTTTTTTTATCTTGTTTGGTCCCTCTACTTTTAATTGCTCTATTTATGTAATTTATACTTTTCTTAATTCTTTTCTTCTTTCAATTTCATCCCTTTCTATTTTATTGCATTTTTTTAATTTATTTTTTTCTTATTCTTTTGATTGCTATATTCTTATCATTTTCTTAATTTATGTTTCTGTTTTCAATTTTGTCCATCAACATTTAATTTCATTTAGTTTTCTATAGTTTTGGTCCTCATTCTTTCAATAACTTTTTATTTCTTATCCTTTTCTTAGTTTTTAATGTTTTATAATTTAGCCCTTAATTATTTTCTTTCATTTTTTTATACTATATTCGGTCTGTATTGTTTGAGTTTTAAATTGTTTTATGGTTAGATATTTTAATATGCTATTTTTTTTGTGGTGGTTGCCTTCAAACAGGACAATCTTTTTATTAAAAATTAATTAAAAAAAATTCATCATTTTCCATTTGGTTTTTTAAATTTTTTTTATTGAATTTTGATTTTTTTACTAGGTCATCCTTTTGATATTTTTTTATCTGAATCTTATATAATGGGATGTTGGTTCGTCAAATTACCTCAAGTTAACTTGGATTTTCTTTTTCAATGTTATATTTTTTTGATGTTTTATTTTTATATTTGACATTATATTATTAGGCTTGGGTTATATTTTTAATTAATTTAATCAGAATTGTCTCGATTATATTCAGTGAATATTTTTTTAAAGTTGGAAAAGGTACTGTGCAGTAGAAAAACTGTAAGAAGAGGTCGACTATTGCACAAGTCGGATTCCAAGAGTCCAAGCCAACAGGAGTGACTAACCATGGCCCATTAACCCAAGGTCATGATGCTCCTACCCCACACGGAGTGAGAGAGGGGGTAAGGGTTATCTTACGGTGCATCATGATTGTACACTAATGCCTTGCGTGCACTCCTCACTCACACACACGCACGCACGTATGAAACTCGCTTTTCTTTCCCTTCTTATCTCGTGTTTATTGTGTACTAGTACTGTCACTTTTCATTATTCCCACTCACAGGGACAATTCCGTCAATTTGTTTTCTATATAGTCTCTCCTTTCCGTTTTCTCTCAGCATTTCCACTTTGACTGTACTCTCTCTCTCTCCCTCTCTCTCGGTGCAGTGCGGTTTTTCGATCTGAGTTTGAAGTTCAAGAATTCAGCGGCTAAAAGGTATTGTTTTTCACTGTAAGTTCCTCAACCATTCTGTTTCGTGGGTTTATTAATATTCCTTGATCGCTTTCACGAGATCCTCTGTTTTTCAAACGGGCTGGGCTGTGTTTATTTCATCTGCAGACTGTCTGGCTAGAAATGGGCTTTGTCTAGTATACTGCTGGGTCGGGTTATTGTTTTCTCTGAAGAAAATGAGATCTTCTAATGTTAGTTTCTGAGTTGTGAATCTGTTCTTGCTAGTTAATTTTTTGCCTAGCTATTTTCAATTATTTTAGTCTGTTGGTTTAGATGATAAGTCTTAGGAAAAAATGGTACCACAGTAGGAAATGCTGAATTTCATTTCGGATTAATCCAATTTATTTCCTTATAAGATAATAAAAGGATTGTTTACTGTGAGACTCACTATGAATTTAAATTTCTCCAGATATATAAAAAATATGTTTCCATCTTAAAATCCTATTTTGCAGGGTTGATGAATTGGTTTTGGTGAAGGGAACAACTGTGGCGATATTCTTGGGAGAGAAACACTATGCGGTGGTTCCTGAGTCTTTCTATTGATGTGTATCGGAAAGTTATCTCATTGAATCTCTATTGTAAAGTGATCCTGTAAATTCCATCACAAGCCTCGCCTTAAATTCTGAACCTTTTTCGTCTTGTAACTCGATGGGATCCACTTTCTTCGTTGTCGTTCCCTGTTACGTTCGTCAGATTAGCTGAACAGTAGCAAATCCAATATCCTCTCTGCTTTCTTTCTCATTTTGTTTCCTGGGTGAAAAATCTGATTGCTTGTTGTTTATTTCTTGGTCTGATTATCCCTCCAGTTACGTGTATTAGGTGTCCCTTTGCTGACGATTAATCTAGTTTTCTGTGTTCAAGTAATATTGTCCCTTTGTTTGTTCTTCTCTGGAATTTCGTTCTTTCTTTCTGTTATCAATATATTTAAGGGCTGGGAAGTAGTTATGGTGTGCCAAGCTGCGAGCCAAACAAATTTTCGGGCATTGAAACACGAAAACGGGATTGCTGGGTGTGCCACCATTATAGTTAGAGTTATAGCATGCTTTCAACCGCTTCAGGATTGCCAGGTTAGTCAAGTTAATTTTATTCGTTGGAACTTTTTTTTATTCTGGAGAAATTATGTGTACTTGTTTTGTGCCTTTCATTGGCTAAATATTCTCCTTTTTCATGCTTTAGATTCCGTGGTCTTCATACTAGTTGGGAAGTTTATGATATGCCTTTCTTTTACTGATTTTTCGTTCTTTCATATTTTTCAGGCTGAATATTTCCGTCATCTGCTTAAACCTGTCACGTAGATTTAGTTTTCACTTTCGTTTTCAAGTTAAGCTGGATTGTTTTATTTTTTTCATTATTACTGAAAGAAGTAAGTGAACAGCCACTTCTACTACAGCAGAAATCCTTTTCCGGTGCGTTTTGCTTTGTCTGTTTGCATTAACTCAGTTCTGAATTCTCCTAGATTTCTTATAACGTGTATTTTTTTTTCAATCCATGTATTGCAGGTGATTGTTGTGGTTAAATGGGAGAAGATTGGGGATCTCTGTATCCTCAGCAGCGATTTAATTGGCAATCACCCAATTCAAATTACTTGGGTGCTTCACTTGCCTTTGGGCAGCAAAATACTCTTCCTTTGCTTATGGATCCCAATACTAACATGGTCTTTACAAATGGGATCGGATATCCATTTACTGAGCTACTGCACTCACAGGCTAGCCAGGAAAATGAACCTCGTGGATGGTTTCATGGTTTGCCTCACTTCCGACAGGCCTTAATGCCTCTTTCAAACTCTGTTCATAAAGAGAGAAGGCCTCGTTTAGACACTGTTCTCAAAGAGAAACTCCCAACTGCCCCTCATGACAATAAGGAGGACAACATGCCTAAGGCAGTCTCTGGCTGTGATCAGAAAAGATTGCTTGTTTTTGACCAGTCAGGTGATCAAACAACTTTGATCTTTAGTTCTGTAGTTGGGACTCCTGTCCAGTGCTTGAAGTCTTGGAGACCAAAACCAACAGTTGGCTTTGATTTGAATAGGGAAATTCCTGGGTCTAAATGTCAAAATTTTCATTTAGGACCAATCGCAAATGATGAATTTGTTGAAGATGATGGGATTGATATGCATGAGGACACTGAAGAACTGAATGCCTTACTTTACTCGGATGATGGTAGTGTTTGCTCTGAGGATGAAGTCACCAGTACAGGTCATTCACCTAGTACAATGACAACGCATGATAGGCGAGATTGGTTTGATGGAAGCGCAGAAGAGGTTGCTAGTTCTAATGGTTCAAACAAAAAGAGAAAGCTGTTTGATGGAGGTTATACAGATGCTCCATCACTCAAGGACACAGCTACTTCTGTAAAACCCACTAGATGTTTTGGGCACGAGGAAGATGTAGAATCCAGGTGTGACAATGGCACCAATTCTTTGTCACATGAAATGGGTTCAGAATCAGGCAGCAAGAGGATGAAAAAAGAGAGTATTCGTGAGACAATGAGCATTCTCCAGAACCTCATTCCAGGTGGAAAGGGCAAGGATGCAATTGTTGTTCTTGAAGAAGCAATTCAATACTTGAAGTCATTGAAGTTCAAAGCGAAAGCTTTAGGACTTGATGCTCCATGAGTATCAATACTTGTTATGCCAGTAATGCTAGGTAGTACTACCTGGTATTGTCCTATTATTAGTTAGATATTTCTAGTGGTGTGTGCGGAATAAGTAAGGGGAAAAATTATGTTGGGGTTGATTTGAACAGGAGAACCAGTTCCTAGCGAAGGAGGTGAGTAATAGTAAAAGGAGGAAAGATTGGTGTCCATGTCGTGTAGCCTGTCTCAATTTCAATGTTCAATGACTCGAACTGCAAATCAGCAAGCTTTGGATTATGAAAAATTTGCTGCCGTCTAGAAAGAGGAATGGAATTGCAGCGTAATATGTCCCAACAAAGGAAGGTGAATCATTAAGCTATGTCTAAGGGTTTAGAGAAAGTAGCACTCACTCCTGGGCGTGGGGTGCTGGCTGTGTGAATGAGAAGACTAGTTGTTCTAGAGGGACCCCCATAAAGAGGGATGTATGCACGCTTCTTGGGTGTGTCTTGGTTCCCAACTCATTCTTCCCTTTTTGTATTCTTATCGAAGTTTTATGTTTTGTGGGGTTAATTCTTGTGATGTGTAACATTTGCACGAGTGAGGGCATCCTTCATTTCACCTTGCAACTTCATATAGTGGCCCCAGCTCACCATTTCGTGTATCCTTCCAAGTATTGTTGGAACTCAGGATGTACTACTATGGATTGTAATGGTAATTGTAATTTGAATGTGGAAGAACCTGTGGTGTTTGTTTGCATGGGGCTATCTATGACTGTTCAATCTTGTGACTTTTTTTGTGATTATAGTAGTTTGGTTGGTTGGATGTAATTAATTTGCTTGGTTTTGCTGGTGTCTTTAATGCCTACGTACATGTGTCTCCGTGCTCAAATTTCTGATACAAGACAGTGATGTGTTGGTGTGTGATACCTTTTCTCTATGCAAGAGTGCAAAATTTTCCGTCTTTCTGGAGATGATGCCGCTGCGACGGGACCACAAAGATGCATTATTTTGGAGACGAAGCACATGTGTATCCGAGCACGGGTGTGGCCTATTTTACTGCGAAACTGGGAAAAGAAAATTGCAATTAAGAAGGGGATGTTTCAACTCGTTTGAGGCCTCCACCGCGGCTCTTGAGTACAGTGGACATTTTTGTGTTATCTAGCGTTTGTTTACTGTAATTGAAAACAGAGGAGAGAAGATAGAAAAATATGAAGATTATAAAAGTAGAGGATACAAGACATTACGAGAGACAAACATATTTGCGTTTGGTTTGTGGTGTATAAAATAAAATTATTCATGTTTTTGTTTGGTTGATATTATAAATAAAATAAAATATATAAAAATATTTTTTTTTTTAAAATATATTTTTTCTTAAAAATTATATATATATATATATATATATATATATATATATATATATATATATATATATTATTTTGTACTTTAATTTACATTGAGTGTTAAAATTAATAATAATATAATAATTCAAGTTATAAAATCTAGATCAACCTGACGGATCAACCTAAAACCTAGACAACCCGGGGTTTGGATTGTGTTTGATAAATGATTATCGTTGTATCATGTTTATTTGGTTAATGGTAAACAAGACAAAATAAAATGTGAAAATGTTTATTTTACCCTTAATATATATTATTATCAAACTTACAGTATTATTTTCACTTTAATTTACATTGAGTGTTGAAATTAATAATAGTATAATAACATTAGTTATAAAATAAGGATCAACCTTACGGGTCGACCCAGGACCTATACAACTTGAGGTTGGACCGATCTGAATTTAAAAAAAATAAAGAAAGGATTTAGATACTCAAGATTTGAAAGTAAGTCACACGAACTTGCTCAAGTAAATTGGGAGGGTGAGCTGGCAAAGGAGACTACCTCAGAAATCATAACCCTTAGTAATCAAAAAGAGATTATGAAGAAAATGAGGGACTCATATTTTAAAAAGCATGCATTGCATATGGTTTAACCTTAACTTTGAAATAGTGTTGGCACAGGATTCGCCAAAGGTGGTGAAATTTGCATGGATAAATAGAAGCTGAGAAATGGCAAAGACATCTCATCCATGGGGTATGGATAACTACAGCCATAAAAAAAGGCACTCATTTTAAGAGTTTACCCTTAAAGGGTATTTTGTTTTAGAAAAGTTTTGGAAGGATTTGATGTAAATCATAATATTTAGAATTTGAAAAGGGGCAGGTCGCCCATGAAAATAGACCAATTTTAGGGAAGCATGGAAGCTTATTGAAATTATTTTTAGAGTTGAAAAAAGGCAAGTTGCTCATGAAAATAGACTAATTTTTAAATTTTAAAATGGGCAGGTCGCTCGTGAGAATAGACCAATTTCAGGGAAGCATGAAAGCTTGCTGAAATTCTTTATGGAGTTGAAAAGGGGCAGGTTGTCCATGAAAATAGACTAATTTTTTAATTTCAGAATGGTAGGTCGCTCGTGAAAATAGACCAATTTCAGGAAAGCATGGAGGCTTACTGAAATAGATCAATTTTAAGGAAGCATGAAAGCTTGCTAAAGTTCTTTTTGTAGTTGAAAAGAAGCAGGTTGCCCATGAAAATATGTTACTTTTTTAATTTTAAAATGGGCAAGTCACCCATGAAAATAGATCAATTTTAGGGAAGCATGGAGGCTTGTTGAAATTCTTTTTGGAATTTGAAGAAAGGTAGATCACCAATAAAAAATAAGCTAATTTTTTAAATTTCAAAATGGGCAGGTTGCCCATGAAAATAAACAAATTTTAGGGAAGCATGGGGGCTTGCTAAAATTCTTTTTGGAATTTGAAGAAAGGTAGGTCGTCCATGAAAATATACCCTTTTTTATTTTAAAATGAGCAAGTCGTCTGTAAAAATATACCAATTTAAGAGAAGCACAGAGGCTTGCTGAAATTCATCTTTGAATTTCAAAAGGGGCATGTTGCCCGTGAAAATAGATCAATTTTTTAATTTTAAAAAAGGGTAGGCAACTCATTATAATAAGACCTTTTTTTTTTTAAAGGCAAAGTTTTTGGAATTCCAAGATGGGTGGATCACTCAGCATATCCGACAAACACTTTTTTCTTCACAAACTCACTATGCAAAATCTTGATGAGATTTTGCTTCGTAAGCATTGTAAAAAAAAAGAATATGTTGTTATCCACTTTTAACCCCATAAAAAATTAAGAAAATAAAGAGAAAAATAAATCCAAAATAAAAGAGGATATACATGAAAAAAACCTATAAGATTGCCCAAGTTGGTGGTGAAGAACCAAAGTGATAAGTGGAAAGTTAGAGGACCAAAATATATAAAATTGGCAACCCAATTCTGATTGAAAAAAAGCTCCATTGGTGAAAATATTTTTAATCAAGGCAAGGAAATATAAATTTGGATAGGTGAAGACTCAATGAGAATTTTGAAAAGTATAATTAATTCTATTGAGGACTTAATTACAAGAAAAATTGATTTTTGACGTCAATTTAGGCTTTAATTGAAAGAAATTAAAATCTGAAGGTCGATTTGCATTTTTAAAGAGTTAGTTTGATCAAATCGAGGGCCAAATTACATAACTATTAAAGTTTGAAGAAATCCAAAACCAAGGACCAAACTTAAAAAGTGTGTGAATGTAGGGGGTTGAAATTGATCAAATCAGGGGCCAAATTGAAGAAATTAGAAGTTTGTTGATCAATTGAGTGTCAAAATGCACAAAATGCACAATTTCATAACCAAGGACTAAAATGAAATAGGCGATCAACTTTGAGGCTGGCAATTGAGTTTGGCTGGGGTGGAATTGCATGAAATTAAGAGTTTATAAGGCAATTATAAGTGCAATTAAAAGCAATTAGAAGAAAAGAGAATAAATTACATTTTACCAAAATCCCAAATTAAAAACCCTAATTTTTAGGGTTTAGCCTAAACGACGTTCTCGATCAGCCTCACTACATTGGCAAATTCTAGGCTGATCGAGTTGGCACCTTCAAGTGAATGGATGTGAAGCTACAGACCTCCACATTGAGCAATGTTGGATCCAAACAAAAGATGTACATCCTCTCTACCAATTTCAGATGGTCTTCAACGACGATTATGTTGGAGTTGCTCCAACAAAGCCTTGAAAGTTGGTAACTCAGTCATTGATGGTTGCGATACCAATTTCATAAAACCACTAATCTTTTTCGTGTTTTCACACTTCAATCCTTCTTAGTGAGTTCTTATCAAAGGTTGGACACATTTCTCTCAAGATCAAAAGGCTAGAAACAAGCTATTTGACCTTTAAGTTTTGGAAAACCACCAAAATCTCCAAAACCAAGTTTGTTGCAAAACAACCATTGTAAAACCAATATAGGTACAGAGCTTGCAACTGTAAAACGTACCCAAAACTCTCATATTTTGATTAAAAGGTTAAACTTTGGTGAAGAAGAATCAATTTTTGATTGAATCCTAGCTTGAAACCCTATAAATACCCTTGGAAAGAGCCTAGCACAAAGATTTCCTCAACTTTTAGAGAAAGTAGCAAACTTGGAAAAGTAAAGGTAGTAGCCATCGTTAGAGCTTGAAAAGTATAAAAACTCTTCTAATCTAGTGGGTGATATCTATAAGGCACATCTTTAGCTCTTTATTGCATGTTTCAATGGTGTTTTGAATTTTTTTTTGGTGATACATTGTATTGATCTTGTATTTTTTATTGATGTATGAAATATTGTTTTTCTTTGCTTAATTTTGACCTGAGTTATTTGTTACTATTTACTAGATGTTTATGAAATATGTCGATGTTTATTTTGCTAAAATAAAATGGTTTTTGTGTTCTACCAAATATAGTTGTCACACCTGGACATCGCGGCGATCGATTACAAAAATAATCTCAATGGAAAAAGAATAGATATTTGGTATCTTGTTCTTTGGGGGGAAAGGTCTAGTTCAAGGAGTCATCACCTAGTATTATGGTTACTAGGAATCCTAACTGGTCAACAGAGGTTCTATGGTACGAGACTAGTTACGCGAAAGGGAAGATGTTATCACCCTTTAAGCATCCTACCTGAGACAGGCTACATTGTTGGTTTTGTCTAAAATTGCTAAAAGTTTGTTGTATTATGCTTTTCATGGTCTGCCTAGGATATTCCTGACTGTGGCGTCAGTGAATAATTAACTACAAATATTTCCAACTCTAGCGTTGGTAAATATTGCACAACCCAGAAAGTATGGTATTCCTGACTCTGGTGCCAATGAATAAATCCATAAAATTCTGTATTAAACAAAATAGAAACTTTTTTTTATCTTTTTTTTTATTGAATCTAACTCAGCCGTATAGGCTGGACTGGATCCAGCCAGGCCTAACCCGGTTACTGTCCCAAAGCAGTAACCGATTATGCCACTATTGCATCCATGCGTGAAGTAACAATGTAATTAAATTATCAAAACAGGGAAAGAAGAACTTACCCGAGCACGGCTACTGCTGGAAGCGAGGCTGAGGGAGACGGCTGGGCGCTTCTCACGGTTGACGGTCCAGCTTGTTGTTCACGGTGGAGACAACGTTGGTGGTGTGAAGGAGGGCTTCGAGATGTTGCTTTCATAGAAACTAGGAGGAGCATAGTGAAGCTTTCTGGTGTTATTTGTTGTTGTGCACTGCGACAGTAGTGCTGCTAAAAATGTTGGACCGAAGAGAAAGCTGCTGCTGGATATGCGGGGTGTGCAGCTGATGCCCGTGGCTGCTGCTTTAGGAGAGGAGGAAAGGACAGAAGGGTTCCCTCTGCTGCAACAGCTGGCTTGTGTTAGCTCCCGGTTGCTGGAAGGAGAGGAAGGCTTCTACTAGTTCTGCCACATGAGGGAAAATTACAGCTGGGGGAAAATGCAGCTGAGGAGCACCTGCTGTCACTGGTTCAATGGAGAAAAAATGGAAAATCAAGAATGCTGGAACTTAGGACTCTTGCTGGTGATCACGGTTTTAAACTAAAAGACCCCCACGGTTAAAAACAAAGCTACTGCTCATGATTTCAAAATCTGATGTTGTTGGAGGAGTGCATGTTAGACGGCTCATAGTATTGCATAAAAGAAGATGATGTGCTGGAGAAGAAAAGGTTGCATTGTTGATCTGCTGGTGTGGTTGTCGCTGGTGTAGAAGGAGGAAACTTCTTGTTGTTGCTGCAATAATTTATCCTCTTCCCTTCTCTAAAGGTCTCGTTCTCTTCCTTCTTCAAAGAGTGGGGGTGGTGCTGTCTAAGCTTTGCAGGTAGCGGCTGAGAAGAAAAAGGGGTGGTTTGGTGCTGTTGAGGTGAACATCAACCGGGGCTGCTAAGGGAGGCTACGAGTGTTTGGTTTTTTTTTTGTCTGGGGGAGGAGCGACGACCTTTTCCAAAATAGGGTTCCTCCCCCTTGCTTTCTGCACCCCTTTTTTTTTTGGTTTTTTATTGTAATAGTCCTCCTCTAGGGTTTCTTGTCATTGTCTTCTTCAAGGGTTTCTTTTCATGGCCTCTTAGTGTATGCACTGAGATCTGTATTTACAGTGTAAAAGTCTCATCACATGTGAGAAATAAAGTTTGAATCAAACTCATTCTCTTCTTTGAATTTTGAATTTGATTAAGAATCAAATTTGAAAGCGTATAACTATCATTATCTTGAAGATAAGCATAGAATGACAAAAGCACATTGTAGTCTCTAATTTTCGCGCAAGCTGACAAATCACACTTTTCATTGAAATAAATTTCTGATCTTTTAATTTTACATTTTGAACCCTGCAACATTAAATTAAAAGCTAATTGGCTAAAATTGGGTTACAACAATAGCAGTAGATGTTTGATGTTTTTTTTGGTTTATTAGTGTATTTTATTAGTTCATGAGCTTGATTTGGATCCCAAATTATTTATAGAGCCAATTTTGAATTGAAATTTGATGTAGTTGTTTGCTACCATTAGGGTTGCAAATATGAAGGTGGAATCTAATGGATGATTTTGATGATTTGATTTTTTTATTAATTCTTTTGATTCAACGATGTTTAATATTCATAATGTGATTTGTGAGGATAAAAAACAGTGTGTTTAGAGGCCTAGAAGGCCAAATCTAGGTTTTTGTAGTAGTTCTTCAATTTCTAGAAATTTTCTAAATTCTGGATTCATGTTCTTCGCATGAACTTTGCTTTAGCCTCTTGTTTTAGAGTTGTTTTGGGTTAATTCTTGGCATAAACATGTTAGCTTGTCATCTTTAATAAATAATTTAGGGTTAAAACGCATCAATCTTGTCATCTTTAGTAAATAATCTAAGGTTGAAACGCATCAATAACACGTATTTATGCATTTAGATTCTAGGGTTCTTTCAATTGCCCAAACATATTTTGATCAAATCATGGCTTTTGAGTGTTGATCAAAGTAAATGGATGTTTTATTCTTTATCTATGCATGATTACGAACAAAACATTGCCCTTGATTGCATTAAAACTTGTCTAGTTTGTGATTTATGTTTACTAGGTTTCGGTTTAAATGTTCATCGTGTTCTTCATGTTTTTGATGTTTGATTTGTTTTTGTCATAAAAATAATGAGAGAATTCTTTTTTGGAAAAAAAATTAAACATAAAATTAATTCATAATTAATGTCAATAACAATTAAAACATGCAATCAACAACCCTAATTGCCTAACAATGACTTCAATACCACAGTTGGGTTTCGTGGATGACATATATGTAATGGAAATATTAAATTTAAATTTTCTTAGGAGTCTCAGAATCTCGTTAAATAGATCTAGAGTTGTTTAGGATTTATACGAAGATTACACGAAGATCAAATGTTTTTTTAGCTTTGAATAATTACTTCAAGGCTGGGATGTTGCAAACCACAAGTCGTCCAAGTATCCGACCTTTAATGGTAATCTACACGAACTACTAGTAAAAAATCTCCTGAACCCTTCAAGAGAGAGTGATTGCTATACCTTAGAGTGCTAGTTTTTTTCTTTTGTATTTTAGGTGTTTATGAACTGCAAATAAAAGGTATAACATTCTATTTATAAGGAAACCTATAAGCCCTATAAATGAAAAAATATCAATTTTCCCTTTAAATAATATAACATATATTATTTTAGAATAGTTTTAGAAATTTATTCAATCATATCCCTACTTGATTTTTTCTAGGTCCCAAATTGTAAACTCCTGTATTAATTACATTATAGTCCTTAATTTCCAAAACTTATTTACAATCAAGTCACATTTGATTAATCATCTTATTTTAATTTCTGACTAATGGTTTTTATATGTGTGACCCATTAGATTTCCTAATAAGTTTGGCCAAATATAAATCATAACCTAAAAAAATAGGACTAAATAAATTAAATAATATAATTTATTATCAATTCAACAAGTGATTGATTTATATTTAAAAATCAAGTATAATATTAAGCAACCTGTCATGATCCTCTAAATATTAAAAAAATCATAAGTGGTTTGACTTAACCTTTCAAAGACCAGTTTCTCAGTATAATTATTATCCCTTCATCAAGAATGTTCTGATTTAAACATTATAGCATGTAGTATGTCTACTTTGTTAAATCGTTTTTGTTTTTAACACTATAATTATTGATTTATGAATAAAATTTAAAACTCTTTTCAAATATCATTCCATCTTAGCCAAGAATTTCATAATCAATATTATTTGAGAAACTTTCATTACAAACTTTCTTGAATATAAACATTTAAGTCCATGTTGAGTTTATATTATACATATTCTAACACCATTAGTGAAACCTTTTCACCTTGACATAATAAACTTAGATAAACATTATGAAGAAAAGAAACATAAATAAACTAGATAAGAACATAGTTATGATGAAAAGCATAAACAAGATATTAATGAAAGCAAAACTTATAAAAATACAAAGAAAGAAAGCAAGAATATAATCTTGATCTGAAAACCAAGATGTCTAAATGTATGACAAAAGCGGAACTATTGATTTGATGACTAATTATTGAGTGGGTGGTCACCTCTTCACTTGGTGACAACCATTATCTTCTTGTTTGAACAAAATGTCACAGCTAACATCAGAATTTGAACAGATAGTCTTCATGAAAGTTCTAGACATTTGTCTCATCTTTCCAACAAAACAAGAATGAACGCATTTGGACTTCTAGAACTCGAGATATGAGCTGAACACTGAATAATGTCTGGCTACATGACAGATTTCAACTTCTCTTTTGTTGCTACAATTTGAACTTGAAAACGTCCCTTTTGAATCTTAGACTCTTAATGAAAGTTTTAGGCCCATGTCTTAGCTTTCCATCCATATAAACCAAACCTAAATCCATGTTCTACAGCTCCAGTTATGATCCAATAACCGAATGATGTTCCAGTTTGAATTGAACCAGCATCTTTTATTTAAACTAAGTCCTCTCTTTGTCTTTTCACTTTCAATAGTTAAATACATCAATCAATCATTTAAATTGTGAGACATGCCTGCATTCAAAATGAGCATTTACCATAAATTAAAGATATCTTATGTTATCAGACATGTTATAATAAAACATGCTTAAGTTAGAGAATTTAATGATACTTTAAATGCAATATGATGATATAAACCTTGATAAAAATACACTTTTAATTATTGATCGCACCCCCCAATGAGCTTGTTACTAGTTCCTAGTAATCAAAGTGTTAAAACAATTTGCAACCCGAGTTAGTTGCCTTTAGGGTATTAGGTGTTAAAACACCCCTTCGGGATTAATTGTTTAAGTTAGGGGGGCTACGAAAGCAAATTTATCTACATTTTTATTATTATCAATATTATCAATTTGTTTTTGTTTTGTTTTTTTTTGTTCAAATCAGATACTATCCATTTCTCTTAGTTGTTATCTTTAACAAAAGAATATAAATAATGTAATAATCCAATGCGCAACACACAATCATATCTTAAAATGTGTGTATGAAAATGAAGGTTTATGAATACTTGGTAAAAAAAATTTATGAACAGAATCGAGTGATAATAATGCGAGAGTTTGTAAACCTGAATATTTCATAAGAAAAGTATGATAAAACCTTGTTATGAATGTTGCAGATAACCATTGGAAAATGTTTAGTAGGATACGTCTCAAGAGTCAATAAAATTCCTCCTTACTCTGTCATCCTAACAATAATAGTTCTGTCAAATGGTCTTAATAACAACAAAAA
>Ga0325402_1001481_pt1 | contig 19321 bp, 20 predicted proteins | sample PopdelMetagenome_22_FD_207212 | JGI IMG/M metagenome (GOLD analysis project Ga0325402, IMG submission 207212) | Populus deltoides microbial communities from Bellville, Georgia, United States - Xylem-PdKOR-R3 | ecosystem: Host-associated > Plants > Phyllosphere > Stem > Wood/Secondary xylem...
TCTGGGTAGGTCACCCATCAATGAGACCATCTTGCATTTGGGTAGGTCGCCCATTATAATGAGACCACACACACATATTTGTATCGGTTCTGGTTAAAGGAGATTGCCAGATGAGATCTTAGGTTAACCCAACCACACACAGAGTTTAGCTTTGGTTAAAGGGAATTGCCAGATGAGATTTCAGGTTGACCGAGCTACACATCGATTTTGGTTCTAGTTAAAGGAGATCGCCAGATGGGATCTCAGGTTAACCTAATCAAAAGGGCAGGTCGCTCGTGAAAATAGACCAGCGTGAGTATGTATGGGTAGGTCGCCCCTGAAAATAGACCATAACGAGTATGTGTGGGCAGGTCGCCCGTGAAAATAGACCAGCGTGAGTATGTGTGGGCAGGTCGCCCTTGAAAATAGACCACAACGAGTATGTGTGGGCAGGTCACCCGTGAAAATAGACCAGTGTGAGTATGTGTGGGCAGGTTGCCCATGAAAATAGACCACAATGAGTATGTTTGGGCAGGTCGCTCATGAAAATAGACCACTTTTCTTCAAAATGGACAAGTCACCCAAGATAATGAAATCATTTTCTTTTGAAAGGCGAAGTCATGAAAATAGACCACTTTTCTTCAAAATGGGCAGGTCACCCAAGATAATGAGATCATTTTCTTTTGAAAGGCGAAGTCATGAAAATAGACCACTTTTCTTCAAAATGGGCAGGTCACCCAAGATAATAAGACCATTTTCTTTTCAAAGGCGAAGTCCTTGGCTGAGTGGATCACTCAATAAGCCAGGAAGACCTTTTGTTTTCTTTACAAGCTTACTATACAAAACATTAAGGAATTTTTGCTTCGTAAGCATTGCAAAGAGGGGGCATCTGTTGCTACCCAATTTTTTACCCATATTTTTGATAAATTTTCAGAAAAAATCAAAAATAGCAAAAAAACAACGAAAACCCCCCAAAAATGCATTTTGATATATTTGCATCATTTTTAGCATCTTCAACGTCATTTCAGAAGAATCTAAATTTTCAAAGGTATTTTAAACGCGTTCAACTTTTAACGCGTAAATTTTACAATCACTGATTTTTCTTGTTAAGTCAACGTTGATATTGCTCGCTTTTAAAAATACAAAAAAAAAGAGAAAATCAAAATTAAAAAAAAAGGAAAGGAAAGGAAAGGAAAGGAAAAGTTGAGGGACCATTGTGATTTTGGCCAAGCCACACTTCTCTTATAAATGCCACGCTACAGTAAAAATGAGGGGGGAGAAAAATGGACTGAGAGGCAGAGGAAATTAACAGGGGGGGCCATTAGCTAAACAAAAGGAAAACCCTAAACCTTTACTTTTCAAAGGGGAGCCGCCGCCCCCATCTTCTTTGTTTTTATGGTCTCCCGAAAACCGGTCGGCCACTCCTCTCTTTTGCCAAAACCTGAGAGAAACTCAGCTTCCTTCTCCCTTTGCCCGACCAAGACTCCCCCTCTCAACTATTCTTCCTCTGCTTTTCGTCCCCAAAACCGTTCCCCTGCTTTGTGATTTTTGCTCCCAAAGCCGGCCGCGCCCCTCCTCTGGCCGTCGTTCTCCCTCGCGGCCAAGACAACACCGCCGCCCACTGACACAGGAGACCAGCCCCATAGTCGTTCCTTTCTTCCTCAGACTGAACACGGTGGCAGCCCCCGCTGTCTTCTTCCCAGTCTTCTCTCGGCCTCACCGTGCAGCAGCGTCTTCTCCACCGCAGCTTCAGCGGCCACAGACCCACGGTCTTCACCATCGGCCGCAGCGGCGCCATCCCTCTCTCGACTGCAGCCCCTTCACCAGACCTCACTCTTCCAGCCGGTAGCCACCGAGAACGCCGCCTAGAAGCCTGCAGGCCCTCGTTGTTGCCAAGACCCGAACCGGCCGCCAGCAGCTGCACAGACGCGACATGAACCCATTCGCCAGCAGTCCCTTGGTCCCACTGCCGACCACCTGAAATAGAAAGAAGGGGAAAATGAAAAGAAAAATGATCTGCAGAGAGAAGCAGATCCGAAAACAGTGAAAGAAAAAGCTGAAACAGACTTGTTTGTTGCGTTTTTGGGTGTTTTGCAGGTAACGGCGCCGCTCACAGCTGACAGGAAGGTGAAGAGGGAAGGAAGCCATGACGGATCTCCCCACGCCTCTGGATTTCACGGCGGCGCGTGGAGTAGATACGCCGCCACTGCTCCACAATTCCTGAGGGCCTCCTCTGCAGTTCCTGGACTCTTTAGGGACCTTTTTGTAATTTTTACATGTTTCAATATGTATTTAAATTTCTCTTAAATGTTTCTTAGTTTATGTTATGTTATAACAATTGTAACAGAAAAACATAGTAAAAAGTGATATGGAAGTGTGTGTTTGTATTTTTATTTATTTATGTTATTGAATTATAAAAATAAAAAAAGACAAAAAAAGAATTAATTGTTTAATTTGAATATGGTTAAATATCTCAAGGACAAATAAAATCATGTTATATTTTCCATGAAAATGTAAGAACATGTTTCTACATATATTCTGGGATTTAATAACTGATTTATTAAAACCTTAGAATTTAATTAATATTTCAAATTTTCAAATCACATCAAACCGTAAAGCAGCTTACCTCAGGTAGGGTGTGTTAGGGGTGCTAATACCTTCCTTAGCCACAACCAGTCTCTTACCCTCTCATTTATGACAAAGACCAGTAAATCCGGGATTCCTAGTAGCCCTCAATGAAATATTAGGTGGCGACTCCCAAGACCCCAAATCAAGCAAACCTAATGATAAATCGCTGAATCGCCGCGCGGGTGACGTGCGACAAGTATGTATAACAAACTCCTTTGGTAATAAGTAGTGTTGTCATACCTTTAGAGCTCGAATTAAAACATAGAACTCTTTGTCATAAATTAAGTAGTTCAATCGTACACCATTTAAATTTTCACTAAAGTATGTAATAAGTCTTCTTTCTTGCAATAACATAGCCCTCATTCCAACCTTAAAAGCATCACACGTTATCTCAAATGTCTTAGCAAAATATTGAAGTGTTAAAACAGGAGCAGTACATAACTTCTCTTTAATCAACTCAAAAGATTTTTGTTCATTTTGCTCTACCAAAACTCACTTTCCTTTTTCAAATATTCGGTCAAAAGTGCAACTATAGAACTGAAGTTCTTCACAAATCACCAAAAAAATGAAGCTAAACCATGGAAACTCCTCACATCAACAATACCAGTAGGTTTCGACCAATCTTTAATTACTTTTATCTTTTCTTCGTCAACATTAACCCCACTACTAGAAATGATATAACCAAGAAACACAATATTTTCTTGACAAAAATGGCACTTTTTTAGTTTCTCATACAATTTAGTATTATACAAAGTTTCAAATAAAGCCCTATGATGCTCCACATGATCATCAAAAGTTCTATTATACACCAAAAAATCATCAAAATATACAACAACAAACAATATAATATGCTTCCTCGAGACATGATTCATAAGTCACATAAATGTACTAAGTGCGTTAGATAGCCCAAATGGCATTATCATCCATTCATACAACCCGTGTTTAGTTTATAATGTTATTTTCCACTCATCCTTCTTTTCCACCCTAATCCAATGATAATCAATCTTAGAAAACATATTAGCAATCTTAGTAAATCTCAATGCAATTTTCAATTAAGTCAGAAAAAATACTCATCATACATCTCTAAATGTATTTGGAGTATTAAACAATCCAAAAGGCATACTTTTATAAGCGAGAGTTCCATATGGAAAGGTGAAAGTTGTTTTTTCTTGATCTTCTTGAGCTATAATAATTTGATAATAACTAGAAAACCCATCTAAGAAACAAAAAAATGAATTACCCGCCAATCTTTCTAGCATTTCATCAATGAAAGGGATTGAGAAGTGATCTTTTCTTGTAGTAGCATTCAACTTCCTGAAATCGATGCACATTTTTCATTCATTCTGAACTCTCATAGGAACAAGTTCATTTTTTTTTATTGAGAATAAGAGTCAAACTTGTCTTCTTGAGAACCGCATGCACCAAACTTACCCATTGATTGTTGGATATGGGATAGATGATCCCTTGGTCTAATAACTTCAAAATATCCTTCATAACAACCTCTTTTATGGCTATATTTCATTTGCATTGAGGCTCTTTCACTGGTTTTGGGTCACTTTTTAGCAAAATCTGGTGCATACAAATTGCAGGGCTAATCCTTTTTATGTCCGCCAATGTCTACCCAATCGTGTCTTGTGTTCCTTCAATACTCTCAATAGCTTTTCTTTTCAGACTTTGGTTAGATCATTTGCAATAATTACTGGAAGGTTTTCATCCTTTTTCAAGTACACATACTTCAAATGTTTGGGCAAAGATTTCAATTCCAGCTTCGAGGCCTATTCAACAGAAGGTAAAACCCTTTCATGTGAATTAGAGAGTTGTAAAGGAGAGTTAACCAAACTCTCTGACATTTTAAATAGTAAATACAAAGACACAATTACTTCTTTCATGTCTTCATTATTCTCTAGCTTTGTATCCTTATCTATCTTGTTATACTATAATACAAAGTTCAACTCATCTTGCAAGAAATTATGCTCAAAATCATCTTGCATAATGGGGTCAATCATATCAACATGAAAAATAGATTCAGAGTCATCAGGATATTTCATAGCATTAAAAATGTTAAATGTTACTATTTCTCCATCAAACTCAAAAGATAAAATTCTTTTATGCACATCGATCTTAGTTCTTGTTGTTTTCATAAATGGTTTGCCTAACAATATATGAGTTGAATTTGAAGCAAATTCATCACCCATGTCAATAATGTAAATCCATGGGAAAAATCAATTCATTTACTCTAATTAAAACTTTATCAACAACGTCTTCAGGGTATGAATTAAACATATCTACTAATTGAATTATTACCCTTGTTTCCTTTAAAGACCCTAGATTCAAAACCTTATAAATTGAAAGTGGCATAACTTTGATCGATGCTTCTAAATCAAGCATAGCTCTTTCTACCTTATGATTTCTAATCACACATGGTATAGTAAACATACCTGGATCCTTGCATTTCTGAGGCAATTTCTTTTGTATGATTGTGGACGCATTCTCTCCAACCCTTATTTTCTTACCAGTGTTCAACTTTTTTTTTTATTATTGATGCATAACTCCTTAAGAAATTTTGCATATCATGAAATTTGCTTGATCACATCCAATAGTGGAATATTAACTTCAATCTTTTAAAAGATTTTCAATATCTCTTGCTCTCTCTTTTCTTTACTTTCGTTAATCTTATAAGAAATAGAAGAATAACTAGATTTTTAGTAACGAGAAAAATGGGTTTACTACTTACCTCACTAGTTGGTGTATCTAATGTTATATGTTTTGTTTCCTTCTTGTTGTTCTCGGTCGTTATTCTTGGTTGCTTGTTATTTTCGGTTGTTGTTGAATCTAATATGAAGGTTTGGTGCATAACTCTAAGAGTTATAACACTAGCATTCTGTCTTGGGGTTAATCTTTGTTTGTGATGGCAGCTTTCTTTTACTGGACTTAATACCCTTCACAAAGGATGCAAGTTGTGAAGTTTGAATTTTCAAATTTTGGATGCGACTTTTGTTTCCTGTTAGAACATTTGAGTGTTTTGTGGCTAAAAATTTCACAATTTCTTTTAAAAATTTGAAAAATTATTTTTGATATTAGCTTATTAAAATAATTTAAAAATATAAAAAATTAATTTTTTAAAATTTCAAAATTTTAAAAATATGAATTCAACCACATTTTCAAATACTATTAAATAATGAGAAATTAAATAAAATCATGATTTCTAAGAGTTGCTGAGATGATGACGAATAATTTTATTTATGGATAAGGTTATGCCCAATTTAGACCACTGTTCTTCTTTGAACATTCAACCACTTATATCTATCAGCCAAAACACCCCCTCATGAAGAGGGAGGAATTCGAACAATCAAGAACCCTTCCTTTAATTCAAGGGGAGAATGGATCATAACATTTTTTTTTTTTTTAAATAATTATTAAGAGGGTGATAGCATCACGCATTCCAAGTGATAAAAAAAAAATCCGCCTCAAACTGCTTTTACAGCCCACAGAAAACACCAAACTGAGAGGGTCGACCTCCAAGCTGGAGCCTCCAACAACCATCACATGCCGTTACAGAAAAAGCCATCAAAAGCCACTGAGACCCAATATCGTCTTTTACTATTAAACCTAAGCACTTTCTCGTAATTTCCGTTCTGCGTCTTTCCGATGATGTTATAAATAAGCCTCACCAAAGTCTCAGTTTTTTTCAATTTTTATAAATAATCCTACACAAAACCCGCGGCTTCAAATCTCGCTAACGTCCGCCACCTGCGTTGTGCGCGCTCCCTGCAATAAAATCTTACGGTCGCAACTGCTAAATTTTACGTGTGAGCTCATTACAAAAGGTGCGCACTCCCCTCACTGCGCCTGTGAGCTTCTTCCCTATGGTATTTTTCCATTTTCCAATTTCCCACCGATTCCTCTCGTTTGCTTAAACGACACTCTCCCTAAACCCTCCTTCTCCTTGTGTCTCTCTCGCTTCACCACCCGCACCGCGGCACCGCCCTTATCTCTCATTTGGGTCTCTTAATATCACTCAAATTCTACTCTCTCTTCACAGCTACTTCACTTAATTCCTTCTCCATTAGGTAAACAGATTCTACGAAAAATCTCGATCTCTGCTTATTTTGTTTTGTTTTAACTGGATCGCTGATCTTAAATGCAAGCAAACGCATGCAGCGCCGAGATATAGGCTGCTTGTGATTTTGAAATAATTTTTTTTACAGAACTGGATTAAAAAAACCATATCGAAATCATGCGTTTTTTGTTTCCTTTCTTTAGTCTCATCGGTTTGCAGGGGTTGTACGGCTTCTCCCTATCTTCTTCTTTGTTCATTATCTGCAACATCACCTGAGTTAAAGCAAGCGTGTGTGTGAAGGAGAAGGAGTGAACTGGATTGGTGGTTTGGTTTGGATTGTGTGTGGGTCCGTGAAAAAAAAAAAAGGAAAGGAAAAATGCCTCATCGTACCACTTACTTCTTCCCTAGGCAATTTCCTGAAAGGTCCGGGATCCATGCATCATCATCAAAACAAGCATTACATCGGAAATGACCGCCAAAAGTCTTCATCAAAAGATCAGTACTCCAAATCTTCCTTTCCAGTTGGCAAAAATATATCAGAAACAACAACTATTACTACTATTCCAACTACAATAACAACACCCATATCCGATCTCTTCACGAGCAGTGATGAAGAAAAGTACCAAAGTACCATCCGAAGACCAAACAATTCGGTGAGGATGACAAGTATAAACGAAAGAAAAAACAACTTGCCGCTTTTTTCGACTGGTTGTCCGAGAAAAAAGTTGAGAAATCTACTAGTCACGTGAAGCTGCAAAGATTATCAACTGAGGAGGATCGTCACCTGTTAGTTACACCGGAGCCGGAACCAGAACCAGAACCTGTTCTTCCAGTTCCGCAGATAATTAAAGAGAGGGATGTTGACCGGAATTTTGACCGGCGAGTGTCGCTGCCAAGATTATCGAGTGGGAGTAGTTATGCTGGTAGCTTGTTCTCGGGGATTACTACACTTTATGGAAACTTTACTACTGATATTAAGGTCGACACGTCGATGACGGTGCATTTGCCGACTATAAAGCAGGATGTGGCGGAGGAAAAGGAGGACCAGGAGATGAAGGAAAACTTGGCGCTGAAGACTAAAGAGAGTTACTATTTGCAGCTTAGTTTGGCTAAAATACTGAGCGCTCAAGCTGGTATTGCTAGTGAGCTTGTGCTTCTGCAGGAAGGCGTCCCTGAGGCCTCCGATGCACAAACCGTTTCGTATCGCCTCTGGGTACAGTTCAAATTCGTTCCATCCCATTATATTCTTTTTACGATTTGATTTCAAAGTCATGACAAATTAATGTACATGATGATCTTGTTCGTTATTCTAGGTGAGTGGATGCTTGTCGTACAGTGACAAGATATCGGATGGATTTTATAACATTTTGGGAATGAATCCATATCTGTGGGTGATGTGCAATGACGATGAGGAAGTAAGCAAGCTGCCTCCTTTAAAGTCGCTCAAAGAAATTGAACCAAGTGAGACATCAATGGAGGTGGTCCTTGTTGATAGACGTGGTGACTCGCGTCTTAAGGAGCTGGAGGATAAAGCACAAGAACTATATTGTGCTTCAGAGAATACATTGGTGTTGGTGGAGCAACTGGGCAAACTTGTTGCTATTTACATGGGGTAACGTGTTTAAGTATCATGATATATAAGATTCTTCTTTGTCTACTACTACTTGAATGTTTACTTTTTTTTTCGTGGGTTGCTAAATGTTTAGGGGAACTTTCTCGGGGGAGCAAGGGGATCTCCACAAGCGCTGGAAAGTGGTTAGCAGGAGATTGAGGGACTTCCACAATTGTATTGTGCTCCCCATTGGTAGCCTATCCATGGGACTCTGTAGACATCGCGCGATTCTATTTAAGGTAAAAAATAAAAAAATACATAGAACATGCTGCTTCTTTTTTCCTAAAAAAAACAGTAATTTGATATCAGTTCCAATTTCTAGTTTGTTTCTTTGTAAATTAAAGGAACACGACTAATCTACCGATTTACAAATCTACAGTGAGTTGGTACGAATAAAGAAGAGACATGACTGACCTGAAGGATATCTGTTAGTGGCCACTTAGCCTTCAGAATGATTTATTATGAATATATAAGGTCCTGTTGGGGAATTTCATGATGGGAAATCAGAGATTACAAACCTCTTAGGAAACTCACTTGATTTTTTATTTGGTTTAAGAGCATCAGCTAATAGTGATTTTATTAGGTATAGCACCTAATCTTCTTTAAAGGGCGTTTGCTCTGGAACTCAGTGATCTTAAAAGTCCATGGCTGGTAATTCTACTATACATGTTCTCATATTTCAATTTTTGATGGCTGGTAATTCTATTGGACAGACATGTTACATCGAGGCAAGGGTCAGTTCATATGTAGGTTTGTTATCCATCATATTTTGTCAAGGATTGGGGATGAAGGCTTTGGTGTAAAGATTTGGGATATGTGGCATTACTGTTGTTTCACTTGTCTTTGGTTTGGATTGTTTTAACAGCAGTGTGAGTTGGTAGGCATGTTGTCTTAAAAAAATTTTGGATGGAAAAAAACTTGTGCTTTGTTCTTTGATTTTCTTTCTCAATTTGCACCATCTTATATGACATCAATTGAAGAAATTGTAAATTGGAAGATCACATGTAGTTCTAAGATATGGTGCCAGGATTTACGTTTCTAAATATCAAAGGAAATTTTAATAGCACACATGACTGTCTGAACAGGGGCATGGTACATGAGAATGCAACTGATTTAGAAGAATCAAGTGTCACCCACAATTATAAAGAGAATCCTTTAACAGTGCTCGTTCCTCTGATAATTAAGTTAGGTATTTGTAACTTGTTGCAATATATGGCAACATTTTTTTGAAATCTTTGATTTGTATGGGATTCTAGCAGGATGTCAAACCTATCTGATCAATCCACGTAAAATTTTGTTCTTGCAAGTTGACATGTGTAGCATCCATTAAAGGATATAAGCTTAACCTTTGAAAACTATTTTCATTGCCAAACTGATCATGTCTGTCTCTGAGCATCATTGAGTAAAAGCACACCATTGGCAGCTATCTTTCCATTGTATCATGAGCGCACTGTGACGAGATCTTTATCCTGATGTCTTGTTGAATCCATTTTAATTTGAAAATAGAGATACCAACATCATCACGAAGCAGATAGGAAATGACAGTTTTGGCTACTGGAAACAGATTGTAAAACTGTGTGTGCATAATCATTATACAATAAGACGTGTGAGTTTCAAGTTACATTAGTAACTTGTGGTGATATAATGCAGAAATTGGCAGACTATATAGGTTTACCATGCCGGATAGCTCGAGGTTGCAAGTACTGTGTAGCGGATCACCGGTCTTCTTGCCTCGTCAAAATCCAGGATGACGGGCTGTTTTCAAGGTATGATATTCTGACCTGTCTTTCATACTCACTTGAGATAAAATGAAATAAAATAAGTTTAAATTAAAAAAAAAATGGGAGAAAGCACTGGTGTGACTTCTAGTTCTCCTTTGCTGAAGAATGTTTCGTGTTTTTGCAAGATGATTTAGCCTTTAAGTATGTTACCTTAAATTTGAACCTTGAGCATATCCTGGGCCATGTGTTATTTTTTCTCCATGTTGTCCCAGCAATTTTTAATGAACTTGGCCTCTATTGCTTCTACTGTGTGCAGTTCTTCCATTTCACGATTCTCCTGATATTGTTTATGGTAGCATTTATAACTGTCTTGATCACCTGAAATTGCTCCATAATCCAATCAGATAGAATTATAAATGTCTTTGAACTTGCCTTCTTTACATCGGTTATTCTTCTTTTTCATGTTTTGCTAATACAGATAGGTACACTTATTAACAGGGAATATGTAGTTGATCTAGTTGGGCAGCCAGGAAATGTCCATGGTCCAGATTCCACAATTAATGAAGCATTTCTTTCTTCAATGCCCTCACCATTTCAAATTCCACATCTAAATGAATCCCAACAACCTTACATAGTTACATGGATGATGCAACTTATGAGATTCTAGACTCAAAGCATTCATGTACTTTTCCTGAAAATCCTCCATGTTCAGGTGTGTCTGTTTTTAAGCCTCATAGTTAAATTTAACATTGCAACAATTGCATCTCGCATGAAATGGCTGAGAGACTCAAAGAATTAGGATAGCCAACGATGACAAATTACAACTTGTTTTAGCTGTGGAGATTATAACATACGGGTTCCTTGCACTTCTTTTTTGTGTAGCATTTATATTGCAATTGGTTGTAATAATACGCTTTCTTGATGTTCATGGATGGCTGACATCTCTAATTTTCTCTATTATCTTTCCCACTTTTGTTAAGCACCAAGGTTTCTGATATGGGTATTTACTACTGCTTAAAGCAAACCTTTTTGTTCCAATTTTGATTATGGGGAACAATCTCTTACAGGCAACAAGGAAGAAGAGAAACTGATAGAGGAAGATGGTTGGTTTCAAAATCTGAAAGTCTCCACTTATGTGTCAGTGGATCAAGTGTACCCTGGGAATGAATCATCCCTGATGCCTTTGGATTTGAAAAGGAATGCTGAAGCCCCTGCAACTGCTGGACGATCTATACATGAATGTTCTACACTTAAAGCAGAACAAATTATTATGCAACAAACTTACAAGAAAGAGATGGTTGTGTTTGGAAATTCAGTTATAAACAGTGTTGTCAAGCAAACTAAAGTAAACCTATCTAGTCAGTCTGGTATGGAGGAAGTTGAGAGTAGAGCAGACAATCAAGGTAGACCTTCTTCTGTGACCATCCCAAGATATTTGAATCTTGAACCTTCACTTGCCATGGATTGGCTTGACATCTCATGGGAAGAATTACATATCAAGGAGCGTGTTGGTGCTGGTAAATTTTCTGCTAATTATCATGTAGAAGCCTAGAATTGGTGTTCTTGGTTTTTGATCATTATTCTTCTTCCACGGGCAATTGAATAAAGTGTTGTACTCTCATTTTATCTTTGCAGGCTCATTTAGTACGGTGCATCGCGCTGAATGGCACGGATCGGTGAGTTTATTGCTCAGATATGTGTTCATTGATTTTTTAATCAGGAGTCATTTGGAGTCGATCCTGCTACATTGGTCGTTGACTTCTTTCTATGGATGTTTCTGAAGAACTTTGAGAGAATTAATTACTTTCTTCTTATCATAGACTGAAGTATCAAGTACAATAAATAGGAGATAATTGCTAAACCTACTAGAAAAAGAAATAATCAACTAGAAAGGAAAGAATCCTACACTAAACTAGGAAAGAAAAACTGTGGGATCTAGTTAGTTAATACTAGATTCTCCTTATTAAAACATATCAAAAATATATTATAAGCTTCCTAAAACCCCTAACTGATTTTGAGCATGATTTCCACACTACCCCTCAAGTTGAGTTGTATATATTGTACATGCACAACTTGTGACTCAATTCTTCAAAATTAGTTCTTGGAAGGGCTTAGGTGAGTATATCTGCAGTTTGAGATTTAGTGAGAATGTAAATCAAATGAACAATTTCTTCTCAATCTTTTTTGAAATGAAGTGACGGTCTATTTCAATGTGCTTAACCTTGTCATGATGAACCAGATTCTTTGCTATACTTATGGCAGTTTGATTGTCACAGAACATTTTGATAGGATTCTCCATTTCCACTCCAAGTTCCCCAAGTAATCGATGTATCCCCATTCCTTCACAAATGCCAATGGCTAGAGCTCTAAACTTAGATTCTGTACAGCTTCTAGATACAACATGTTGTTTCTTGCTTCTCCAAGTCACTAGATTTCCCCAAGCATAAGATATTACCCAGATGTAGATCGTCTATCTAAAATATCTCTTGCCTAGTCTGTATCTAAGAAGACTTAAACATTTCTATTGTCACTTTTCTTGTATAGAAGGCCCTCTATTAGGAGTCATCTTGAGATACCTCAAAATTCTATTAACTTCTTCCATGTGTTCTTCTGTTGGGTTGTTCATGAACTGACTTACAACACTAACAAAGAAAACAATATTAGGTCTAATATGTGAGACATAGATAAGTCGTCCCACGAGTTTTTGATATCTTCCCCTGTCAACCGGTATACTGTCATTTCCTACTCCAATCTTCTTGGTTGAATCCATTGGAGTATCTACTAGTTTACATCTAAGCATTCCTATTTCTTTTAGTAGATCCAAAACATACTTTCATTGAGAAACATATATACCTCTTCTTGATCGTGCCACCTCCATGCCAAGAAAGTATTTGAGGTACCCAGGGTCTTTGATTTCAAATTCCTTGGCCAAAAGTTTCTTCAATCTCACCAGTTCTTCCTCATAGTTACTAGTTAGAATGATGTCATCAACGTATACAATTAATATCACTATTTTCTTTCCTGAAAATAACTTTATAAACAAGGTGTGATTTGCTTGGCACTAAGAGTATCCATACTAAACTACTATCTTTGTAAATTTGTCAAACCAAGCCCGAGGAGATTGCTTGAGTCTGTACAGTGATTTTCTCAGCTTACACACTTTGTTGTAGTTTGAGGATGTTTCTAGTCCTCGAGGCATCCCTATGTAAACTTCTTATTCCAAGTCCTTATTTAGGAATGCATTTTTGACATCTAGCTGATGTAATGACCAATCTTGATCAGCTGCCAAGGACAAAAAAACTCTGATAATGTTGAGTTTGGCCACTAAAGCAAATGTTTTCTGATAGTATATCCCATAAGACCGAGTAAATCTTTTTTCAACTAGACGGACTTTTAACCTATCAATGCTACCATCATCCTTATGTTTGATAGTAAATATCCACTTACAACCAACTGGTTTCTTTCCATGTGAAAGTTTAGAAATTACCCAAGTGTCATTCTTATTTAATGCACTAATTTCTTCATTAATTGCCTTTCTCTATCCCGAGTCCTTATGAGCCTCCTCAATAGAATTAGAAACCTGCACATTGTCAAGGGCTAAAACAAATGCAAGATAAGATGGTGACGGGCCTCCATATGAAACACATTTGTTGATGGGATGACTTGTGCATGATCTAACACCTTTTCTTAGAGCAATTGGAATATTTGAGTCATCAATAATAGATGTAGTATTCTCACAATCAGAAATTTCCTTACATGAGTGTATTTGAGCAGATTTTAGACTTGGTTCAGAATCTTGGTCAAGAGTTAGAGGTATTGAGTATTCTATCTCCTTTTCAGGTCTTTTTCTCCTCGTATAAGTAAGAAGCTCATGGTTTGGAATTTGTTTTGATGCAGAATCATTCTGGTCAAGAGATTGAATTAGGACTGGAGTTACAGGGAAATGACTCTCGGTTGATTGATGGTTTCGGACAGTAAGGGATTGACTTAGGACAGGAGGATGACTTTATAAGTTGTCTCCTGGGTGAATTATATGGTCAGATTCAATATTTTAGTTTTGATATTCTTTCATGTTCTCCCCCCTAAAGATTAGATTTGGGATAGTAGGCTTGATGTTAAAAAAATGTTACGTCCATTAAGGTATATACCTTTTTGGTGATGGGAGAATAACACTTGTAACCTTTTTGACGTGGAGAGTACCCTAGAAAAATACATTTGATGGATTTAGGGTCTAGTTTACCTATATTGTGTGGATGTATATGAACAAAAACTAAGCATCCTAATATTTTAGGGTTTAATGAAGAGAGTATTTTGGTGTATGGGAAAACTTAGAGGAGGACTTGACAAGAAGTTTTGAATTTGAGAACTCTAGTGGGTATTTTGTTTATAAGATAAGCAGTTGTGAGTACAGCTCCCCATAACTGTTTTGGAACATGAGTGATCTAGTGATTTCTAATAGGTGTCTATTCTTTATTTTTGCCACTCCGTTTTGTTGTGTAGTGTCAACACAGGAGCTTATGTGGATAATGCCTTGACTTAGACAATAAGTGTTGAGATCATAGTTGAAATATTCTTTAGCATCATCGGTTTTAAGATTTGAATCTTGGTATGGAATTGTGTTTGTATCATGGAATTGAAGTTTTGAAAAATTTAGCCACCTTCAAATTTCTCTTTTATAAGAAATAGCCAAGTTAATCTAGTGTGATCATCAACAAATGAGACAAAAAACTACGGTTATACTTTTCACTTGTAAGGGGCCCCATACATCACTATGAATCATGGCAGATATATGAGATGGTGGGATAACTACTACGAATATGTTTGAAGAGTTAACACATTTCACACTTGAAAGACTCTGAACTTTTATTGGTAAATAATGAAGGAACTAGTTTTTCAAGGTACATGAAATTTGGATTACCAAGGCGATAATTGCATAATATAACATCATTATCTTTATTGACATGAAAATTTAAAGATGACTAGCCTTTAGATGGTACATAGAGTCCATTCTAAGTTTGTCTTCTTAAAGGACTATCACCTTTGAGGAGATAGAGCCTTGAACATGTCCTAACACTGTCAATCTTCTTCCCTGTATCCAAATCCTGAAATATACACAAATTATGAAAGAATTTAACAACACAATTGATTGAGAGTAGGTTATAGTCCAAATTAGAAACATGAAGAATAGAGTTTAGAGTCATGTCCTTCGAGATTCTACTTATGCTTGTTTCCTTAACTTGGGATGAAGATCCATCAGCTATATGGATTGTGAAATTCTCATTACACGATTGTATTCATCAAGGATAGTAGCATCTCATGTCATGTCTAGAGTCGATGATCCACGAGCTTGAGTATCTTTTACTAACAGTAAAGGCTTTTGAGAAATTACCTTTCTGTGCTAACAATCCAAATCCAGATCCAGAGGCTGACGTACTTGATTGAGGTAGGGAATTCTGGCTGAAGAGTTTCTGTAAGATCTCAAGTTGTTCTTTGGTGAAAGGACTTGTCTCAGTTTGTAGATTGGTAATCTTGTCTCGGTTGTCCTCTGAGGTAACAACATTAGCACGTTTGTCTGTCATTTATTTGTCTTGATGGCTTCCAATTAGTACGTTTGCCATGAATTTTCCAACAATTTTCTTTGACATGTCCTGGCTTGTAGCAATGGTCACACTAGGGTCTTCCTCTTCTCTATCAATTGTCATGGTTGTTGTTTTGACGTCCTTGAGCAGCAAGAGCAGATCCTTTCAATGTTGGGGCTGATTCTTTGAGGTTTGGAAGATGCTTGGTCCCCATTATTCTCCCTCTGACTTCATTCAGATTTTTGTTGAGACTAAAAAGAAATTTGAATGCTCGCTTCTGCTCCAAAATTATTCTATATAGAGCTGTGTCTTCAGGGCATTTCCAGGTGTGGATTTCAAACATATCAAGATGCTGCCAATGACGAGAAAGGGTGTTGAAGTATTGGGTGACAGAGAGATCTCCTTGGCGTAGATCATGTAATACTGCCTCAATCTCGAACAGTTCTGATGTATTTTCAAAACTTGAGTAAGTCTCTCTTGTTGTGTCCCATATTTGTTGTTCCATATAGGAGAAAATTTTCTCCTATTTCTTTGGTCATTGAATTGATTAACCATGACATTACCATGTGATTCTTTGTCTTTCATGTTCAAAACTTGGGATCATTCTTCTCTGGTATAATGATTTCGCCTGTGAGATGGTCATCTCTGCCCTTCCCACAAATAAAAATTATTATTGACGACGACCATTAAAGGTAGTTACACCCGTTGAGTTTGTGACCTGTGATAAGGTGTGATATGCCTTTAGTTTCTCCAGGATTGTTTGTAGCTGGTGTTGTTTCTGGTTGTGACTTGTGAGGTAACCTTAGAGATAGAGTTTTGCCCTACTATAGACATGCTGTATTTGATCATGAAGAGGAGAAGCATATTAGGGTTCAGAACCTAACTCTAATACCATGAAGAACTTTGAGAGAATTAATCTCTTTCTTCTTATCATAGACTAAGTATCAAGTACACTAAATAGAAGATAGTTGCTTAACCTACAGACTACTAGAACAAGAAATAATCTACTAGAAAGGAAAGAATCTTACACTAAACTAGGAAAGAATAAATTGTGGGATCTTAATACCAGATTCTTTTTTTTTTTGGATTTGAGGAAACCTCACCCTCCCGGAAAGCGCACTTTGTGGGCCCAAGTGAAGGAGTAAAACCCCGGCTGTCCCAGGCTCTTACAAGAGGTGCACGCCTTGACTCGAACTCGAGACCTGCTGTGCAGATCTCAAACCCTTTGCCATCACGCTACGCTCCTTGGGGACTTAATACCAGATTCTCCTTATTAGAACATATCAAAAATATATTATAAGATTCCTAAAATCCCTAACTGATTTTGAGCATGATTTCCACAGTTTCTTTGATGTATTCTTTGTTGCTTTCAGAAAGTGAATCCCTCCTTGTGTCAATACAGGATGTTGCTGTCAAGGTTCTAACTGTTCAAGATTTTCATGGTGATCAGTTGAGGGAGTTCTTAAGAGAGGTATGTACTGGTTAAACCTAAAGTATGGTTATATCAGTGAGGTACCCTATCCATTGTCATCTTCAATATTCATGATGTGCAAATTTTGAGTCATCTGTATATGTTTACTTCCTCAGTTGAATGCTTTTTTTTTTTTTTCTATATTCTCTATTCTGTCCAAGGTTTTATTTCTAGGCTTCAAATTCTTGTTTCATCAAAATATTATTCATTCTCCTATCTAGTTTTTTAGTTTCTTTTTTTCTGCTCACAGTTGATCTATATGCTCAGTCAGCTTTGTTTTGGAATGTCATATGGCTGAACATACAGTGAGAACTCTTGATTTTACGCCCATGTAATTCCATGGTCTTGGTCTCTCTGACAGCAAATGTTGTCTTTTAGTGTTACACCGATCTAGATAAGAGTGGAATCCAACAATCATAGGCTGTATTTTATCTTCTCTGATTAACTTATCAAGTGAAAATACAAGCACTTTGTAAGGCAGTAATCTATATATTGCTAGGTTTTGAGGCTTTTCCCTTCATAGATTACCAGCTTTGGGTGTGTTCTTTCTTTGGCAAATAACACTGATACAGATGTAGTTCTTATTAGGTGGCAATAATGAAACGAGTTCGCCATCCAAATGTCGTTCTCTTCATGGGTGCTGTCACAAAGCGTCCTCAACTATCAATCGTGACAGAATATATGCCAAGGTATCATCCAATTTGTTGTACAGTGGACTCTTGATGTTCATGTATCACTAGACATTTCATGCTAACGCACGTGTTTCTGAACAGGGGCAGTCTACACCGCCTCATACACAGGCCAGATGCAGGTGAAGTGCTGGATCAAAGGAGGCGGTTACGTATGGCACTGGATGTGGTGTGTGAGAGCTCCTACATTTTTCATACTGCCTTCGATTTTCTGATGAATTATTTTTAGCGAAAGTTGAATTATTTTATTTTATTTTAATTTTATCTTCTGGGAGCAGGCCAAGGGGATCAATTATCTTCACTGTCTTAACCCTGCAATTGTTCACTGGGACCTTAAGTCTCCAAATTTGTTGGTTGATAAAAACTGGACGGTTAAGGTAAATAGTCAAAATATTTTTATACACATGAATTGTATTCAACTTCTTGGTGACTTGCTGCATATTTTTAACCTCATTTGTTAAATTCATGCTCAGGTGTGTGATTTTGGGTTGTCTAGATTCAAAGCAAACACTTTTGTATCATCAAAATCAGTGGCTGGAAGAGTAGCCTCTCTCTCTCTCGTAAATTAATTTTGCATCGCAAATTCAAAATATTTTAAGAACCCGGAAGTTACTTGTTCATTTATTTTTCTTTTGTAATCATTCTGGGCTGTTATCAGTGAATTTCTTCGTGTTCATACAGCAGCATGATGATGTAATAACACGATCAAACTCCTTCCGATATATTTAAAGCATCAATGCAAGTGATGATCGGTAATTTCCATTTAACTCCTGCAATACAAGGTTTTGGAATCTCACTTACTTTGTCATCATTTTACGCAATACCTAGAAACTCTCCCTTGCTCAAACCGAGTTCCGAGTACATATTTGTTTGCTGAGGACTGGAGGGGGTTGGTGCTGATGATATTATGCATTGCGACCTTTGTTAATGGTAGATCTATGGAATCAAAGGGTGAGCTCTAAATAAAGTCCTCCGTTGAAGCTGCAAACCATCCGAGAACAAAGATCTTTTAGTTTGTTATTGCCCTCGATTTTTAGATGAGGTCTTTTAGTGATTGTAGGATAAATTAGGAGGCAGGTTATGCCAATATTTCTAGGCTCCCTTCATTTTTTTTCCCTCTGGTCATTTATCACAATTCACACTGCATTTCTCGCGCGTGTGGTGTGATGTGATGTGATCTTTCAGGAAAGAGGCAAGATTCATGGTTGGTTTTTCGGCCAGTGGCATCACCTTCATAGTTGTCACATTGGAATCGAGTCGACGCTTTTTCGCTGCCATCCAAACTTGTTTCTGGGCCACATTTTACGGCCTTTTGTTTTTTTTTAATGAAGATTTCTTTTATTTCCTGGCTGCAGTTTGATAAAATTAAAGTTCGGTCCGGTCCGGTCCGGTCCATGACCTTTGAAAGTCAAAGACAGGCCACTTTTATTTTTACTTTTTTTTTTTTAACATGCTTGTTATAGTATTTTCCACGTCTCGTCTATTAGATAAACCTTTTTTTAATTGGAAAAATCCTTTTTTTTTTATATCTATTTGGTATTGTTATGCGCTTTGTCGTGCTGTCTTTTATTGTACTCGATTT
>Ga0325402_1001487_pt1 | contig 19298 bp, 13 predicted proteins | sample PopdelMetagenome_22_FD_207212 | JGI IMG/M metagenome (GOLD analysis project Ga0325402, IMG submission 207212) | Populus deltoides microbial communities from Bellville, Georgia, United States - Xylem-PdKOR-R3 | ecosystem: Host-associated > Plants > Phyllosphere > Stem > Wood/Secondary xylem...
AAAACCGAACCAATAGGTTTTTTCAAAATTTTAATCAGTTTTTTTTCACGATTCGGTTTTTTCAATTATTTTTTTTCCGGTTTTCTCGGTGTAATCAATTTTTCAGTTTTTTTGCTCACCCCTAATATCAATTGGTCCTCCATCTTGCATATAAAACATATCTTGTATAGGTAAAATTTTGAAAATAATGCTTTTATTTCCATGTCTACCAGTGACTTTATCCTTTATTTTGATTTCATATTTTTTTGAAACATAATGGTAAGGAAGTTAGCATGGTGAATTTGAAAGTTAAGCCATTGAATCTCTTGGTTTTGTTTTAGGTGGATTTGGATCTTGAGGATTTTTATAGGTATATTAGATATTTTGTTTTTGAATTTCTTGTTAGCTTTGAAAATCTTCTTGATTTGAAACACTTTATTCCTCTTCATTTTCAAAATTAGTTTTTTTGGTTTGATGGGCTATTGATGAAATGTATTTGATTTGTAATTTCATAGAATATTAATTGAGATGTATATAATCTCTTGGTGATTTTGTTGTTAGTGTACGTGTAATGTAATCAAATAGTTGGTTACACTTATACACTGATTTTGTTCATGTAAAAAAAATATTTTTAATAAATCCATCTTTTATTTTTCTTATTCATTTATGTTTGATTAATAAGTTTAGAGTAAAAATTCAATCATTGAGACAAAAATTCTTTGCAAAGAAAATTATAAAGTGGTTATAAATATGAAGATTTGTATTGTATCAAAGTATTGTTTATAAATATTCATGGTCAATGCTATATTAAAATTGGATATTAATTAGAGTTGTTGAAACCGATATATATTATGCTCTTTTTCTTATTAAAGAAAATAGTTATTCTCATAAGGTAAGGTATTAAGAATACCTAAAATTATTATGTAGGTGTTTTTTAAATAATATATACATTGAATTGACCTGCTTGATAAATTCATATGGAGAGATCACTTGTGTATATTGAAAGACTCACATGATGGTTGTGTAAGTGATCCATAGACTTGAAAGTATTAAGGTTATCTTATATGAAGAACGTTATGTTTTGATCCAAACTACATATTAACTTAATCAATGGTAAAAACAAAATAGCAGATATTAAACATAACATGAATTATTTGAAAGTATTTGAGTAATTAATAGATAATACATTGCCCTAATGATGTGGATCAGACTATAATGCAACCTTCAACACCAAAAAAACCCATTAGAAGTGCTAATTAAACTAATTGCGCGATCAAGGGGGGAAAAGCTCGATTATGCATTTAATGGTTTTATTCAAAGTATATGAGCTAAAGTGAATTTTAAAGAGACTACAACAAATGAAGATCACACTTTAATCAATTTAATTTATATGTAAGGGGGCTAATTCATCTACAACACGGGCCTAATTACTTCACAATGGTGAGTTGTCCAAATAAAGCATGGACAACCTTGATTAATTAATATGTTTTATTGATTTCATATCAGTTAGGGGACCTTGTTATACATGGAAACATTTAAGGCAATAAAAAAGTTTATATTGGATAAGTTTGACAACTTAACAATTCTTAGCTGATAAAGGAATAAAGTTAATAAGGAGTCGATATTCTACAAGGAAACTAAGGGGTGGCAGCAAGCTTATTTGGAAGGTTTCCTCATTTTACATAGAAACAAAGGGGCGACAACAACTATCCTTGTTTTCAAAGATACTAGGTTGGCTAAAAGGCCTTTATGCATGGAAACATTCAGTTTTTTGCTTTTTAGACTATTATATACAGCTTTAGTATTTTAAGTTTTAGAATTGGGTTTTTTTTATTTTAATACTTTGGGCTTTATTTCACATACTATAAGTTATTTTTAAATTGGGTTTGATGTCAACCCTTTGGTCCATCAGGATTATATCTTTTTCAATACTATAAGTGCTCTTTTGCAAGTTTATTATTCAGATTGATATTGATTATTTTTGTCGCATATTATGTGCTTATGTGTGAGAAGATTGTTATATTTTTATTTTTTTCATTGAACTATCTTAATTTATTGAAGAATAATGTTTTTATAGCGTCTTCTTTATATTTCTCATTCACAATTCCTTATAATATTAGGTGTGAGTTTCATTTTAATAGTTTTGGTGCCTTGATTTAAGTAATTGTTATATCAAGCTTTAATCAACCAAATATATTTTTAACTTTATTGGGTTTGTTCTTTTTCACCTGTGGGTTTTAGGGTTTTTACCATTCAGGTTCGCATCAGTTAGTATTAAAACATGACTCTAAAATCAAGTTATATCTTTTTGTCTTTAAGTTTTCATTTTGTTCGTGTTCTTTCTTCAATTATGAAATTTACGATATAGTTTTAAAAAAAAGTCATTGAATTTCATTATTGTCAAAAGAAAGTTAATAGCGCGTGCGCCTGCGTGCACACACATATATATAAAAGAAAAGAAGCAAATCATCTACAAAAATTAAGTTCAGGCTTGAAATTACAAAAGATTGAATTCGAAAACTCAAAGATATACACTTACAATTGATATTATTTGGGTTTTTGGTTTCTTAGTTTCAAATATTAATTTCAGGGTTATTTCGACTTACTTAGGTTTAGGTAATTCTGAAATTACAAAATAAATCATATAGGGTCAATTTGCATTAATATTTTTTTTATTTGCCTCTATAATATTAGGCCATATTAGTATTCTAAAGATATCTTTTGGTTAATTGAGTCATATTACATTGGTTTTCTTACTTACATGTTTGTTTTCGTGTCTTCGTAACATATTCATATTTGATTTGTAATATTTAGTATTTTTATATTTGTAATGTTAACTTATGGGTCACATATTAATATTTATAATATCTTGTATTTTTATTATAACAATTAAATGGAAAATGTACTAACGATATGCTTGGATGATATTAAGTTTAAACAAGTTTTATATAAAGATTAGATCAACAAGCATATGAAAATGAATGAAGAAATCCATCAATAAGTCTAAGATGCAAAGCAAGTGAAGACTTAGCTATTAAGGATTCATTTTAAAGCTTATTGTTAAATTTTTATATCTCACACAATATCAAATTAAAATGAACTCACACACTTCACATTGCATACATAAATAGGATTAATATACATTTTAATTAGTTCAAGTTTTACCAGGTTTGAAACTGTCAAAACTGGTTTTTAAGCTGAACTAATCGACCACCTGAGCATACCAAGTGAATCGGTCAATTGTTATTCATCCATGATGAACACCTGGAAATTTTGCAAAAACCAGTTGACCAAATAATATGGTTGAGATTAGTTTTTTAAAAGGTTGAAATGGTTAGTACAAGAGGTAAAAGGCAAAAAGATGAGCATATTATTGTAAAAAGTCATATTTAAGTAAAACGTGAGAGGAGTGACATCTATTAGAGTATAAACATGTAAGGGTGTTTGTGAAGGCATATTATTCTTGCTACTGACATGTTTTTCATATTTCAAAAATATCTTTCAAAGATGAGGCATCACTTACGAAGGGGCAAGACGGCATATTCTTTATGGTGGGAGCAAGGGAGACATTTAGTTTTATGTTCTTGTAGACTATTTTACGTGACTTTAGTATTTTAAGTTTCAGACTTGGTTTTTTTTTTAATTTTTATACTTTGGACTTTATTTTGCATACTTTGGGTTATTTTTAAATTGGATTTGATGTCAACTCATTAGTTCATTAAGATTAGGTCTTTGTCAACACTACAAATAATTTTTTGTAAGATTTACTATTCAGATTGGTATTGATTATTATTGTTGCATATTGTGTGTGAGAGGATTCTTATACTTTTGGTTCTTCATTGAACTGTAGTGACTTATCATAGATTAACTGTCTTTATGGCATCTTCCTTATATTTTTCATTCATAATTTTTTATAATCATTGAGTAGGGGTTTCATTCCAATAGATTTTGTGCCTTGTTTTAGGTAATTTATATATCAAGCTTTTATCAACCAAATATGATTTTAGCTTTCTTAGCTTTTTTTTCTTTTTACATGCGGGTTCTAGGATTCTTACCTTTCGGGTTCGCATCACCTAGATAAATTAGAAAAAGGTGTTTTGCATGTTCTTAAATAATATTAATTTTAAAATCATTGCACAAAGTGATTTGTGATTTAAAAAAAGTCTCGAATCTTATTCAAATAAGCAATGACTATAGTGTTTATAACAAAAATGATTTGTCATAGCAAACATACTCCGTGCTTAAATATCTAAATCAAAACATTCTTGATGAAGGGATAATAGTTATACTAAGAAACTTGTTACTAAAAGTTTAAGTCACCTCATATGACTTTCCTGATATTTAGGGGGATCATAATATATTATTAGACATTGCATTTAACTTTCAAATATAAATTAATCAACTTATTGAATTGATAATAAATTAAATTATTTAATTTATTTAATCATATTTTATTTAAGATTATGATTCATATTCGAGTCAAAATATTGGGAACCTAATGTTTGACACACATTAAAATTATTGGTGAGAAATTAAATTGTAAATAAGTTTTAGAATTTAAGTACTAGAATCTAATTTAACATAGAGAATTACAATTATGGACTTAAAACCTTACTAAGTGCGTCCATTTCTAAAATTGTCCTGATCTTGTAAAGATAAGGTCTCTGCTTTTTCAGCGTAGGTGTTTTTAGCTTTGAAAAAGGAGTGATTGTTCTTGTTTTTCTTAGTGTGGGGAAAGGCGGTAAAGTTGCTTTTTTTTTTTAGAAAAATGGAGGGTAAGCTTTTAATAGCTTTGTGAGAGAGAGTTCTTTCTTTTGTGTTTTTGTTTTTGAATGGATATTTTTCACAGTATAAGCAAGCTACCCGAACACAAGTCACAAATAAGTTACCTGATCAGAGATCATAGGCATGTTACTCAATCACAAACCACAAGCTGATCGCCCGAACAGAGACCATTTGTAAAAAAAAAAATTATTTTCCACCCCATGAGCAAGCTACCCGAACACAAGCCACGGGTAGGTTACCTAATCACGAACCACGAGTTGGTCGCCCAAACAGAGACCATTTGTGAGAGTTCCTAGATATTTTTCACACCACATCCAGGCTACCCGAACACGAACACAAATCATGGGTAGGTCACCTAATCAGAGACCACGGGCAAGTTACCCAATCACGAACCACGGGTTGGTCACCCAAACAGAGACCATTTAAAAAAAATTGTTCTTTTTTACAGCATGGGCAAACTACCCGAACATAAGCCAAGAGCAAGTTACTCAATCAGAGACCACTGGCAAATTACTCAATCATGAACCACGAATTGGTCGCCTGAACAGAGACCATTTGAGAAAATTCTTTCTTTTTCACAAACACGAAAAGGCTACCCGAACACAAGCCATGGGCAAGTCACCTAATTAGAGACCATAAATAGGTTACTCAATCACAAACCACAAGCTAGTCGCTCGAACAAAAACCATTTGTGAGAAATCCTAAATATTTTCCACACCACAAGTAGGTCACTTGAACACAAGTTACAAGCAGGTCACCCGATCAGAGACCACGGGTAGGTTATCCGATTACAAACCAAGGACTGGTCGCCCAAACAGAGATCATTTGTAAAAATTCTTTCAATCCTAATTTGTGATAATATTTTTTTCAATTAAGTTCTCATTATTTTGATTTTTTGGATCCTTTAGTTAAATTATTCTCTTTTTTTTTTAATTTTACTCTTCAATAAAAAATTTATAGTTGTCCTTTAATTTATGTTTTATTTCAATTTTGATCCTCGTTTTTCTAATTGCTACTTTTTAGTTTTGGATACTTTTGTATAATTGAAGTTTTCTTCAATTTCTCCCCTTAACATTTAATTGGTTGGGGATTGAGCATTGTGGTTTTTTCAAATATAGTGATTCTGGTTTAATGACCTAGGTCACGTGTTTAAAATGTTAACGCGGGTTGACATCATTTTTTTTGTTTTTTTACTTATTTTCTTTTTCGATTTTATCATTCGACATTGTATTTTTTATTAAAAAAAAGAAATTGTCTGTGGTTTTTTTCGTTTTCTTTTCTATCGGGTTATCCAAATCTTATGACTTGGGTCGCGAGCTTGGCATGTTAACCTGGGTTAGTTCGTCCTTTATTATCCAGGTTACAAGTTTGTCATGCTAACTCAAGTTGACTCGAATCAATTTTTTTATCCTTTTTTTACTCAATTTTTCCCTCTCATAACAAAAAACTTTTTGTTCAAAATGCAGTTGTTTTTGTTTTTTTAATAAAAGAAGAAATTAGACCAACTAGGGTTGACCCGGGTCACCTCTCCTAACCCTTGACTCTAGCCTTATCTTGGACTGACTCCAGTTCGAATTTTAAAACTATAATCAAGATTCTCAATGATCTAAAAACTAGAGAGTGATTTATCCATATTATTTGTTGGTGAATCCTAGATAATAAGAAGGTTGTCTCTATAAAATTCATTAATTTCTTGAATATTAATTAAAACATCTAAAAATCCACATTTTATATGTAATCTTCTTAATAATATTCAATTACTAGACTCCAAAATTTTAAAAAATCATATAAACAAAAGAACTAAAATTCATCACAGGTCCTGAATAATAATAAATAAATTATAAATTAAAAAATATAATGTTCCTACGTGATGTTAGCAAAAGTTTTTTTTATAAAAATAATTTTTTTCAAACAACAACCATAAAAACTATCATAATACCAAAGACAAAAAGCTACCAACTTCAAAGGGCAAGATAACCTTCAACCTATTGGTTGCGTTAGTTTTGCAACTGCTTTTGTGTTTATGGTACAACAAACATAGTAAAGTATTTGGTAATAAATCAAATTATATTTTGTACTATAGAATCCACTAAAATATTGAATTTGAAACGCAGTTTTTGTTAAGCAGTTTTTATATTATTTTAACTAAGTTTCGTAAAATCTTATTTGTTTTTACATTTCAAAAGCGCTTTTAAAAGTTTTAAAATTTTAAAACAAAAATTTACTTTAAAATAATATTTTTTTTTGTATTTTCAGATCATTTTGATGCGCTAATATCAAAAATAATTTTTTTAAAAAAACATTTTAATACATTTCCAAATAAAAAACAATTTGAAAAGCAACCGCAACCACACTTCCAAACATAACTACCAAACATTTTATAAATGTTTTTTTGCTACATATAAACTTCAATAACAATTTTTCCTAAACATGTATTTAAATCCAATTAACCATACCTAATCACACTTTTTTAAAACTTATTTTTTAAAAACCACAACCATCTCAAAAACAAACGTACACAAGTAAGAAACTTTGGATGCACAAAGTCTCTTCCCGCAACTTGTTTTCTTGGGTTTTGAATCTCACCCGGGAGGCTTCGAACATCCAGACAAGAATCAGATTGATGTCTAATTCTGATATCGACCAAACTTCCCAGTAGCGCATTACTTGGAGCATGTACGAGAACCTTCCAACTTTGAAGGATCTTACGGTTTGAGGAGGTCTGCTTCCAGGGCAAGATTCTCCTATCTGTACTGCAGCAAAAGGTTGATGGACTCTCAATCCTGACATGATCCTAAAAAGCCAGATCTAGATTCTCAGCTCTTAATAATTATACAAGTGCCACTTAGAAAGAAACCATCGGCAGCTGTATAGGCTAACTCCACATGCAGGTCTCTAAATAACATATGAACATGATTTTTAAAAAAATGTTGTACATACACCTCTGGATTCCTTACAAGAAACGGTTCGTCCTTGGATATCCCTCCAAACCGACAAGACATGATTCGTCCATGTGCAACAAAGCAACCAAAAAAAAATAGAACAAACGAGTAGACATGATCGAGACTGAATCAATGAAGCCTTGTCAGCTCTTCCACTCTCTTGCAAAGCTCCTCCACGGAGATCTCCATTGCATTGGATATCTCATCCATCGGACTACGGCTGAGATCAAGGAATGACTCGATAAGATCTCCATCCAAGAAATTCTTGGCATCTACAGTTTTCTTCTCATTGTTGAATGATCTCCATTGCTCATGGCTCAATCCTCCAACACCCTTTATCACCTTTCTTAAGTTTGACTGCAGCTTCTCCAAAAAGAGGTATTGCTCATGAGGAAGTGAAGCAATGACCCCGATTACACCATTAACAGTCCCAAAAATGACAGTTGGGATCTGGCCAACATCGGAATCTGGCAAGCGCATGACAAGGGAACCATGTCGGAATCGATTTACAAATTCTCCAAGGTGATACTCACCGACCACCTCAAGACGGCCTCGTTCCTCATCAGTGGCACCTTCACTATTTTTCCGAACCGTGAATAGGTTAAAGTTATTTTCAGCACCAAGGTAAATGTCATCATCAAGAATCTCAACTGCCGACATCCAATTTGCATTATAATCACGGGCTCGCTCCTCAATAGCACCTTCCTCATGCTGAAAACATTTAGCAGTCGTGTCAGCTAGGCATCATCAGAAACAACATAAATGCTAGGGGCTCTTCAATTTTGATGTAATACATGTCAAAGATATGCAGTCGAGCAGCAAATAATTGGAACAAGTTGATGATGGAATGATCAAAACAAACACAAACTGAATTATTGAGCAAGTATTTGTTTCATGATACATGAAATACTCACCTTATAGATTAGCAAGGAGATTGACTTCATCAGATCACCAACAACAATGAAATCTCCACGAGTTTGTACATAGAGGGCAAGTATGTGCCCATGATGCCCACACTCAGACTGCAGCTCACGTGTTCCATCATCTCGGAGCATCCACTTGTATAACTGGATCTTTTGATTAATAGCAGCCAGCAGTTTGCCATTGAAAGCATTCAAAGAGTATACCGCCCCCTTTGTTTCCTTCTCAGCAATAAGCTGCAACTTCCCATCTTCCACTATGAAAACCAGTATTCGGCCCTACATTGTTCATGAGAGGAAGACATATGGGTGGAATATGAGATATAGGAAGTGCTCACTGCTCAATTTTTCAATTGGTTTTGTTTTAACTTCGTATTTCTGAACAAAGAAAAACCATAACAATCAGGGTGACCTTTACCTTGGTTGGCTCGTTTTCTTCTGGCAAAACATATGCAGTTCCAACACAATAGTACACGTTGCTATCATCAGAAAAGGAGCAGCTAAGTATGGAGCAGCCATACTCAAATGTGTCAAGTGGGTATGTTGATATGAACTCAAAGGTTTGATCATCTAACAATCGAATAAAATGCATTTCAGATTCTTCTGCATTGGATTGGTTTTTCATACTACAAATGGAGAAAGTCCGAGACTGCTCCTGGTGACATATACGCCGTGCATGTTCACCCAATGGAATAGAGCGGATGTGAAGCTTTTGGATATCATCGATGGTGCCAATGCTAAGTTCCCCTTCTTTTGCAATAGCAAGGCTGTTGACAATATACCACAAGTCAATGAACTGTGAATTTATCTTTTAGAAAGTATTTTTCTTTCCCTTTAGGAAAAAACTGCAGTACAGTAGTGATAAACCATAGGACGGTTCATACAGAAGCCAGTTCCTAATACTATTTTTCCATGTTCTCATTTCAAACAATCCCATCCTATCTATCTACAATATTCCTTTTCATGCCATGCCAAAACCAGGCCTCGTAAAATTATCACCCCACTCTGTTCTGGAAACATAGAAGCTAAGTCCTATCAGTATGAATCATAGTACAGCAACAAAAGACAAGAGCCTCAATTAGGCAGAGTCAAATGATAGATAGCCCATATCTAACTAGTTCAGAATCAATGACTTCATAGTTCTTCAGAGATTGTTTGGCTTTTAAAAAACAAAATTAAGATGTAAGAGAGAAATTTAAATAGCAATGGCAATCATGACCTTCATAAGATCTAGAAGACAAGTGATTGCATAGCATTATAATACAGACGCTATTTGCTCAAAGAAGTGGAATGGTGAATATAGTTTCCTAACAAGAACATATATAGGAAAGAAACAAAGAATCTCCAATCAAAGATAATTGCACTATAGCTACCTATAATCAGTAAGAAAATAGATTACATGTACATAGAATTTGCAAACTTTGCTGCTGGTTTCAATATTTTGCAGTAAAAAGTAGTAGGAAAATCACATCACAAAAGTGTTTCCGTACGAAATGTGTTTGATCAAACCAGCAAAATCAAATTGCATTCAATAAAATCGAAGGTGTTTCCCTATTACCTGCTACAGTGTCGTGGTGCAAGCCAACATAAAAATTAGGGACACAAAAGATTACCTGTCTGGAAATGCAGCAGAGTTAAAAGGACACATATGACTGACTTCTTTCAAGTTTACATTGCTGTAAAGTAGTTTCTTGTTGCTGCTGTAAATGACAGTTGGCCTATCTGATGCAGCAAATACATGTGTGGTATTCTTCGATGAGAAAGTACGGAGTGTTATAGGTTGGGTCCCCAAAGACACCTTTTTCCTATCTTTCAACTCGCCAGTGCTCAAGTTCAGTAGGAAGTTCAAGAGGTGTCCGTCTCCAAGGGCACATAATAAATACGATATCTGAAGAAATAGATAAATTATTAGCACTCAAAATTACCTCTCCATGGGAGAAAAAACCAAACAAATGTGAGCACCCAAAAACATATTGGTGAGATTTCCATATTCACTATTCATAATAAAAAGTTCATTATCTGATTATGGTCCCACCAAAGCAGGGGTTAGAACCCAACAAACATCTTCCTGGAGGTTCAAATGAATGCAATAGTATGATAAAAATTCCTTGGCTTGTTTGTTTAAACTAAACTTTCTGAGAAATATTTTTTGCAAGTCAAATTTATCTTTGGTTTTGAATCAAGAAATCTGTTCTTTGCACATGTGACCCAATGTATGACATGGAGTTGAAGCCACAAAGAAACTCGAGCAGATCCAGAAGAAGAAAAAAAAACCACTTAAGACTGAAAGTGATAAGCATACCCCTTCGAAAGAACATAGAAGAACAGAACGGGGTATTATCTCTCCTCCCAATGGCTCCTTTGTTATGAGATTTAGATCAGGCAATGAAAATATCCTGACACTTATGTCTGTCCACATTCCAACCGCAGCTAGTTGACTATAGTTGGGATTCTCTCCAATGGGGTTAATGTCCAGGCATGATATCTCACACTCTAGCTGTGCATGTTTTGCCTGTGTCAGTGTCCCATCTCCGATTTCCAGATAGACGAGGTGGCCACCACCAGTTGCCAATAAAACCTGTCAAATAAGTGGTGCAATAATTGAAATAATTTCTCATTCTATACAGACAGCCTAGCACATGGAAAAACCTACGCTACCAGCAACCATTGTTCATAGCGAACTGATCGAAGTTGAGCATTGATCAAACAGAAACCATACAATTAAATGCCAACAACTGCTGAAGTCAAATCCTAAGCGTAGAAGTAACATGTTGGCAGAATCACTAACATGCACAGAAGAAGAATCGAGCAATATAGCATCCCCCGTGACCAAGGATAAATATCAACTGTATAAAAGGCTGCATATTATGAAAACAGTTCTCCCAAGTTTATGGCAGATCGGCATGTGATCTACAAATGTGCCACAGGTAAAGACCTGGTGCCTTCAAGATGATGTGCTGGAGTAGAAATGAGTAATATTACTTCTTTTCTCCCCGGGGAAAAACATCAACTGCTTTTTAGAATTAAAAACTGAGCAAATTATGAAGGCAGTTCTCACAAGCTTGACAAACTGGCACTTGACCTACATGTGTTACAGGTATAGTCATAGACTTGATGCCTTCAAGATGATGCAAACAAAATATTTGCCCCAATGCCAAGCATATAGGCAATCCAGCCCTGCTCTAGAGAAATTCTGATTTAGGAAAATGATACAAGACTAAGGTGGGAGAAGACTGTGAAAGGAGGAATTGGGAAATGACAGTTATAAGGTTGAGGCTAGGAATTCAAATTAGAATTGGGAATTTTATTCCCAGTTGTAACATCATCGTTCCAATTATGCATGTGCCTTGTTTAGTTATGACTCATCATTCATGTGGTTGTCTTTTATTATCAGAGAAGAGTATTGTGAGGACACGTGTCCACGACTGCTTTTGTTAAGCTGAATTCTGTTGCTCTATGAGAGGAGTATCAGAGCCAGATTTGTTATGCGATGAATGTAATTGATTCCCACACTCTCCCTCCCTCCCTTTCTCCCTCCCCTTTCCTTCTCTGTTCTTTCCCTCTATTTATGCTACTGACAGCATGGATACTGCGGGAATTATTGCTAATATGGTCTATCCCACAAACACACATACAAGAAAACATTGGATTTATGTCCCATTAAGGACCACCCTCCCTCTGTTTCTCTCTCGTCTTTCCTTCTCTGTTCTTTCCCTCTATTTCTGCTACTGACAGCATGGATCCTGCTGGAATCATTGCTAATAGGGTCTATCCCACAAACACACATACAAGAAAACTTTGGATTTATGTCCAATTAAGGACTTGTGGAGATCTAGGGTTTGTTCATTCGGAATTAGGGTTAAATAGGGCTTGTTTAGAAGAAATAAGGTGAAACAAGATTCTGAATTGCTCAGTATTATTGCATATGATAACAAAACAGAACAGTTTCACACTCATTTCCAGCAAAACCTGCTGCAAAATTATTGTTGAAAACTGGGAAACACAAATGTCAACACCAATAGATGGGGAATTGCATGAAACAAACCTGGGTGGCATTAGCAGTGGCGACATTTATTGAATAACCTGATGGAGCATTCCATTCCTGTCTGAGCTCTCTAGTTGTAGAACTGACCAGTCTTACAGAGCTTGATGTAACCTGCCAGGTCAATCCTCCCATATTACGACATATAATAGTGGATAAACAGTATCTCCTAGCAGAAAAAATTGGATGCAGAGAAATCCTTATCACATAACCTAATTTCACAAAATTGTAAATTCAAAATGGCAAAGAGAGGAATGATAATAAAACTTGAAAAAAACAATCATTGTGAGAGTTTCTAGGATATGATGAATGCAAAAGTTAATTTCCTTTTGGTAAACTGGAGGAGAGGGAGCAGGTAAATTAGTTTCCATTAAAAAATTAACACTTGCCACAAGTTAATTCTCAATAATTAAAATGTACCTGACAATAGACAGTGCACAAGAATTCGCATTTGAAAAGGAATGGATTTCAGCATATCAACGCAAGATCATGTGACTGATCCCAAACCCAATGGTTAGCAAAGGATGGTAAAAGCCTTGTTAACAGAAAATGTAAGAGAAATTCCAGAGCACAAGCACAAGTTCAGCCTTGTGGTGCACAGCATTTTTGGAGTAAGAGGACATAATAGAAGCATAAGAAAAAATGTTGCTCGCATCAAACCATAACAAATATAAAATAAACACCTGGGATTTGTTGAACTAAATTAATCAGTCAAATTGATTTGGTTAATCAAGATGCAATGGAACAAACAAGAAATTTCCTTTTTATTTCACCGGAAACACGTAAACTTACTTGTACAAGCTGGTTGAACACAGCACAATGGCAGAACAATGTCTGCACTTGTGAACAGAAACCCTCTATTTCAGTTTCCTCCAACTCATCCTCAATGTTCATTGCCAAAATTCTTGTCTCGCTAATAAAACTTACAACCAGAAAGGTGTCAAATGGATCATCAGTCAAAGATCTTAATGACCACATTCCTTTGATGCCTTGAAGCTCTACAGATGCCTACAATGAGTTCTATAAATAAATAAACAAATAAAAATGCACACAATCAATTTACAAGGAACAAGTAAAAAATAAGCAAACCTGTTCATTGATTCCTATTCCATTACGAACTATCCGAAGAGAACCATCCTTATAGGCTCCAGAGCAAGTGACAACCTGACCTTGGCCTTGCCGCTCCAGGTCCACCACACAGAAGTCAACAATTGGTCCCAAATTGACATACCTGTCCAGAACTTCTACATATGTACCTTTTGCATCGGGTTGCAGATTTAACTTTACAAGCTGCACTTGGGATCAACAAGATTGTCAATGCACTAATAATGCACATGAACTAAAATTATAAACAAGGTCAATTTTTCCTGCATGTCGATATTACTTTTTCTTACAAGAGAATAAAACAGAGCAGGTCCACGACCAAGGATTTCCTTACACTACCAAAAAAAACTGAAATGAAAACCATTCGGATGTAGAAAATTAGAATTTTCAACAAATGAAATCTATAAAAAAATGTCAACTACTAAGAAGACAAGGAAGAATTCTTAGATAGACCCATTCTTGTCCTCCTCTTCTGCAATCAAACTCTATGAAATACAGTTTAGTCACTTGTATCATGCAATGCATCCACCAGAACATCAATCAATTAAATAGATGTTTTTAAACCAAGTAAAACACATTTTCTCCCTATTCATTACAAAATTGCAAAATCCCAGTACAGATTCACTAAAATCAGGACAACACTATATAAATAAAAAGATCTCAATTTAGAATTTATTATTCAACAATAAAATGGAATTTTCTAATATTCACCATACCTGTGAATCTCCGTAGCTTGAACCAATAAAGACAAAAGCATTGTCGAGATATGATATGGTAGATGCAATAGAAGTTTCTCCCAATAGCTCAATTTTGAGGCCAGTGACCCTGTAGCACAAATGTGCACAAGCTTGAGAAAATTCTAATAATAGTGAGAAGTGATCAGTTTGCTTTTCCAATGAAAAAAAACGAATGCATGCAGATCATCATCATCAGCAAGGAAAAACTCACTTTTCTTTCTCATGGGTTATGACTAGTAGGTGAAGAAGCCCAGCATGATCGCCAAGTAAATACCTAGAACCATCAGCATCAACTCTTCCATATGCTTTCGTGATAGACTAGCAGTGAAAATCAAGGAAAAAAGGTCATGAACACATAGAAAAGTCAGTACTTGCATCCTGGAAATTTACAAAGAGAACCTAGCATAATATCAACAACAATCCACCAGTGACCTACAGGTCTGATTGGGATCGCTCTAAAAACATTGGCGCTGCAATATACAATTGTTTCTTCTCCAATAATAAGAACACCACAGAAAGGTGGGGGAACTGGTATTAGCAAATCAGCACCATTGTCAAGATTGTTTTGTGACCAAGGACCCTCAATAAAGTCTTTATCTTTCAAAGCAACCTCATATGTTTTAACATGACGGGCATCCTTGTTATCCTGCAATGATAAGAACAGAATAAAATGGGCATCTAAAGTTTTCTTCCCATAATATGCGTATAGTTGATAAAAATTCACATGCAGGACATGTATATTCTAGATAACCAGTGTCAAGCTGCAACTATCAAATAAAGCGATCATTTCAACATAAGAGTTCTTGTTAAGCATTTTCCACATGAATAATAAATTACTCAAGAAGGGTGAAAAGGAAGGCAGAGTCCAAAGCACACTAAGAGCATGCAAGCACCAAACGAACCAAAAAGAAACACAAAAATAAATAAATAAATAAAACTACATTCTAAGATCTAAGGTGCCCAAGAACCCCAAAAATCAGTTAAGGTAGTGACTAAGAGTGAGAAAATGTGTGGATACTGTCCGACCATTGCAGTGGATGTAGAACAGAAACTTGCAGACAAATTATATTGCAGGGTGGACATGGTTGCTTCTTTGGAATATATCTGCATGCTTCAGACAACTCGTGCTTCTGATTTTAATTTTCTAATGCAGAATCCAATGAAACTTGGCTAGAACACAGTCGATATGGAGAAATTTTTGGGCCCCAGTTTCTTTATTAATTTCAGAAAAAAAACATGGACTTGGGCAAGACAGCTGATGGTTTATATGCCCTACTTTAGTCATTAACATGCATGGTTTATATAACCTACTTTACTCATTAAACATAAACAGAATCCACAAGCACATAAGACTTTCTCAACTCACCCTTAGTTATTTTGATTAATAACATAGCCAGTTTCATGTAAAAATGTAACACATTTTTTACTAGAAAGAGAATTTTCAGAGCTTATCTGCAGGATATCTCCTTGAATAATTTGAAAACTCATGAAGTCCATTTGATATGAGAAGAGAAAGTAACTTTTTTTTAGATTGAACATCACTTCAATTTAATAAAATATATATAAATGTTCAAGAGATTCGTGCATAAAAAATACATTTGAAAGAACCACATCCTGAAAGTGGGGATGCAAAAGGAAAACAGCGGACCTGGTAAAGAACAACAATCGTTGGTTTTGAACAACCATGAAGAAATTTGATATCCAAAACTTGAAGTTCCTCAAGCCTGTAAAGAAGACACGATAAACAAATTATTGTATAAGCATATAATGAAGAAACATTAAAACTCAATGATAAATTCAGCCTCTTCACCATAAACCTATGTGCAGACATCATAGAATTCTAGGGCATGGGCATGAGGAGACCCTCCTTTCCCAGAAAGAGCAATGTCTCAAAATTAACTTCCATCATTCTACTATTTCACTATAGCAATTCAGATAGCCTTTGTTACAATTGTCTCACTAATATATATCCATATATTTACTAGAAAGCAGCTTCCTAGTAGAAATCACGCCTGGTTATTGCATACACACACATGCGCTGCATGTATGTGCAATTGAATTATAGGAATCCAGATCCAATACACTGGACATCAACTTCACAGCCAAGGTCTTCATAAGCAGATTCATATATTCTTTAGATAGGTCATTGGCAGGTTTATCCATAGAACTGATGTTGAGTAATTGGATAGAAGATTCATACCTTATGTTAAAAGCCTCTTTGAGCTGTCCTTTATTATCAAAAGGAATGACCTGAGAAAACAACCAGTAAAACTATCAATTGATCATTCTTTCCATCACAATTCAGAGAAGAATGTCGATAATAAGATGCTCTTATGTCAACCAGTAAAATTCACACTGCCATGTTGAAAATTCAAGTTGGAATATAGTTTGATCGTGAACCTTAAACAACCCATCATACAAATGGAGTCCAATTAATCTACAATCAGGATCAATTATGCCAATCTGCAGTAAGAAAGGAAAGATAAGATATGAACCAGTCAGTAAGAAGTTCATTACTAACCCCAATAAGAAGTTAAGGCACACTTGTCCGGACTGAGGAAGATAAAGGAAAACTACTCTTAAAACATGAACAAAAAGCTTAGGAGAAATGATGGAGAGACTCAATATGAACCTAGAACTGTAATAGTTACCTGACCATTGTCTGTTGGGCGACCTATACGGTCTGATACATCCCCCATTGCTCTATATGAGAAGGAAAAGAAAGAGTCAATGCAAGAATAGTATAGAAAATGCCATCCACGTATTATAAAAATTTCAGAGATTCATCAAGGCATCTAATATCTAGACACAAGAAAACTAGAGGCTGTTAATATCACCCACCCACCCAACTTTGTTACTCCTCTATATACAACTTCCCATCTTTCCTTTTCCCAATACTGGCAACTAAGTTACAACTTACAACAGGTTGCTTATGGACTCCAACTGTCTCAAATAAGGAAAACTGTAGTTCCCACATTATTTCCCATTATTTTGATAATTATATTTCAATCCGTTTAAATGTCTGATGAACATTTTAACAAACCGACCAAGATGAAGGAATAAAAGCACAGCTCCTGATTTGACCCATGTATCACATCATGGAAAGAGACAGAAATAGCTATAAACAATTATTTTCAATCAAACAAACACCGCTCTTCCATGTGTTTTAGTCTTTATTGATTATCCATTATCTGAAATACTTAAAGCTGATATGGATTTCATCTAATTCATGTGTGTTAGTTTTCTATTTTGATTTATTCTCCATCTAGAAATCCTTAAACCTGAAGAGAATTTCTTCTAAATTTTCCAGGAGCATAAAGAAGAAAGTTATAAGCGGATACAGCAGAAATTCTAACCAATTAATAAACAAGTCAACAGGCATAGAACGTACAAAATAAAATTATGAGTGCAGAAACCCTAAATTGAACCCAATATCTTCCACTAATACTTGATTAGTTGCACTGTAATTGTGCCAGCTAAGTTTCATACTAGTGGAACTGCAAAGCAAATTAGACAACCTAATAAGTAGGGAGGCATCGATAAGACTCAAGGTTCAGGCTTTGGAAAAATGTCAAAAGAAAAAAAAATAGAAGAAAATCTGGTGGGCAAGATCACAGAAAGCAAACCACACTCTCACTAAACATGTTTAGAATTTCCCAGTATAACACCAGCTCATAAGTCACTAGATGCACGGTTCATCTTTGATACAAGGTGAAGGTAACGTATTCAACAGTTGGACTTCAAAGATTTTAGTCACAAAGAACTCTAAGAGATGAATATCATTTGACATTTTCAGCTTAAACCTGGTAATTAGCTCAGACGTCTCTGCGTCCCACTGAAGTACACAGAATTTGTATCTTTCTGTTGCAATAAATAAAAAGTCCTGAGCTTCACCCTGATAAAAAAAACATTAGAGAATTGAGTTGAGATTTAAGAACAACAAAAACACACAGCCGGAAGGTGAAATAAATAGAGATACTAACATGAGGCCGGAAAAGTTCGAGAGTTGCAATTCGTCCATATATTGGAACATCTAACATAGGCTGCAAGGAAAAAATTGGAGTCATTTCTCATGCTTTTTTAATGTCTTATTAGATAGATAGTTCTAATAACTTGTAATTTCTCATAAAGCATCCATCCTTCCTAAAACTTGTGATTTGGGACATATCCAACGGGAAAACATGTGGCTGGTTACCTGTAATCCCTGAGGAGTAAGCAGATTGATTTCGATACGGGTACATTTCCTGGAGCAAGTAAAATGAAATTGATATTAAGGAAACCAAGCCCTAGTGAAGAAGAAAAACAAAGACGGTAGATAAATATACAAAACAATCAATTGAATCCAACAAAAAGGAGATGGATTTATTACGCAATGATGAGATTGAGCTCTTGAGAACTGGTGAAATTGCCGACACAAGAGTGCGTCACATTGGTGGGCTTGTGAGCAGTCACCACATAGTTCCATACACTCATCTTCACTTTCAGATCTCCCCCTCTCTTTCTCTGCGCGTCTGTGTTTTGCTCGAAGGAAATGAAAGAGCCCTAGCGGCTCCTGCTCTCTCTAGTGTTTTGCTGTTCCGTCTCCGTTTCTGGCCTTTTTCACTCTTTTCTAATTTACTCGCTGGTTAGTAAACTCCAAGTCAGACCCCCATCTATACATACCTTTCTAATTAAGTCCTTGAACTACCGCATTCCTTCTTCAACACCATCCCAATCCCACAGTAGTAAAGTGTTGAGAATTCCCTCTCACTTCTAGCAAGCGGGCAAGTGACATCTTTTGTAGTGTTAT
>Ga0325402_1001488_pt1 | contig 19286 bp, 9 predicted proteins | sample PopdelMetagenome_22_FD_207212 | JGI IMG/M metagenome (GOLD analysis project Ga0325402, IMG submission 207212) | Populus deltoides microbial communities from Bellville, Georgia, United States - Xylem-PdKOR-R3 | ecosystem: Host-associated > Plants > Phyllosphere > Stem > Wood/Secondary xylem...
ATAAATTGTAAAACGAAAAGATATATATAAACTTTTCTCACCACTTTATTGAAATCTGTTAATGAAATAATTGAGATCCCACTATTCTTTTTGTTTGCATCTAGAAAAAAGAATATGAATTTATACTTATTCTTGTTGTTCGCATCTTGAAAAAGGAATTAGATTTCATACCTAGAATTGGATTAGAATTGTACAAGGGTTTTTTTTTCATGCTAGAGTTTTTTTTTTAAAAAAAAAAACATGCATGCTAATAAGTCTTATTAGTAGATATAGTTTTTTATTCTATCATTGGATTATATGAAATATTCATAAGAGATTATAAAATCACTATTTTTTATAAGATTAAAATCTTGTATCAATATGAAACTGGGAAATCTTTAAATAAAATTTAGAAGTTATTGTTTAAGAATTGATATATTTTCCTAGTTGATTTATGAATTTTTTTCTATTTGATTTAAAACTCTTTTATTATTTGTTTTTAGCGTTGTTTAGGATGTGTTCTTCAAATATGGTTATTTAGCTTGTATTTTAGTAGACTACTTGAAAAGAAATCTTCATTAATAAAATTTTATATTAAGGTTTTTGTGTTGTAACTCTATTTGGCAAAACATTGTGTTGCATATGCTTACCGCCTTTCTTATGTTATTCATGCCTATGTTAGTTAGTATTAGAGCTCAACGATAAATTATGATTAGTTGTTTTTTGCTATTCAATAAACATGGATGGAAGAGGTAATCGCAGAATATGATATGCTCGTGTAATAGGGGATGAAGAGGTTTTCCTTAAAGAAAAAGATGTTCAAGAATTGGTAATAAAAGACATGCAAAGATAAATTACTAAATTAACATGTTGACATGCGAAAATAAATATGAAGATGCTAGTTGAAGAATTATCCTATCAATTAACAAATATGAATAAGAGAAAATTAAGGGGTCGTAAGAAGAGTGACACATATCCATAGCCAGTTTTGAGAATTCATTTCAGAGGCATGACAAAGAGGGTAGTTTCTTGATGGGATGAATATGATATTGCGACTAAAATTTTTAATGATTCCATTTTTTATGGATTGGAGAATCAACCATCAAAATTAGATAAGAATAAGGAAGATGATGCTTAATGAGAAGATTTTGATGTAGAAACCTTGGCTTATGATGACCATGAGTATTTGAAAGATGTTCATTTTAACGAGCATATTGACTTTGATTGTAATAGTAAAATCATAAAAAAAAAAAGAAACCAAATTAGATGTGGTTCCATAGGTGATTTTTGATAAAGCATATTGTGAAGAGTGTGTTTCACATATGTTAGCGGAGATTTCTGAAATTGATGAAGTTAAAGTTGATGTTCTTGAACTTAAGATAAAAGTTATAAAACAGATATCTAAAAGTTCTCCAAGTGGAGAAACCATCACACATCTTATTAGTGATGATATAAAAGATATAAAAGCTTTTGGTTCTTATAGTTCTAACTTTATGGTTGAGTTAGAGTTTAAAAAGGTTGTTGCATATGATTTTCAACATAACGCAAAAATCGGTTCCATTGCTAAAGAGGTTGAGCATGTAAAAGGTTGAAAACTTTTGATTGAGAACCTATAAGATCTAGGTAAGTGTAATTTGAACTCGAGAACGAGCTCTCCACAATCTGAGGAGACCAGTATAAGAGATATGCCCCAAACATGCAGTATTACGTTAATATACTTTTGATCTGATCATTGAATCAAGCTAAAATTTTGTTGGACTATTTCATTGTCAAAATCTTGATGGGTTTTAAATCACTGGAGACTTGTTGGGCTCAAAACCTTGCTAAGTTCTTTTTGTTGGAGTCTTGCTATACTCTTTCTTGCTAAACCTTGTTGGGTTTAGGATTATCTTGAGCCTTGCTAGGCTTTGGAATTTCATTGGATCCCTTTTTTGTTGAACCCTTGTTGGGCTTTGAAAACCAAATCAAGCCTTGCTTGGCTTAGAACCTTGACAGGTTCCTGTTTGTTGAAGTCTTACTAGACTTCATTAAGGACAATTTCTTGTGTAATTCCTGCAAAAATATCATATAATAATTTGGTATTAGATGACATGCATGCATCCTTACCTGATTGGAAATATAGGCCTTATTTTTTGGAAATCATTGTTTTATAGGTTGAAAGGTTTGTTGTTACTAATCTAACCCCTTGGGTGCTCAGCTTAAATCTTCAGTCCACAAGTGTTTTTCCATGTGATTAATGTAACACCTCACCTTACTAGCAAGATATTGTCCGCTTTGGGCCTCTAAGTCCATCCAAATCCAGGGCTTCCACCTAGGTCCCCCTCACGGTTTTGTCATTGGCAGCCACGCATGACCCCAAAACGCGTCTTACTAGTCAAGGTGAGCATGCACTTATAAGGCCCTGGCTCTGGACGCTCGCTTTCGATGTGGGATCTCACAATCCCCCCACCTTAAGACGAGTCGTCCTCGGCTCTGATACCAAATGTAACACCCCACCTCACTAGCAAGATATTTTCCGCTTTGGGCCTCCCAGTCCACCCAAATCAGGGCTTCCACCCAGGTCCCCCTCACGGTTTTGTTCTTGGTAGCCACGCATGACCCCAAAACGCGTCTTACCAGTCAAGGTGAGCATGCACTTATAAGGCCCTGGCTCTGGACGCTCGCTTTCGATGTGGGATCTCACAATTAATGTGTTTGATTGCCTCTTTATTGCATCAACCCACTTAGGTTTTTCCAACGTGATCAATTATGCTTGATTGTTTTTTTGTTGCACAACTTGGACTTTTAGGTGCTACATGAAGCTCTGCTCGGTTAACCATTCTTCAATAAATGACAAACCTTCTTATCGATGATGTTGCCCCCTGATCGAATGATGCACCCTAATTTGTGATATTCTTACACCATTGCCCGCTTATTTTGATGGAGAAGTGGCACTCTATTACTCTTATTTTTTGAAGGGGCTCATCAAATCATTTGTTGTCAATGAATGTTGCAAATTACCCTCAACTAATGCATTCATGTGCTAATATTTTTCAGGTATCATATTGATTCTTGCACTTTAAGGAGTTCATCAAATCATATGTTGTCAATGATTGTTGCAAATTGCCCTTAATTGATGCATTCATATGATAACATTTTTCAGGTATCATAGCCATCCTTCAAAGGGTAAGCAAGATTTTGAGACATGAAGATGCCTCCCAAGTGTAGCATTACTCTCAACTGTATGGTGTTTGTCAAATCATAGAATATCCTTGAGCAACATTATCCTCAGCTGATCTAGTTGTACTCATTCTCCTACCCGTCATCAAGAGGTATTTATCATAAATGGATGTTGTTCATAGTTTCAAAGGATCATCATTTGATTATGGGCTTCTTTGCCCCCCCAACTGATCTGGATATTGTTTGGTATCCCTCTCAGGGTCCACTGCTTTTGTCCCTAGTTATTAAACTTGTCATTTCTAGTCAAGGACCTTATAAACACAGTCAATGATTGTTTTTGTTTGGAAATCATTTTCTTGTTTTGGAATCAACTTGCAAATTTCAAGGATCATGCCCATTTAAGTCTAATTATTGCAAAGAAATTATTATTATGATATATTGAAGGTACAAGATAAGGTGACCTTCTGCTTTTATAGGTTTCAAGGCAAAAGACTCGAGTAAAACTCGACGTTTTGTTGAGAAAAAATTGTCTCTTTTTAGTATTAATTATAGCAGCATGATTAACAACGAGTAGCTTTGTTCACAATGTCATTATTCTTGTAAAAATATTCTTTCGCATTTCGAGAACACCATTTATCGATCCAAGTTTCTTGTTTAATTGTATAGAAAGGGCTTTTAAAAAGGCATATAATGAGGCTATAGCTTTTGGCTATGAAAGAAAAGAATTTAAGCCTCAAAAAGTATTTCAAGGTTTCAAAAACTTAGGATCACTACCATTATGTCTTTCAATCTTTTTTTTTCTTTCATATTTAGTTGATTTACCCTTTTTTCTTGCTTTAATGGGGCATCCTCATTTGTTTTGACTTTGATTTAGTCATTTCTGTTTTCTATTTGGGCATGCCCTCAAATAGGGACCACAAGGGATATATTTTATAATGTGAAAGGATAGCAAAATTGGCCTTTCATCATTTCAAGCACAAGCGGTTTGAATCGATAAATTTTACACTCGTTCAGTATAATTGTTTGGAACTTTAGCATAAAGATATATGTTTTTATTAATCAATGACTAGCAAATCAAACTACATACGATTATACATATAACTAAAATGTGGCCCAAGAGACATGGGGTGCGGGTCTTTTCTGCATTTTTTATTTTTCACATCTTGGTTCAAAATTGTTCGGTCACCTCAGAATTGGAATATTTGCTTAAATGAACATCGAATTATTTGTGAAACCAGAAGGCAAGTTGAATTTTTCAAGATTATTTTGACGAAATGATTTTTATAAAATTGATGTTACAAAATGTTTTGAATTGAGCCATGGAGTCAGTCATGAGAGTCTGTTTTATGAGTTTTAAAGGGTTTTTCTATTAGTATTTTTCAAGACACACCTTGGGGTTCAATTATTTACAAAAAAAAACCATTTTCATAGAAAAATATTTATTGATTTTAATGCAAAAACTAGATTATAAAAAAGGCACAATCCATTAAAAAAAATATGAATGAGGTTTGTAAAATATCTAAAATGACAAAGCATGTTGACTAGAACAATCTGACTTCTTTTTTTTTCTTCAACAATTGAAGCTTTCATAGCCAACAAATTTCTCTCTCCGCATTATCGTTGGAGGTTTTCTAGCCCTCATATGTAATTTGCCTAGCCTCAATAAGCTAAAAACGTTTGTTCTTGAAAGAATGACAATTTTCAATGTTGTGCCTCATTGCTCCATCATGATACTCATATGTTTGGTTAGGCTCACACCACTTCAGGTATGGTGGTTGAAATGGTTTCTATGAAATCAGAGTGATTTGTTCAATACTAACCAATTTCTCAAGCATCTCTTTCAATAGCAAAAGGAAGAGATGGTAAGGTCTTCTTATTCTATAGTGGATGTCGGTGCGAATGCCCTGGTTGATTTTGGTGAAACCCCAATTGATGGACCTCGTCGTCTTTTTTATTTTTCTGGCAACAATTCTACCTGTTTCTTATGGCTTGCTTGATTCTCTCAAACACCACAACTGTGTTAGTAAAGTGTTAGGTTGGGGCACCAATCAGATGGTTAAAATAAGGGTTTTTGAAATTATTAAAGAATAGATTGACCATTTGTTTTTCAAGTAGGGGTGGATCAACTTAAGCAGCCTTCTCTATCCATCGTTAAGCATATTCCTGCACTGCTTCATGGCTTTCTTTTTCTAATAATAATAAATTGGATCGGTCTGGAACCATGTCCATGTTGTATTTGTACTTCTTGATGAAGGAATTCATAAGGTCTTTCCATTTTTGAATATTTGTTCTATCAATCTTATGTACCAATTTAGTGTTGTCATACTCAAGCTATCCTGAAAGAAGTGCATTAGTAATTTTTTTTATCATGCACAACTTCTGTCATCTTGTTGTAATAGGACTTGAGGTGAGTGGTAGGGTACTGAGTTCTAGGGTATTTTATGAACTCAGGTACACGAAAATTCTTTGGTACAATCACATTTGGAACTAGACATATTTTTGTAGCTTCTACGGGGTTATACAACTTTACCCCCTTAATAGCCTTCACTATTGTTTCCAATGCTTCTACTTTGTCATAGTCTATCACACTAGGATACTTTATTTTCTAGGACTCGCTGGCATATATGTCAATAGTTGCTGGGGCTAGTAGAGGTATTGTGGACTACACAAAGGTTGTGTTATACTGAGGGTCCTGAACATGTCCTCATGTCCTTTCTTCAAGCTAAATTATCGTAAAAGTAATGGGTTGATTATACGGGCCATTACTAAAGAGGTGTTTAAGTGTCTACTCAAGCAAACTTATGATGCGATCCATGTTAGCCTTCAGAGAATCCAACTCCTTTTGAAAATAAACATGATGACAAACATGTTCTTCATCCTCCATACTTCTTTCTCGCAATCGAGTGTTGTAAACTTTGTAAATTAGAGCTTTTTAGGGACCTGTATTTCAACCTGTATATGTACGTATAACATTTAAACATGAATACATGTGTGCTTATGAATGAAAGTGTATGTACACGTACATTGAATATGAATTAACCTAGTCGAAGGGCTAATCTGTGACTTCTTTGTTGAATATAGGCAAAAATCCATAGTCTAATTAATCTAAAAAGATCTTTCTCAAGTCCTTATCTCAATTAAATACCATACACATCGGAGAGTACCCAAAAAAAAGATGGTTCTAAGCCCTTTTTATTAAAAAAAAAAAGACAAAATGATTTTTATATGCAGTAATTTCCTAGCTTTGGTCTTTGGGCAATCCCCCCCAACTAATTATATCATCTCAAATTCTTACCTGAAAAAGAAGAAGTCATGGTCTTAGTTTAGAAAATCATCCAAAGTTCAGGATTATTAATCAGGTCTGCCTTAATGCAAAAATAATTATTAGAGAATCCATATCTTAAGGTCAAGTTCTAAGCCACTACATGAAGGGTAAGCTTACTACATGATCTCAAAAGAGTCTATAACTCCAAGAAATGATTGGAGCACAATATGACCGTCATTACCAAGTAAATGCTCAGCTCATAGTTGGATGTTTCACCAATCTGAACCCTGATTAAAAGCCATAAGACAGATTGCTACTCCCTACCTAACCTAGAATCGGGTTTATTCAAAAATTAAAATGCATCAAGGCATTAACCCACATTTGATTTACTTAAGCATGAGTAATATGTAAAAAGTACATGAGCAGTACATAAAAAAATGCATGGTAAAATTAAATTACATAGACCAACAAAAATAAACAAGAAAACAAACAAAGCTTAGTCTAACCAGACAGGTCCTTAGTGGAGCCATCATCCTATCGTGATGTGTTTGGCGTTGAATGATAGATCTGCTTTCTAGAATTGAAGAGTATTTGAGTTTAATCATAAAGTTATTAATAAAGGGAGTCACCACCAAGTATCGTAGTCACTTGAAAACCTATGATCTGTGAAAGTCTGGGTAAAAGGACTAGTTGTGCAAAGAAAAGATGTATCACCCTCTACACTTTACCTATAGTAAGTTGCATTGTTAATTAATTGTTATTCTAAGTCATTTTTCTATTTGTTGGTCTCATCTAATGGTTCAAGGCAAATCTTTTTTCGTGAGGAAGTTTCTACCTTATAGGATTAAATCCTAATATTTGTTTTGGGCTGTTGGTTTGAAGGGGCTACTCTTAGTGAAGCATAAGAAGGGAAATGTTGAGGCAAATCTTTTTTCGTGAGGAAGTTTCTACCTTATAGGATTAAATCCTAATATTTGTTTTGGGCTGTTGGTTTGAAGGGGCTACTCTTAGTGAAGCATAAGAAGGGAAATGGTGTTGTTGATCTAATATGTTTTTGGTTCACTTTGTATGTATGTGGTAAGTTTTGGAGAGAGCACAATCTTGTCTTTCTTTGTATGGGTAAGGTTGGCGCTAAATGTTTTTTTTATTTTTTGAGTGGCGGTTGGTTTTGTAAAAATTAGAGAGATAAGGATGTCAGGGTTTTTTTGTGTGTGGGAGGAGAAAATGTGGGAAAGAATTTTTTGGCATTTTCTTTTCTTCTTCTTCAATTTTTTTTCCTCCTCCCCCCTTTTGTGTGAGATAACCACCTATAAAGACTTACTCACGAAGAAAGATCTGACCTGAACCTTTAGATGAGACCAACAAATAGAAACATGTCTTAGATTAACAATAAATCAACAATGCAGCTTACCATAGATAGGGTGCATTAGGGGGTGATGTGTATTTCCCTTGCACAATTAGTCCCCTTACCCAGACTCTCGTAGACCGTAGGTTTTTTCTAATGACCATGATACTAAGTAGCGACTTATCAAATCATAACTTCATGATTACTTCCAAAAACCCTTCAATCTAGAAGGCAGCTCCGCCATTCAACGTCATGCACGTCATGATAAATCTAATAAAATCATGTTCAAAACCTATTTAAAGATTAAAAAAAAATCATTTCAATCGAATTTTCATGAAGAATTTATTATTAGTACTATTATTTTCATATCAGATACATAATAACTAAAAGAAATTATTAAAGTTCAAAAAAGAATTCATAATAATATTTAAGAACCATGTCAAAACTAAACAGTAACTGAATCTAATAAAAAAATTTTGTAGTGTAAAAAAAACCCATGAAAAAAAATATATGACAGACAACAAGTTGTCTATCATAATGTAGAACATATTTGTCCATCATAATGCTCAAACCTGTAACCTTTGACTTGTCACACGTGCTAACAAACTAAGTTGTTGCATGTTGACATCAGGCGAGCTGACATTTAAAAGGGTAAGAAAAATGAAAATGAGTTACCACCTAGATTTATAATAATTAGAAACCCAAACTAGTCTTCAGAGGTTTTGGGTATGGGGTTGATTATGTAATAAGAAAGATAAATATCATCATATACATCTTATCTAAGGTAAGATTCATTGTTATTTGTTTTCAATGATAAATGTGTTTTAATGTAGTTTGCCTAAATTGGTATATATGTAATTCAAGATATTGTCATTATCCACAAAACAAAGTCTGAAGGATAAGGCCCAATGTTAGACCTTATTATCCTAAGATAATTGGTAGACTATATTAATTGACTTTATTATTAGTTAACATCCAAAAAAGAGGGTCTATTGTGAGAGCATTCCATCCTGAGTCTTTTAACATATGATAGAATCATTTAATATAAGATTGAGATATACATGATCATGGTCAATTGACTAAATAATGTTGAAAGAACAAGGTATAATTTTAAACCATTCCATCCTAGGTTATTTAGAAATGATAGGCACACATATACGTGAGACTTATTATGGTTAGAAAAATCCATAATATCTATTAAGTAGTGCTGGAAAATATAGCCTCTTATTAGACAATTCCATATTAGGATACTTAATAAATGATAGGGATGTCGAGTTGAATTTGTAAAATTATGAAATGGAGTGATTATGTAGTGACTGAAAATCTTATTAATTAATATCCTCGATATCATGTATTTATTGGTACTATTATTTACTTATTGACATCCAAAGAACGAGGCACAATAATGTACCATACCATCCTAGATCAATTAATAATTAATAGAAACAATTCATTCATCAATCAAATATTAATTGATCCTATTATCTTATATTTAACATCCGAAAGACAGGGCCTACTATATGACCATTCCATTTTAGGTCAATTAATAATTAATAGGAACAATTAATACAAGGACAATTTTATTATCATTTTATTTTTCTTTATTAATCAACATCCAATAGACAGTGCCTAAGTTTAGATCATACTATCTTGGGTTGATTAATTATTTTTTCACTTTTGTTTTTTAATAAATGCATGTTTCTTCATCATCATCATTTTTTCAATAATATATCCATAATGTGATCACTATACCATTTTCTTAAAATCACATAACCAATTCATATTATAACTTTCAAAAGATTTATCACATCCACACAACCAACAAACAAATTCAAAATTAATCAGTCCATATTCAATCACATTAAAAACAAAATCAAACAAAATATTCAACAAATTTAACAAGCTCCTAACAAAAAAATTTCAATCATTCAAAATAAATTATCATAATATTCATGTCCAATCCAATCCAATATTCATGAAAATCATCTCAAATCACAAACACACATTAATTCAAATCAATAGTGCACAACAATTAGTATTTTTTCCTAAATTTCATAATATTTTAGTAATTTATAAAACAAATTATTTGAGTTTGTGGATCGACCTTCTAAGATGCTTGACATTTCTAAGATCAACTGAAATCAAGGCCTAAAGACTATTAGAATAGTGGTGGAACAGCTAAGAAATTGTCAGAGACTGCCAAAACAGTGTTGACGAATATAGACCATGTGCATTTGTGGATGAAAGCGTATGAGTTGATGTTTTAGCAACTTGATAAGTAAGTGACCAACGAGATCATGTAACATTGCCTCTTCTCTTCTCAATTTTTCAGGTGGTGTCATGAATAGTAACTTGTAGGTGCTCGTGTAGAAGATTTTATGATGGCAGTTTGTGTGGTTGAGGTGTAAAACATATAAATTGAAAATAGAAAGAGACAAAAATGAGGATGAGCAACCATAGGGTTGATCTCAGTATGGTTGATGTTGGTATGGTGGTTGGTTTGACAGTAGTAAAGAGAAGAATTTGTCACGGTGTTCATGGTGTTTATTGGAGCTAGGTGTTACTGGAATAATTGTTAGTCATCGGTGTTTACTGCACTCGACAAAGTTGTCAATCGCCAATGATGAAGGAGATGATCTGTAATAGGTAATTTTTTTTGGAATAGTCATGAGTTATGTGTGTTTTTCTTCTTTTTTTTTAATATAGTATTTTAGTATGTATAGGGTATTGGTGTGTGTGGCGAAGGATGAGGGAAAAGTTTTTTTGTGTGGGGTATTTTTTTGTTGGAATGTTATAATGTGTGTGGGGTGTAGGTGTGTATGTCTATTTATACTATAATGAACCTTCTCAACCCTTCAAACTTTCTATCATTTTTTCTTATATTTCCATAGAGTTCTTCCACTTTCTTGATTTTTCTAGAGAGTACATCCACCTTTCCAATTCTTTGAGAGAGTTATTCAACCTTCTAAATTTTAAAATTCCCTCTCATAAGACAACTTTGTTTTTCCCTCTCTTTTTTTTCTTTGCATTTATTATTTTTAAACTAAACTAGTCTTTATTATTTTTTTAATTATATTTTATTCGCTAAAAAGATCTTTTTCTTGGAATAATTTTTTTCTTCTTTTCTTCTTTTCATATAATTTTTTTTATTTTAAAAAAATTTATCAATACAAAAACAATAAATAAAATGGTAAAAAATTATGAAAATGATAAGAAATTGGCCAAGTTGCATCATAAACATATTTTTTGAGAATTTTGTTATTTTTTATATTTTTTCCAATTATTTTAAAATATGTTGAAAACAGAGGGTCAAAAATGAGTGATGATTGTTGCCCCCTAATTACAAGATTTACGGTGCAAATACAAAGAAAAAAATCATTTTTCCTGGACTTTATATGGTAAATTTTGTAAGAGAAGGACTAAACAAAATGATAAATGAATGGATAAAACTTGGGATTATTATAAAGAATAAAGGGATCAATATGGGATTTATGTAAAAGAAAGGATCATCTTGGAATCCATGCAAATGAGATCAACTTGGTAAATAGAATCAACCTGGGATTCATGTGAAAGAGATCAATTTAGGTTCTATATGAAACAGGATCAACTTGGGATCCATATAACTGCAAGGATTAACTCAGAATCCATGTAATAAAAGGATCAACTCTTAATCCATATCAAAATGATCAAATTAGGATTCATATAAAAAAGGGATAAACCTAGAATCTAAATCAACTTGGAATCTAGATTAACTTGATATCTATGAAAGGATCATTTTGGGATCCAGATCATCTTGGGATTTATGAAAGGATCAACTTAGGATCCAGATCATCTTAGGGTCTATGAAAGGATCATATTGGGATCAAGATCAATATGGGATCTATGAAAGCATCATCTTGGGATCCATATAAAAAAAGTCAACTTATGAATGATATGGATAAAAAAGGATCAACTTGAGATCCATAAAAAAAAAAAAAGGGGGATCAATATAGGATCCATTCAATTGAGAAGGGATCAACTTGGGATCCGTATAAATAAAAGTGATCATTATGAGATGACTATCCTCGAAACAAAAAACAAAATATGGTCCAATTGTTAGGTGACCAATGTTGAGAAGATATGATTATCAAGTGACCAACCTCAACATGAAATTCAAACAAGTTAGCTTGACTTACCTAGTTGTGAGATTTAGCTATCAACCTTTTGATAGTAGAGCTAAAACCAAAACTTCCTGATGGTAAGGCTTTTTCTTCTTGATTACAAGGTTGTTTCTCTTAATTGCAGAGTTTGATCTCCTAATTACAGAGCTAGATCTCCTGATTGTAAGATTGATCTACAAGTTGACTTGATGATAGGCTAACCTTTTTTTATGATTACAGGGCTCCACTTTTAGATTACAATGTTTAATCTTCTGATTGCAAGGTTTGACCTCCTGTTTGCAGGGTTCAACTTTTTCAATACAGGGCTTCACTTTTGATTGCAAGGTTTGATCTCCTAATTGCAGGGTTGATCAAATGGTAGTGCTAATTCTCTTGATTGCATGGTTGAATTTCTTGATTACAAGGTTTAATCTCTTGATTGCAGGGTTGATCTACAATTTGACTTGATGGCGAGGCTTGATCTAAAAATTTACTTTCTTTGAGATCATACTCAATAAAATATTGTCAATTGAGATAATAAGAATTTAAAGCTAAAATTAAAATAAATTTTCACCTATGTACATTGCTTTTAAAAACTAACATCTTATTAGAGCATTTAGCTTAAGATTATCGAAAATTGTTTTTTGATTTTAGTTATAGAGCTTACCTTTTAGAGTCAATAGAAAGACATAAATTGTTATTTTGAAAGCTCAATTTTCTTTTTATGTCATTTAGGTCTTTGAAATCTTTTGGCATTGGCTTGGATGGGTTTTTTTCCAAATGAAAGAAGTTCTATCTAGGCTCACCATAAGTTTATCTTTCCATGGACTCCATTTTTTATCATTAGATGGGCACAATCAGTACATCATCTTAATTTGGCCTATATTGCCTATATTTGTCATCACCTTGAAGTTTCATATGAGGATATGTGTTCAATACTACTTATTTTCCATTATCTTCGTGAAGGAATGAACACCATACCAATGAAAGAGTTTTTCATTTCATCATTTTACATGATATCATAAGGGATTACTTCATTCTTAAAATAGGATTACCGCAGCCAATCTAGCCATATTTATATTTCCAATAGTCATCAAAAAACATATATGCATCACCATCATTCTCAGATGTGTCTTTTACTACTCATATCCTATAATGGAGCTCTTCTGGTCATTAACTGGCTATTGTCATTATAAAAGGTCTCTTCGATTTAAATTGCCCCAATTGATCTAAATGTGTTTATTATTAGGTACATTTAAAGAGAACTTCATCTTTTTTATCTTTTTTTTTATCATTTCATTTTTATTGGAGTATTTGCTCACTCTCTTATATAATACTTTTGTCCCTTTCATATTTTCTTATTTCTTTCCATTTAGAGAATTTCATTAATTATCTAGGACTTCCAAAACATGCTCCCAAAATAAGGGGTGATCCTAGTTCGGGTTATTATCCAAAAAAACATATTTTAGGCTCAAATACGGATAAAAAGGATAAATTTTATTTGTGAAAGATATATCAAAGATGGTCTTTCTTCATCTCAAAATCAAAATCTATCTATAATGATAAATCTTAACCTTATTGAAGATCATTATTGATTAGGAAAACCATAAGGTTAACCTTAGAAAAGAAAATGGTGGGATGGGTTGGATCATGACCCAAATATACATTGTTTGTCATTATTTAAGACATCAAATTATTTGATTTTATTTTTGGGCAAAATTGTATTATTTCAAGCAAGATTCTCACTATTAAGATTCATTAAGAGTGAAAAAAAATTGGTATTTCAAGGTCAAAAGGGTTTGAAGCGAGATTCATTTTTTTAAGGCTTATTAAATATAGGAGGAAATATTTTGACATTCAAAATGAAGTATTACCCCTAGCACTCATATGATATGTCTTAGGATTTGATCAATTTTAAAAGTCTTTAAATGAATTTGTTATTATATTTATCCAATAATAGATGAAAATAAAATGAATATTTGTTGATCTCAAAACAGTCATATGACAAAGATAAAGAATAAATTTCACTAAAAGACAAAACATGGTCCTAAAAATTTATTGAAGAGAAACAAAGTTAAGATTTCTTCAATACAAAATGGTTTATTCTTCACAAATACAACATACCCTTGGCTTACCAACTTCCGAACGTGATATATGAAATTCTTACAATCTTCAATTGAATGGCCCAAAATCTTGTCATGATAGTCACACTTTATGTTTGGATTATACCACATCAGGTTTGGTGGTTATATGGGATTTGTTGAGGTAGGATCAATATATACTCAAGAGATGTTGGTAAACAATGTTGAGCGATAAAGGGATGTCAATCTTATATAATGGCACTTGAGAAGTTGATGATGCCATAAAACTCAATGGTGCTTGTGATGACCAGGTAGGATAATGTGTAAAATGAGAATGTATTTTATCAATGCTCCATATTTGAAAATTATCTTTTGATTCATCATTTAGCACGATGTAAATGAAAATCAAACTTCACTACTAAATTTCTTATATTTCCTAATTTTAGGGTTTTATCAATCAATTTTGTTGTAGTCACAATATCCATAAAATATGCTAATGAATTACCAATCAAGTATTCAAAGTATGGTTGTTTGAAGGTGTAAACGAAAATGGAGATAAGCTCCTTTTTTTTCTAATAGAAGAGGGTGAATTTGTGTTGCCATACCACACCATCTTTGACTATATTCTTTAATGGACTCATTATTTTTTCCTCCATGCTTTAAAGTTTAGATCAACTTGAAGTCATTTCTATAATGAACTTACACTAATGCATGAATACTTCAACTAAATCTCTCCATTTTTTTATCTTATTTTCATCCAAGTTCATACACCAAGTCAAGACAGCACCACTCAGACTCTTATAGAAGAAATGAATTAGGAGCTTACCATTTTTAATCACTTCAGTCATTTTATTGCAATAGATCTTTAAATGAGTATTTAGGCATTCAACTCCTACATACATAACAATGTCAGGCACTTTGGACTTTTGTGGTATGACAATATCTGATACTATGAACATTTTATGTACTTTCATGGAATCAAACTAATCCATTCCTTTAATTTCCTTTAAATGATCTTCAATTGCTAAGAGTTTCTCAGTTTTTAATCCAACTTTTGGCTTCAAAGGTTTTTCCATATTAGGCATAAAAGTGGTAGTTTTTGTCTTTTAATATGGCGGTGTCACCACAAATAGAGCTTTCAGTGGCTAAACATCAAATGTCACTCCTTGAAATCTTGGATTAAATGGCCCAGTAGGACTATGATCTCTTGTTAGAAGTGGGTGGAAACGGGTGGTGCATCCAAGAGTTATAGGATTGTGCTAAGGGCCATGTATGTCTAAAATGTTATCCCTAATGGAAGGACCTTCACCTGATGACCTTATCTGGTGAATCTATTCAAACAACTATGTGAAACTAGCTATCTTGTTTTTCATTAATTTTATCTCCCTCTAAGGGTTCTGCTCTAAAAAAGCTCTTTCTTTGTCGTCTATGAATTTGAGAAAACTGAACTTTCAAAATATTATTTGTATTTGTTTTCCATTTTCTCTTTCTGTAAAACTCAAAAACTAACTATTCTAAATAAAAATATTCATAGAAATAACAAATTGAATATGGAGTGGTAATAATACCAGGAAATAACCTAAGAAAGGGTTCTAGCCATTACAGGTAGGGTAGGTTGGCTAACTAAATTAGTCTCAAAAAGGGTTTTATATTGCCCGATTAACAACCTTGATGTGCTGAACCAAGGCCTATAAGGTACAAATACATAGACCGGGGTGATAACACATCGACCTACTATCCATGTCCAAGTAGAATTTCAATAGAAGTTGGTGGTTTCATGTATGTTACATAGGCCAAAGACCGTTGAGGCACCACTACTTCCTCTTTTAATCCTATGGCTTTGATAATGCTAAAATGAAAATGTTGTGTTTTGTGTGCATAGGCATAACTCTATATGCATTCCAAAAAACAATGCATAAAGTATAAATTAATGAATTAACTAAATTAGGCAAACAAACACAATAAAACTAATCACATCATAATTGAAAAACAATAAATAAGCTAAGTCTTTATGGAACCCCAATGGAGTCATCATTCTATCGCATGTGGACATTGAGGCAAGCTGATAAGTAAAAAGGGTAAAAAAAAAGGAAAAGTAGTCACCACCTAGTTTTATGGTGACTAGAAACCCTAACTGGTCTTAAGAGGTTCTCGGTAAGGGGTTGATTAAATAATAGGTAAGATAGACATCATCTTACACACACTACTTAAGATAAGTTGTAATGTTGTTTGTTTTCAATAATAAATGTATTTTAATATGGTTTTCCTAAACTGGTATGTATATTATTCAAAGTATTGTCACTATCCACAAAACAAAGTCCAAATGACAGGGTTTTATGTTGGACCTTACCATCCTAGGTTTTTTGGTGGACTATATTAATTAGCTCTACTATATGTTAAATAACATCTGAAGAACATGGTCTATTATGATGTCATTCCATCTTGGGTCTTTTAACATATGATAAAATCATTTAATAAGAGGTTAGGATATCATGATCATGTTCAACTAACTAAATAATGTTCGAAGGACAGGGTCTAATTTTAGAAATGATGGGAACACCATTATATAAGACTTACTAGGGTTAGAAAAAGTCATATTATCAATTAAGCAGCGTCCAGATAAAAAGGCCCGTTATTAAACCATTCCATCTTGGGCTACTTAATAAATGATAGGAATATTGAATTGAATTTGTAAAATTGTGAAATAAAATGATTATGTGGTGACCAAAGATATTATTAATTATGTCCTAGAGATCATGTATTAATTGGTACTATTATTCACTTATCAACATATAAAGAACGGGCCTAATATTGGACCATATCATTTTGGGTCGATTAATAATACATAGAAAAAATTAATTCATTGATCATATTATCCAATAATTGATATTTGAAAGACATGGTCTAGTATAAGACCATTCCATCTTAGACCGGTTAACAATTAATAAAAACAATTAATACGAGGACTTTTTTATTATTATCTTATTTTTCTTTATTAATCAACATCTAGTAGACAGGGCCTAAGTTTAGATTATGTCATCTTAGGTTGATTAATTATTTTTTCACATTTTTTTATGTATGCATATTTCTTCATCATTATCATTTTTTTAATAATATATCCATAGTGTGATTAGTACATCATTTTCTTAAAATCACATAACCAACTCATATTATGACTTCCCAAAAATTCATCACATCCACCCAATCAATAAAAAAAATTCAAAAGTAATCAATCCAAATTTAATCACAATAAAAAAAAAATCAAATCAAATATTGAACAAATTTAACAAGCCCTTGACAAAATAATTTCAATCATTCAAAATAAGTTCTCATAATATTCATGTCCAATCCAATCCAATATTTATGAAAATCATCTCAAATCACAAACACATATCAATTCAAATCAATAATGTCCAAACAATACAAATATCATGCACAATAATAAGCATTTTGTCTCAAGTTTCACAGCATTTTAGCAGTTTATAAAAAAAAAATTTGAGTTTATGAATCGACCTTCCAAAATGTTTGAAATGTCTAAGATCTACTAAAATCAAGGTTGAATGATTGCAAGAATAGTAGTAGAACAACTGAGAAACTATTAGAGACTACCAAAACAGTGTTGGCACGTGTGGACCATGTGCAACCGTGGATGGAGGTGTGTTGGCTGATGACCTGAGTGGAAATTGACCAACGAGATCACATAACTTATCCTCTACTCTTCTCAATGGTGTTTATGGTGTCATAAACAGTAACTTGTAAGTTCTTGTGTGGAAGATTTTTTATAATAGCAATTTTTATGGTTGAGGCAGGAATCTAGGGTTGTTGTAAAGGAGAGAGCTTGACATTTAGGTTGAAAATAGAAGGAGATAACAGTGAAGATGATTAACCGTGGGGTTGTTCGTAGCGTGGTTAATGTTGGTGTTGCTAGTCTGCCAACAGTGAAGAGGAGAATTTGTCACGGTGCCCATTGCATTGATGTTGTCAAGTGTTGTTGGCCTTCGCTACTAGAATAATTATCAATCACTGGTGGTTGTTTCTCTCGGTGTCATTATCGCTCGCTAATGATGAAAGATATTGTATACGGGAGTGTGAGGGGTGTAGGTGTGTATGTTTATTTATACTATGATGAACATTCTCAACCCTTCCACCTTTCTATCATTTGTTTTTATTTTTCTGGAGAGTTCTTATGGCTTCTTGATTCTTCTGGAGAGTTATTTCACCTTTCAAATTTTTAAAATTCCCTGGCATAAGACAAGTTTTATTTTCTCTCTTTTTTTTTTCTTTGCACTTATTATTTTATAACTAAATTAGGTTTTTCTTTTTTTCAATTACATTTTACTTACTAAAACAATTATTGGAATGATTTTCTCTTTTTTCTTCTTTCCTTTTGCATATTTTTATTTAAAAAAATTCAATACAAAAATAATACATGAAATAGTCAAAAATCATGAAATGACCATAAATTAGCCAAATCGTGTCAAAAATGTATTTTATGAGAATTTTGGTATTTTTATATATTTGTCCAATTTTTTTGAAAATATGTTGAAAAAGGGTCAAAAATAGTGATGACATAAGTTACAACATGAAATTATTATAAAATATGTAAGAAAAATATATTAAGATGCTTATTATTCATATGAACAATAAAACACCAAAAAAAAAATCCGTAATTGTTTTAGAGTGTTTAGTTAATATTTTTTCCCTTCTCATATCCTCTCTTTTATCCATCTCACATTCCCTTATTTTGCTTCATTATATTTCTCCCTCTAATTTCTTATTGTCATCCTATTACAATTCTTTCTCTATTTGAATTTTTTTCACGAGTACTTTCTCATGTAAAAATTCTTCATTTATCTTCTTGATTGCTTTCTCTCTTTTTATTCAATTTCATGATTACTTTCAAAAAACAATTAGGTAAGATGTTGTAAATATACATTTGCCAATGTGCGGTCACAAAACAGCCTTTTTTATACTGAGTGATTGCCCACCATCGGTCATTTAGATTTAGATGATAGACCAATGTTATTGATGAAATCGTAAAAAGTTTAGATTAGATTTGGTTTTTCATGACTGTGTCTTTATCTAATGGAGTGACTAAGGTTAACCATTGGTGCCGTACGTGGTGATTCCTATGAGTTTTCTAGCAAAACAAGTTATTTGACGAAATAAAAAAAAAAAAAAAAACCCTTCGATATTTAAATTAGTAAGTGCAGAAGGAGAGAAGTATGTTGTTGAGTGTGAAAAGTAAGTGATGGAGAAGATAAGTGGTGTAGTGAGCGAGCAGGAGCATCAGCATAGGAGTAGCAATGTGGATATGT
>Ga0325402_1001491_pt1 | contig 19271 bp, 22 predicted proteins | sample PopdelMetagenome_22_FD_207212 | JGI IMG/M metagenome (GOLD analysis project Ga0325402, IMG submission 207212) | Populus deltoides microbial communities from Bellville, Georgia, United States - Xylem-PdKOR-R3 | ecosystem: Host-associated > Plants > Phyllosphere > Stem > Wood/Secondary xylem...
GTATAGCACCGGAGCTTGGACAGCTGCAGCGGCTAGAGTTTCTGAACCTCTCCCATAATATGCTGTCTGGTCTCATTCCAACCAGTTTTAGTAGACTGCAAAGCCTCACTAAAGTGGATGTATCCTACAACAAGTTAGAGGGTCCCATTCCTGACATCAAAGCCTTTCGCGAGGCACCATTTGAAGCCATTCGCAACAACACCAACCTGTGTGGCAATTCTACTGGTTTGGAGGCTTGTGCTGCTCTCATGAAAAACAAAACTGTGCGCAACAAGGGGACCAAAGCTGTCATTTTGACTGTATTTTCTCTGCTGGGTAGTTTGTTGGGCTTGATTGTAGGGTTTTTTTTCTTTTGCCAAAGCACAAGAAAGAAAAGGTTAGTGGAAGCACAACAACTATTGCATTGTAAAGTGGATGTTTCCGCGAGATGGCGCCCTGATGGGGAACTGAGCTACGAGGACATCATTGAGGCTACTGAGGAATTCGACTCCAAATATTGCATTGGTACAGGAGGGTATGGAGTTGTTTACAAAGCTGTACTTCCATCAGAACAAGTCCTTGCCGTGAAGAAGTTTCACCAAACACCAGAAGTTGAGATGACCACCTTGAAAGCTTTTAGAAGCGAGATTAATGTCTTAAAGGGTATACGGCATCGAAATATTGTGAAGCTGTATGGTTTCTGCTCGCATGCCAAACACTCATTTTTGGTATATGAATTTGTGGAAAGGGGGAGTTTAAGAAAGGTATTGAACGACGGGGAACAAGCAGGAAAGATGGATTGGGATAAAAGGATAAATCTTATCAAAGGCGTAGCCAATGCTTTATCCTACATGCACCATGACTGCTCTCCCCCGATTATTCATAGAGACATTTCCAGCAACAATGTTCTTTTGGATTCAGAATATGAGGCTCATGTCTCTGACTTCGGCACAGCCAGGCTCCTAATGCCTGACTCATCCAATTGGACATCATTTGCTGGCACCTTTGGGTACACAGCTCCAGGTATGCAGTTAAGTTTCAGTATCACCTTCTACAGTAGGTTAGTTTACAAAATCACTAGAAAACAAAATAGGTGCAGTAAATTATTTTGGCAAAATATAGCATGACCAGCCTCTTTTGCAGAGTTGGCATACACAATGAAAGTGGATGAAAAATGTGATGTGTATAGCTTTGGAGTATTAACATTGGAAGTAATGATGGGAAAGCATCCTGGCGATTTCATCTCATCTCTAATGTTTTCTGCTTCCACCTCCTCATCATCACCAATCGGTCACAATACAATCTTGAAGGATGTCTTAGACCAGCGCCTCCCACCTCCTGAAAACGACCTTGCGGACGGTGTGGCGCATGTTGCAGAACTAGCGTTTGCTTGCTTGCAGACCGATCCCAATTATCGACCAACAATGCGACAAGTTTCTACAGAGCTTACAACTCGCTGGCCACCATTGCCAAAGCTATTCTCCACGATAGAATTGGAAGATGAACTGGTTCACGGAAATGTTAATGGTTGAATTTTTAATGTATACTTTCCTGTCAAGGAGCCAGTAGCTCAGCTGTATTAGAGCCCCCCTCCTCTCAAGAGTGTTATTGTCTGTCTTAGATATTCAGTCCAAAGTCTTACATTTCGTCTATTTCTTCGCCTCCTGCTTGTGTATATTAAATGCAGAAACAAGAAACAGAGTTTTCCCATTTCGAACTTAAATTCGCCAGATGAAATATTTCACATATTTTTAGTTTTCGTGAGCAACAATGCAAGAAATCAACATATTTTCTCCTTTTTTTCTGTTTTCCAATAAACGAAAATGAATTATAATAAGCTCTTGATTTTATTTATTTTTAATTGGTAATGATAATAAACTTCTTTCAATATTGCCATATGAGTACAACAACTAAAAATCTTGATGATATAATTAAAAACACAATCAAACAAAACTTGTCCTAAAAGAAGTGGCCAATGCTTTCTATTTTCTTAAATAATTGACAAAATTTCCAAATTTGAGATTTCATAGCAAACAAGTGTTACCATTGATAGGTGAAGCCAAAAGACAAGGTTTTTTTTTTTCTTTTCAAGAATGGCAAACAAGTAGTTAGACTATATTTATTTATATTATCTTTATTATTTTTAACCAGAAATAGTAATATCTCTTACACTCATTAAAAATACCTAACTCAAAATTTTAAAATTTTAATAGCTATTCAACTTGATACCGGTGCTGAAGATTTTTTATTAATTAAAATTGAATTTAAAATTGTTTATTATAAAACTAAAATAAAAAATTAATAAAAAATAAATACTGTATTTATTTTCTCGTTATATATTGAATTTAAATTCTTAATTATTATTTATTTTTGAAAAAAAAAACTATTTTATCACTTAATTTTATTAAAAGAATATTTGCTTAAAATTAGCAAGGGTGAAAATAATACATAATTTAACTTCTATAATATCATATGGTTTTGACAATTTGAAGTATCTTGATATTAAATATTGATTTAATTCGAGAGATAATTTTTCTTGTTTGTTTCTGCATTTACATGTAATTTAAGGGATATTTTTAGGTTGAATGGTTGTTTAAATTGATGTTAGAGTTTAAATTTTGAAATTGAATAATTAATTTACAATAAATTTAAAACTTTTTATTAGGATATACAAAGCAAGATGCCAACACACAATATCATAATGTTTATATTGAAGAATAAAATTTCTGGAAATAAAACAAACGGATTGGTCTAAAGAAGTGGTAGCTTCGAGGAACTCTTCCCCGGCCATATTTAATGAATTCTGTAATTTTGACACCATATTTAATTTGAATGAACTAATCAAGAGTTAAATTTAGCCCGGGTTTGTAATTTTTTATTTTCAATTAAATATTTTATATTAAGTTAATATAAAATCGAGTTTATTATTATTTTATCTTGATTGATTTTACATGCGGTTCTTGTTTTTTAGTTATAATCAACATATTTTTATAATTTGTTGGTATATATAATTCTTGAATTATATTATTGAATGCAATTATTATTTTTTTAGTTTGCAATTAAAATTTTTCATTGAAACGTTAACAGTGCCCACATATTCTTTTGTATTGAGACAAAAAATGCTCCATCCTGCAGCTAACACGTATAATCAAACTAGTAATTACCAAGATAATTATTGAATATTATTTTTGTATCTATCCTAATTAATTAATGATAATTTCATCTCATCCATCAAGCATTTACTAATTATCTGTTAGCAAGATAAACGTGAACATTATCTTTATATAGAAATAGATAATTAGTACATATTATCTTTCTGTTATAGTCATACTATCTTTATGTTATGGTTCCTATATTGTAGCTGAATTTCCTGTAATGCAGTTTATAATTCCTAACTTATAGGAACCCCTTTACTGTACAAATACCAGACCTAAGGTCTGTGTTTATTTTTATTCAATCAATATACAATATTCTTCTATATTTTCATGGTATCATAGCGGAGTTAAGATCCTAATTCATCTTGATCCTTCACTGTTCTTCGCTACATTCAAAACACCTGTGTAGCACCTTTTGCAATCAACACAGGCCTGGGAAATCAAATGGCCGTCCCTGCAACTTCTGCAAATCTCTCAAAAACAAACATCTCAAATCTCTATTTCACTCATCACTCAGACCATCCGGGCTTGGTTTTGGTCTCCAAACCTCTGAACGGAGATAACTACTCCACTTGGAAAAGGGCTATGACTTTAGCCTTGAACTCCAAGAACAAGTTAGGCTTTGTTAACAATTCAATCAAAGCCCCTTCAGAAGAAACTGATCCCGAAGGCTATGCAACATGGTCTCGATGTAACGATATGGTCCACTCATGGATCATGAATGCTCTCAGTCCAGAAATTTCAAACAGCGTGATCTATTATTCCACAACTCGTGAGGTTTGGGAAGATCTCGGTGAACGTTTCTCTCAAAGTAATGCCCCTCGCATCTTTGAAATCCAGAGAGACATTGCTTATCTCAAACAAGAACAACTGTCTGTCTCTTCCTATTACACAAGATTGAAAGGTTTATGGGATGAATTAGCTTCCTACGATAATGCAGTACATGGGGCACAACAGGATCAACAAAAATTAATGCAATTTTTGATGGGGCTGAATGATTCTTACAGTGCTATTCGCGGACAGATCCTCCTTATGAATCCACTTCCCTCAATTCGGCAGGCGTTTTTTTCCGTTTCCCAGGAAGAGAAACTGCGCATCCTCAGTTCATCGCACACCACCATTGAACCCAGTAACAGCGCAGCTATGGCTGTTCAAGGAAGACCCAATCCAGGCAGAAATGAACGATTCAACCGTTCATACGGTTCGCAAGACCCACAAGCGCAAGAGAGGCAAATGGACAACTTCAGGCAAGACAGGCGACGACAGGGCACAGTCGCAGGTAGAGGATGACCCATTTGCTCCCACTGTGGAGAAATGGGGCATTGGGTCCAGACATGTTACGAATTAAATGGGTACCCAGTGGGCCATCAGAAGAAAAAATTTCAGCCGGGCTCACGCGGCTTCCACAACAGGGCCAGGCCTGCAGTGCATAACGTGGCCGAGAGTCCTTGGGCCAGGCCTGCAGCCAATAGTGTTGCCGAGAGCTCTTCCAGAGTTGATGGAAGTCAGTTTATTGGGATTTCGGAAGACCAATTAAAACAACTTTTGTCCCTTGTTAGTAAGAAAGATGACTCTACATCCCAGGCAAATGCTGTGAACAAACCAGGTTTGTCTAAAATCACTTCCCGCAATTGGATCATTGATAGCGGGGCGACAGATCATATTTCTTCATCATCTAAATTATTCCGCAAAAATAAAAGTTATTCATTGCATTCAGTAATACTGCCCAGTGGAGATAAAGTAAAGATTGTCGCGAAAGGATCACTGCCTTTAAACTCTGTCTATTATCTACATAATGTGCTTTGTGTTCCTACTTTCAAAGTTGATCTGATATCGGTTAGTCGTTTGACGAGAAGCCTGAATTGCTCAATAACCTTTTTTCCTTATTGGTGTATTTTGCAGGATCTGGCTACGAGGAGAATGATTGGTTTGGGTAAACAAAGAGACGGTTTATATTATCTGATGGCACTTGTGACGGATAAAACCGTAAACACCACCTCACCACCCACAAAACTGCCGACCTGCAACATTACCATCTCATCCACCGATCTCTGGCATCATCGCTTAGGCCATGCATCATCTCCTTGTTTAAATTTTATTGCCAAGAATTTTCTAAATTTTTCAATTCGGTCAAACAATGCTTGTCATATATGTCCTTTGGCAAAGCAGAGTCGTTTACCTTTCAGTCCTAATACTATCTCTTCAATAAAACCTTTTGAAATAATTCATTGCGATATTTGGGGTCGTTATCGACACTCTTCTCTTACTGGTGCTTATTATTTCCTTACCATTGTGGATGATTTTTCTCGTTTCACATGGATTTTTTTAATGCGACATAAAAATGAAGCACAATCACTTTTAAAAAAATTCTTCAGTTTTGTTCGGACTCAATTTGACTCTCACATTAAAACTTTTCGAAGTGATAACGGTGGAGAATTTATTTCTCTACGTTCTTTTTTTCAAGATCATGGGGTCGTATTTCAACATTCTTGAGTTTACACGCCTTAACAAAATGGGGTTGTGGAACGTAAACATCGTCACATTTTACAAGTGGCTCGCGCTTTAAAATTTCAAGCGCATCTCCCCACACTTTTTTGGGGAGAATGCGCCCTTACCGCCATCCATATAATCAATCGATTGCCCTCTCCGGTCCTTTCTCTAAAGACTCCTTTTGAACTTCTTTTCTCAAAACAACCATCTTTTTCTTATCTCCGTGTTTTTGGTTGTTTAACTTATGCTACTAATATCCGCATTTCTCATAAATTTGATCATCGTTCCATTCCATCAATTTTCATTGGTTATCCCGTTGGACAAAAAGCATACAAATTATTTGATTTGGCAAATAAATTTTTTTACTAGTCGCGATGTCAGATTTCATGAAACCATCTTTCCCTATGCATCTATACAGCCCATTACCCCACCAGACACAGGCCCACCCAATTCCACACCCGAAACTGGCCCAATTCCCATTATGGCCCATGACATCCCTTGGCCCAATCCCACACCTTCCCCGTCAAATGCTCCACCTTTACCAAATCCCCAACCAGCCTCTCCTTTACCAGAGACATCACACCCGTCTTCTCCACGTCATGAATCACCATCCCCTTCGTCACTCACACAGCCATCTCCTTCAGCTCCACCATTTGAAACCACTTCCATCCCTACTCCACAAGCTACACCCACTCCTGCCCCTATTCCTCTCTGTCGTTCACATCGCCAGACCGTTCCACCGATCCGCCTCAAGGATTTCGTCTGCAACAACATTTACACTGACCAATCAACCTCTTTGTCGCTGGGTCCAACTAAAGGTACTCGCCATCCTTTGTCTAATCACCTCTCATATCACCGATACATGCCACATTACAGATCATTTGTTGCTCAAATTGGCTCCATCACTGAACCTAAGTCCTATTCAGAGGCAGTTATTCATCCTGAGTGGCAGAAGGCCATGGCTTCTGAGTTACAGGCTTTGCAAGCTAACAGCACATGGACTCTTACTACACTTCCCACTGGTAAAATTCCCATTGGCTGTCGATGGGTTTATAAGGTCAAGCTCCGATCAGATGGGTCAATTGAAAGGCACAAGGCACGGTTGGTCGCCAAGGGCTTCACCCAACTGGAAGGCATAGACTATCAGGACACATTTTCCCCCACTGCCAAGATAATTTCAGTGCGCTGCTTGCTTGCCTTAGCTGCAGCCCGTGGGTGGTCTTTGCATCAAATGGACGTGAATAACGCCTTTCTTCATGGCGATTTGGCAGAGGAGATTTACATGTCTCCACCGCCTGGTCTACAGCGATAGGGGGAGAATAATCTGGTGTGCCGTCTGCATAAGTCGCTGTACAGGTTGAAACAGGCGTCTAGACAGTGGTTTGCAAAATTCTCAGAGGCTATTTGTTCTGCTGGCTTTGTTCAATCTCGAGCCGATTACTCCTTGTTCACCAAAACACGAGGCAAGCTCTTTACTGCACTTTTGATATTATGGATGACATTTTAATTACTGGAAATGATCATGATAGCATTGTTGACACTAAGAAATTCCTGCATAGTCAATTTAATCTTAAAGACCTTGGTAATCTTAAGTACTTTCTTGGTATTGAAGTTTCTGCATCCAAGAAAGGTATTTTTATCTGTCAGCGTAAATATGCTCTGGAAATTATTGAGGATGTTGGTTTGTTAGGGGCTGCCCCAATTAACACTCCTATGGAAAGAGGTTTAAAGTTATCGAACCAGGGTGTTGTGTTGAAAGAACCGAGTAGGTATAGAAGATTGGTTGGTAGATTGATTTATCTGACAGTTTCGAGGCCAGATATAACATATGCAGTGCATGTTTTGAGTAGATTTATGCATGAGCCCAGAAAGCCTCACATGGAAGCAGCACTTCGGGTTGTCCGATATTTGAAAGGTGCACCGGGTCAAGGTCTATTTTTCTCGTCAAATAATGACTTCAGGTTGAGGGCCTATTGTGACTCGGATTGGGCAGGTTGCCCACTTACTAGGAGATCCACCACAGGTTATTGTGTGTTTCTTGGACCGTCATTAATATCCTGGAGGTCAAAACGACAGAAAACAGTTTCTCTTTCTTCCGTCGAAGCTGAATATCGCGCAATGACAGGAGCCTGCTGTGAGTTGACATGGCTGCGTCAACTGTTGAGAGACTTGGGTCTAATACATCATGAAGCAGCTCTATTGTTTTGTGACAACAAGGCTGCCTTGCATATAGCAGCCAACCCAGTTTCCCATGAGCGGACTAGGCACATTGAGATGGATTGCCATTTCATTAGAGACAAGATTCAAGATGGTTCAGTGATCACGATCACGAGATATGTGAATTCCACACATCAGCTAGCAGATATCTTAACCAAGTCTTTGGGAAAGGAAAGCTTCGTCCCTATGATCCGCAAGTTGGGAGTCCAGGACATTCACTCTACAACTTGAGGGGGAGTGTTAGCAAGATAAACGTGAACATTATCTTTATATAGAAATAGATAATTAGTACATATTATCTTTCTGTTATATTCATACTATCTTTATGTTATGGTTCCTATATTGTAGCTGAATTTCCTGTAATGCAGTTTATAATTCCTAACTTATAGGAACCCCTTTACTGTATAAATACCAGACCTAAGGTCTGTGTTTATTTTTATTCAATCAATATACAATATTCTTCTATATTTTCATTATCATCTAATTCAATTACATTGAATTTTCATTGAATTTGATTTGAAGACAGATAAAATCCAACTTGATTTGATTGGAGTCATATACAGAGGCATGTGAGGGGTTCACTCACCTATCATCTCACCTCATTTTTTTAATTTTTTCATGGTGTTGGACTTTTTATCTCATGATGCTTTGAGGTTTTTTTTATAGATTTATGAATAGATTTAAAACTTAGAATCTAATCTATGACTACGGATGGGGATATAATTTGATTTTTAAGCTTAAATTTGATTTTTGTAAAATTGACTAGGATCTACTATCTAGTTGAAACCCGTTGGATAGAGACAGTCCTTCATCTATCCGACATGACTGGGTTAAAATTGAAGGCAAGTAATGTATTTAGATGTTTGAATTGGATGTAGGTGGAGCAAAATATGACTTCAACACGAGGCAATATTGCCATCTTTAATTATAACCAGTCTAAACTCCTCAATTTTTTTTTAATAAGTTGACGAGCTTGGGCTAGACAGTTAGATACCCTTGATTAATTGACGATGAAGCAACGCTTTAATCCCCCCCATGCAATGAAATTAAGAAACGTGGGTTGTAATAAAAAGCCCTAAGTAGCTAGTATATATAGTTCATTCGAAGTTTTCGAGTTTAATTGTTCGGTAAGAATAGTTAGGAACTTGGAAGGAAATTAACATCGAATTAAAGCGAACCCTTTAAATTACAAAGAAGTGGTTATCTAATCTTACATTATGAGCTAGCTGAATTGATTTGATTGATCAAAATGAACTCACAAAAGAAGTGTAAAGGATATAACTGAGCCCGAAACCCAAAGACGAGTTTTCTTATAATAACAATGACAAATGTTTACTTCCATTTTCCATGACAGACTTGCCTGTGAAGGTCCTGTTGACAGACTAGAAAAGTTTCCAGAACTTGCCTGGGTCACTGTCACCGATCTGCCTATTATGGCCTGGAGCGTATCTTGCATCAAAAAAATCATGTTGAGGTTGGGAAGGGTCATTGGTTTTGATAAACTTAGTCTGCACTTTAGTACTTTAAACACTTTGAAATTCCATATTGCAACTCAGCACACAAAGCACATTGATGAAGATAACTGTTTATGTTAACATATAATTGAACCGATTTAAGAGACTTGATGTACAAAATCAGACAATTTCTCCATTGACGTCAATAGCATCAGTTCAGAGTGTAATGTATGGGAAAAAAATTGTGCAGCAAGGATTTTGGATCTACCAGTGCTAAATGTCAGAATATCAGAGGTCAAATTAGAAATAACCATTTCTGGAGAAAACGACGCCGTTTCGTTTCTACTATTCATCACCTTCTTCATGGATTAATTCGGCAGAAAAGAAACTGCCTCAAACCGGTTGCAATCGTGTACCACGTCTCTTACACAATGCATCTCCAAATATGCATTGTGTAAGAGAGCACATTCAGAGAAAAGACCAAAAAAAGGGGGGGACGACCGCACTGGACGGGGGAGAGACGGGAGAAAAAAACGAAAAAACCAGAGGAGGAGAGAACGAACAATGGGGTTTTTTTCGGAAGCTGAGAAAAATCACAAAAAACAAAGAGAACACAAACAGAGGAGGAAAAAAACCAGAGAACAAGGATGTAAACAGAGGACAGACGAAAACAAAAGAAAGGGAATAAAGGCCAGAGAGAAAGACCAGAACAGGAGGACACAACTCGAGGGGACGAACAGCACAGGGGAGACCTGGAAACGCAAAGAGTGGCGAACGAACAGAAAGAAACCAGGAAATAAAGAACAAAGAAAGCAAAAGAAAAGCAAGAAGAGGGGAGAGTAACAGAAGCAGAAGGGAGAGTAACATCAGCCAGAAAGAACAAGCCTCCATCCTCAGCAGCCCCCTGAAAGTAACAGGTAAGCTTCCTTTCCCTTTGCAAAATTCAAATAAGTCTGGTACCGTGCGAAGGTAATTTTAATTAAGTTTGCACTGTGCACAGTATGTTCACGCATGCGTGCCTCAGCCAAGCAGGTCATTGTATTAGACCAATGACTGGGCTAGGTTGGCTGGGTTCAGGCCAGCCCGAGTGAGATTCAGCCCAAGAAAAAAATAGCTGAGGCTGTATGGGCCTGATTCTCAGGCTCAGCCCGGCCTCAGATGGAATCAGGTAATAAACAGTGGAATTCCAGATTTACTAAGCAGAAACAGCCGCAGGGTGCATATACTATGGAGAGAGATGAAGAGGTTCAGAATATGTTGAATGATGGGGTAAGATTGGGTGTGGGTGACATACAGGAACTGAATTGCTGAATCGATCTGGGAAAATGTGAACAAGGAATTTGAAAATTAGACTGCAAATCAGTAGCGGTCCGGAGACTCTTTTTCGGGTATGGTTTTTTCTCATATCTTGTTTAACATGAAAATCTACTTTTGGACTAAGCGGTCAAGCTATTAAAAAGATGCTTATTCATCATGCGATTGATGTTTATTTTCTGCTTGAGACTAAGCGGGCAGCCTGCACAGAAAAATTTGTCAACTTTCTTTGGAATGAACAGAATATTAGATGGACTTCTATAGATGCTGTTGGGAAATCCGGTGGTGTTTTAGTCTTATGGAATGATAACAACTTCAGAGTTAACTCTATAGAATATGGGGGACAGTGGATTGCTATCTTTGGTGTTCATTCTTCTTCATATTTTGCTTGTGCCGTAGTGGGAGTCTATGCAGCTAGTTTAGTTTTTGAACGACGAACTTTATAGAATGAGCTTACCATGTTAAAATCAGCCTTTGAAGTGCCTATGTTCCTAGTAGGGGACTTTAATGAGACCTTACACCCAAGTGAAAGTAGTAGTGGGTACTTGAATGTTACTGGTTCAAAGGCCTTCAAGTCTTTTCTTTCTAATTGCGACTTCATTGAGTATCCTCTTGTTGGGCGTCGTTATACATGGTTTTGGGGCAGATCAATGAGCAGAATAGACAGAACTTTTGCATCTCCATCTTGTCTCTTACAATTTCCTTTAATGTCTTTGACTAGATACCCCAAGAGGATCCGATCACTGTCATTTAGTTCTTGGCCAGATTCGTGAGAATTGGGGGTGGAGGCCATTTTGTTTTATGAATTGTTGGACTGTCTTGCCACGATTCATGAAAGATATGGAGACTTTCTGGAGAGAATGCGAGCTAAAACATCCTGGAAATTTCGCACTGGTTAAGAAATTGAATTTGTTGGCACATAAATTTCGAACCTGGAACCATGATGTCTTTGGTAATCAGGATAACAGGCTTCAGGAATTGCAGGATAAAATACGTAAGTTGGAATAAGAAATGGAGGTCCGTGATGCTGGGGATTTTCTCGGACCGGTGGTGTTTATGATCATTGTCTATTGGAAGCTTAGCACACTGACATAGAATATTTAATGTGGTTCGACAAATCGCCTATATCCTCAGAAAAAGTCCATATTATTATAGATAAAAAAGGATACAACATAGATACATGAAGGAGGAGAATCACTTTCACTCAAACTCATTGCTCTCACACACACTGCTGCATAAGACAGCAGGCCTGCTACCCTTGGCAGCCACTCCTCTTCCTCTCCTTATGCATTTCTCTTTTGTTCTCCTCTGCACTTCCTCTCGTTTTGATCTCTAAATAATATCTTTATTTATAGACTTCAATGACAGCTTTTTCTGCACTTATAAACAATGGTGGCCACTCTTTACCAATGGTTGGTACAACTTCTTTTGATAATATCCAGCTGCTATCAATAACCCACCATTATAGGCTTTGACAATTGCAATAGGCTACAGATACTTCATTATCAATGAACAGTGCAGTCTATTGATATTAATGGCAACAATTCTAACACGTGACCTATCAGAAACTGAGAGGATCGAATTATATGCCTTAAACACACAACAATGGGATGTAAGCAAACATGTTGAAGCTATTTGGAGGCAAAAATCAAGACAGAACTGGTGTAAATTAGGGGACAGGAATACAAAGTTCTTCCATCTAGCTGCAAAAGTGAGGACATCTCGTGATTATATTACGAAGATAACTCACGATGGGATCACCCCCGCAAGGAATTAAAAATGCTGTTGTTTCATTCTTTTCTATGTTATTCTCTAAACCCAAGACAACAAGGGTTTCAATGGGAGCCATGGGTTAAGACACTATCTATAGAGCAATCCAATTGGCTTGAGAAGGATGCAACTACAGAGGAAGTAAAGCAAGCTGTTTGGGACTATGATGGGTCAAAGGTTTCAAGACCAGATGGATTTACTTTTACTTTCTCATGTAACTATCTAGAAAAATAAATTTTTCAGATGGTGAATATTGAATTCTTCAGGCATGCTAAGCTTCCAATGGGTGTCAACACTTCTTATATTGCTCTTTTACCGAAACCCAAGCTACCCACCGGATTTTCACAGTATAAACCAATTAGTCTGTGCATGCTTTATACAAAATTGTTTCTAAAGTTCTATCATCCAGGTTGAAAAAAGTTATTCCTTGCATTATTAGTTCTAATAAAACAGTTTTTATAGCGGAATCTATAATAAATACGGAAAATGTTTAAAAATATCTCAAAATAAAATAATATAAAAGATTTAAAAGCTCTAAACTTAGAGATCAAAATGTAAATATAACATCGAACCATTTCACCTAATCGAACCTGAACGTAACCCAAACTAATCGAACCCAACTCACTTGATAAAACTCTATTGTCGGGTCAACTAGATTGACCAACAGGTTAACCACTATACAAACCAACCGGTCGGCCAGTTTAAACAGCTTGGTCAGCTAGTATCAACAATTGAACCGGGTGACCAGTTGATCGAGATTTCTAGAATCCCAGCCTGCTAGTCAAAAATCTACATAACCCAAAAATAACAACCATTTTGTTCTTTAATAAACCCATAATTCAGATATCAACCCAGCTGATTTTAGTCCAACTAACACCCTAAAATATCAATTAAAAACTCTTAAATCATTCATATATCAAATCAATATATTAAACATTTTAAAACCCTAAAACATTTTTTTAATCCATCAATTATCAAATCCCCAATAAAAAAACAACAGGTAAGGTAGACGTAATACTTATTTATTTCTTCAACCCTTTATAAAATTCAAAAGCTTAAGTCTAAAGATAGCTGAATTCTTTGATATTTTGATAGGAAAGTCACGGTAAGAGAAGAAAAAAGAGAAAAGAGAGACAACAATGTTCCGACAACCTTTTCTTTAAATACCTAGATTAATTAGGTTGGATTTGTGCTAAATTTTTGCCTTGGATCTGATGGGACAAAACAGGGGTCTCACAATTATGGTAATTACATGTGAATACGAATGAAGCCGCTATTTGATTTTAGAGAACGTCTGAAAATGTGAAACACGAGAAAGCTGTAGATTTCAGAATTCGTGAAAAACATCCATTGGTTGACTTAACGTTCTAAGCTTTTGAGATTTCACATGAATGTAGTTCCCATAGGAAACATCACATGAATGACAGACAATAGAGTACACTTCTTAAAACAAATGAATTCCCATAGGAAATTATATACACATGCAGGGCAAATCATTTTTTTATATATCGTCCATAAGAAATTAAACTACCAAGGCCATGGCTTCCCAAATCTTGCTCTCATCCATACCTTTATTGTTTATTTCTTTACTTGCTTATAATTCCTTCTTTACTTCTTTTGCTTACTCAGCTACTGGAGCTGAAGTAGCAAATGGAAGGAAACAAGCAGAAGCTCTTCTAAAATGGAAAGTCAGTCTTGACAACCAAAGTCAGTCTCTCCTGTCTTCATGGGATGGAGACAGGCCTTGCAACTGGGTAGGAATCAGTTGCGACATGTCTGGTATTGTCACCAGCATAAGTCTGCCTAATTATAGTTTGAGAGGTACGCTTAATAGTCTCAGATTCTCTTCCTTTCCTAACTTGATTGAGCTTATCCTTCACAACAACTCGCTCTATGGGTTCATTCCTTCACATATAGGTAACCTTTCCAACCTCAACAAACTTGACTTGTCTTTCAATAGCATTTCTGGCAACATACCACCAGAAGTTGGAAAATTGGTATCTCTTTATTTGCTTGATTTTTCAGATAACAACCTTGGTGGTGTTCTTCCTGTGTCCATAGGAAACTTAAGCAACTTGTCTTTTCTTTACCTTTACGGCAACGAACTCTCTGGTTTCATACCTAGGGAAATAGGAATGCTTGAACATCTATCTACCCTTCAGTTGCTCAAAAATAATTTTGAAGGTACAATCCCTGCTTCCAAAGGAAACTTGAGATCTCTCTCACCAGTTTACTTTTGTCATCTAATAATCTAACTGGTGCAATACCAGCATCTTTAGGAAACTTAGGAAACCTGATGACTTTAGTTTTATCATCTAATAATCTAACTGGTACAATACCAGCATCTCTAGGCAATTTAAGAAGCTTATCTGAACTTCACCATGCGGAAAACAGTCTTTTTGGTCCTATTCCTCAAGAAATGAACAATCTTACACATTTGAATTCGTTAGAAATATACACTAATAGATTGACTGGGAATCTACCACAAGATGTGTGCCTTGGTGGATTTCTTTCGTATTTTTCTGCGTCTGAAAATTATTTCACGGGACCTATCCCAAAAAGCTTGAGAAATTGCAGCAGCTTGTTGAGACTCAGACTTGAGAGAAACCAACTTAGTGGAAACATATCAGAAGCTTTTGGCAAACATCCCAATTTGAACTACATGGATTTGAGTGATAATGAATTGCATGGTGAACTTTCATTGAAATGGGAGCAGTTTAACAATCTGGCAGCCTTCAAAATTTCTGGAAACAAGATTTCTGGAGAGATACCAGCAGCTCTTGGAAAGGCAACTCATCTACAAGCTCTTGACCTGTCGTCAAATCAACTAGTTGGGAGAATTCCCAAAGAATTGCGAAATTTGAAGTTGATTGAACTTGCACTAAACGATAACAAGCTTTCAGGTGATATTCCTTTCGATGTGGCATCGCTATCTGATCTGGAAAGGCTTGGCCTGGCCGCGAACAGTTTTAGTGCCTCAATTCTTAAGCAGCTTGGCAAGTGCTCAAAACTGATATTCTTGAATATGAGCAAGAATAGATTCACAGGGATTATTCCTGCTGAGATGGGGTCTTTACAGTCTCTTCAAAGTCTTGATCTCAGTTGGAATTCCCTGATGGGAGGTATAGCACCGGAGCTTGGACAGCTGCAGCGGCTAGAGGTTTTAAACCTCTCCCATAATATGCTGTCTGGTCTCATTCCAGCCAGTTTTAGTAGACTGCAAGGCCTCACTAAAGTGGATGTATCCTATAACAAGTTAGAGGGTCCCATTCCTGACATCAAAGCCTTTCGCGAGGCACCATTTGAAGCAATTCGCAACAACACCAACCTCTGTGGCAATGCTACTGGTTTGGAGGCTTGTTCTGATCTCGTGAAAAACAAAACTGTGCACAAGAAGGGCCCCAGAGTTGTCTTTTTGACTGTGTTTTCTCTGCTGGGTAGTTTGTTGGGCCTGATTGTAGGTTTTCTTATCTTTTTCCAAAGCAGAAGAAAGAAAAGGTTAATGGAAACACCACAAAGAGATGTTCACGCGAGATGGTGCCCTGATGGGGAACTGCGCTACGAGGACATCATTGAGGCTACTGAGGAATTCGACTCAAAATATTGCATTGGTACAGGAGGGTATGGAGTTGTTTACAAAGCTGTACTTCCATCAGAACAAGTCCTTGCCGTGAAGAAGTTTCACCAAACACCAGAAGTTGAGATGAGCAGCTTGAAAGCTTTTAGAAGCGAGATTGATGTCTTAATGGGTATACGGCATCGAAATATTGTGAAGCTGTATGGTTTCTGCTCGCATGCCAAACACTCATTTTTGGTATATGAATTTGTGGAAAGGGGAAGTTTAAGAAAGGTATTGAACGACGAGGAACAAGCAATAAAGATGGATTGGGATAAAAGGATAAATCTTATCAAAGGCGTAGCCAATGCTTTATCCTACATGCACCATGACTGCTCTCCTCCGATTAGTCATAGAGACATTTCCAGCAACAATGTTCTTTTGGATTCAGATTATGAGGCTCATGTCTCTGACTTCGGCACAGCCAGGCTCTTAATGCCTGACTCGTCCAATTGGACATCATTTGCTGGCACCTTTGGGTACACAGCTCCTGGTATGTAGTGAAGTTTCACTATAACCTTCTACAATAGGTTAGTTTACTTTCTGAAAATTTTTAACCGACCACTAAGAATATGCATTTATGATTGATTAATCTGAAACTGATCCTAAGGTCGTTATGCTAATTTTGTGACATTATGATCAGTTGCAACATGCTCCGCAGGTAAAATATGTTTTCCTTGTCAGCAGATTCTGTTCTTGCCTGCTGACATTGTTTACATATTGGAAATGCTTTTGTAATCTTTCTAAAGTTCTTTTCTGGATTAGAAATGAAACCAGAAGTATGGCTCTATTCATAGGTTGTAAATAAAATTGAATGCACCCTCAGTTTCGCAAGTTTTGATGAACTTGTTTGGTTCATATTAACTAGATTTCCATCTAAAATGCCTTAATACTGATAGCAAAATATAGGTGCAGTAAATTAAGAAATGCAACACTGCATATAGGTAAATTATTTTGGCAAAATATAGCATGACCAGCCTCTTTTGCAGAGTTGGCATACACAACGAAAGTGGATGAAAAATGTGATGTGTATAGCTTTGGAGTGGTAACGTTGGAAGTAATGATGGGAAAGCATCCTGGCGATTTCATCTCATCTCTGATGTTATCTGCTTCCACCTCCTCATCATCAACAAGCGGTCACAATACACTCTTGAAGGATGTTTTAGACCAGCGCCTCCCACCTCCTGAAATCAAACTTGCGGAAGGTGTGGCACATGTTGCAAAACTAGCATTTGCTTGCTTGCAGACCGATCCCCATTATCGCCCAACAATGCGACAGGTTTCTACAGAGCTTACAACTCGATGGCCTCCATTGCCAAAGCTATTCTCCACGATGGAATTGGAAGATATAATGGTTCACAGAAATGTTATTGGCTGAATTTTTACAGTATACTTGGGCGTTTGTGAACAGCAACTTGTTTGGCAAAATGTAATATTCAATAATCAAGTCTATGTTAGATATTCCGTCCAAAGCATCATTTTAGATGAACTTGGTGAATGTCATGAATCATGTAATTTATTGCCTTCATTTGTATCAATTGCCTTCCTACTACATATTTTTTTTGGAGAGTAATAAACAATCCAAATCCCAACACAAAGACCGTATTAAAAATAGGAGATAGCCATCCTCTAATCTCAAATCTCTACCCCCTCGAACTTTTCCAGGATTTGAATCTAAAAAAACCTCGTATTAAAAATTCAAAACTGCAAGGTCTTAACTCTTGAATGGATCGTCCCCCTATTCTTCCCAGCCCTGTGATAAGGAATGCTGCTTCTGTTCAAAAACTCTGTTGTAGAATTGTAGGCATAATTTTCTCTCAAGGTTCAGGTTAATTTTGTACCTGGAAGGCCAACGGGCCTTGGCATCAAAACATTTTGTAATTTTCAACAGTTTTCAAGGGTTTACGCGATTATGCTGAATTATAAGTGGGATTTCCTGAATTGAGACAAGACCAAACCTACAGCCAGAAAAAGTCTTTATTTACCAAACAAAAACAGAGCGTTTCTGTATCTTTCCTCTGGGCTTCAAAAAATCTAATAGATCTTGTCTTATGGTAGACTGCTTCAGTTCCCTTACGAAACTTTTATTATTGGGCTAGTCATACACTTTATATATTTCTAGCAATTCACATGACATCATCAAATGATGATAAGAATCTACAACAACACTAGAACATCCTCGTTGACGATCCGTGCTTCTCTGCAAAAATCCATTAGTATCTTTCCAAGATCATGAAACTCCAAAACAAAGAACATCCAAAACCCTTTGCAAACTCCAACAGAACCCTAATTGAATATAACAGCTGAAAACATCCCAGTGAAGTGCTTGCGATTCAAAAAATGAAGTCTAATAATGGACAACTTGAAGCAAAGCAGAAGTTATGAGACACTTACGATGCGTCTGTTGTGGATAAAAAGGCTGTTTCCGTAGAAAGCATTTTTCAAGACGAATAGGAACGTTGTGGCAGTTGATTTGAAACATAGGAATTGGAAAGATCAAAATTCAGAATGTCTGAAAAGCAATGATACTTGATATGAATCCAGGTGGTGTGGTTAAGGTCGGGGTGACTTGGATGGCGAGAGAGGAGATATTGGAGAATGTGATGGGAGCACTAAATGGTGTTGTGGAGATTCCCAGGAAGTGAACAGGGTTGCAGCCTCTAATTTCCACTTAAAGTTAGTGGATTCAATGCGTTGCTGATTTTTCAAGCAAAGACTGATTGGGAGGGGAACTTTGAAATAGTTAAACGGAATGAGGAAAAGGAGGCAGAGGAAGAGGAAGAGGAAGATGAGAAAAGAAATGAAAGTAAGAAAGATGGGTAGTGTGTCAAAAGGAAGAGCGTTCATGAGTACCAGTAATATTCATGAGCTTATATTAGAAGGTGCATTGGGTACGACTGAGGAGAAAGGGGGATGGTAATGACATGGATGTCGAGAAAGGAGAGAAAGTAAGCAAGAAGAAGAAAATGATTTTCATATTTAGAGTAGGGATTGAGAAGGGAAATCTGTTCTCTATACTCTTGACATCATTGATAATAATCTACATGAGATTTACTCCTGCACTTCAACGCAGCCACATAAGCACATGCCCAAACTGAAATATTTCATTAGTTTTCGAGCACCGGGGCTAAGTCCATTTCCATGTACGCGTGCGCTTCTAATTCAAAACAAAAGGAAAATATGTTGAAAAATCAAACATTTGAAAACTCACAAAAGATGGAGCAGGCTGCTTCTCAAACAGCAGAACATGTTTTATAACACTACAAGGCAATCATC
>Ga0325402_1001494_pt1 | contig 19267 bp, 13 predicted proteins | sample PopdelMetagenome_22_FD_207212 | JGI IMG/M metagenome (GOLD analysis project Ga0325402, IMG submission 207212) | Populus deltoides microbial communities from Bellville, Georgia, United States - Xylem-PdKOR-R3 | ecosystem: Host-associated > Plants > Phyllosphere > Stem > Wood/Secondary xylem...
TCTTGAATAAAAAAAAAGAAAAAAGGAAAACAATATTAATTCTGGAAATATTTTATCTTCAAGGTTGTAATTATTGCTTAATGGTTTCAAAACATCATGTAAGCAAACTTTATTGTACCATGCATGCATGATATTTTTTTTTTAGTTTAATGCTGGTATCCGAGTCAGTTTACGCGTACCTCGACTAATCTTACGGACCTTAAAATTAAAGACCATGTAAGTCTTCAATGGTCTTGAGGTTTGTGAGACTCGAACTGGTGATCTTTAAGGAACAAACTTAGAGTATAAACAGTTAAGCTACACCCCGTAGAGTTTGATATTATACTATAATGTGGTGTTTGTAGCATGTATTAATCATTTGAAGGTTTAAAAAATGAATAATTAGAAGTTTTCTTCTTCTTCTTCTTCTTTGTATTCTTGATCAAGCGGATATGTGTGGGGTTGATGGGATTTTTTTGTCGTGGAAATGCAACTTGCGGATAAAATATATTTGAAACGATGAATGGTGGCGTTAGGGATGAGCATTTATGGTTCGGTCCGGTTTTGAATCAAAATAAACAACCAAACCGAATTTTTTTTAATTTTTTGAACCGAACCAAAAATCGGTTCAAACCGATTAATTTCAGTTCGGTTCGGTTTGGTTTTTTTCTCTTCCAGACCAATTCAAACCGATAATTAGCGGCCGGGAAGACGAACCCGATGTCTTTCTTCTCATCTCCTCGTTTAGAACATCACTCTTAGCTAAGTCATTGATATTACACCATTAGACATCTCCTATAAGTTTGGTAAACTTTCAAGAAGCCATAATCCATGTATCTCATCATCAAAGTTAATACCAATTGTAGTCAACTCATTAATAATTCCTTGAAACTTGTTAAAGTAATGTTTCATCTTGGTATCTCAATGATATCATGTGCTTTATCACATATAACTTTAGGTTTATAAAGAGTAAAGGGAGCGAAGAAAAATCAAAGCAAAGGAGAGTAAAGGGAATCAAAGCACAGACTAGAGAGTAAAGGGAGAAAAATCAAAACAGAGACTAAAGTGAGAGTAAAGGGAGAGATATGCAGAGAAAGGAATAAAGTGAAAGTAAAGGGAGGGAGAGATATGCAGAGAAGGGGGTGGGGTGGCTGATGGCTGAATGTGATTTTAGGGTTAGAAAACATTGTATTTATAGTTAGTTTTTTTAAGTGCTGGCTGGTTGAACTGGTTTGGTTCAATCGGTTTCAGATTTTAGAAACCGAAACCAAACCAAACTGGAATTTTTTTGTGATTTTTTAATCGGTTAATTCAGTTTTTTTTGTTTAGTTTTTTTAGTTATTTTTTTCTGGTTTTCTCAGTTTATCGGTTTTTTTACTCACCCCTAGATGGTGTTATGCATAGCATTTCTCATTTAGTTACTTGCCATGAAAAGCATTTTTTAATGAAATTTTTTATTTATTGTTATTTATTTAAGAATGGATATTTTAATTTGAGATCTTTTAAATAAGATATCAATATAAAGAATTTGAGCTACATCTCATTGAAAAAAAAATACTTACTGTATCAATATTTCACAAGATTATTTAAAAAAAAAAAAAAGACCTTAGCCTTTGATTACCTTTTCCACCCTCAAAATTTTAAAAATAATAATAATTTATAGAAAACAATAATATTTATTAAAACAGGTGTACACGTGTGATTTTAAAAAAAAATTCAATGACAAGATAAAAAATTAAAAGAGCGTTTGGGAATGCAATTGAAACCATGTTCCCTTAAATTTTAAATTTTTTTTGCTAATTTTTTTAATGTTTTTATATCATTTTGATGTATTGATCTCAAAAATATTTTTTAAAAAATAAAAAAATATTATTTTAATAAATTTTTAAACAAAAAATACTTTGAATTACTACCCCAATTCTAAACAATCAATAAATAGAGGATTTCCATCATTTATCCGAAATTTCATGATTAAAAAAAACAAAAGACAGAAAAAGAAAGTGGTAATAGTTGATTGAAGGGCATTACTCACTGCATCTAAAAATTTGGGTGCCAACTCAAAGGAGAATATTTTTTTCAGTTTTCTATTTTTTTTTTTATCATTTTTTGTATGATTTAAACATTAGCATTTACTTGATTTTAAATTTATCTTTATAAATTATTTCAATAATCTTAAATAAATATCTTGACATTTAATTCTTGTTCGGTTTTATAAGTGCTTATTCTTGTTATCATATAATTAATTAAAAAATAATTTAAATAATAAAGTTTTTAAATTCAATAGAGTCCATAACACAAACCATAAATTTAACGGGTTAAGTTTTAAAATTCAGATCGATTTAATATATTGTCGTCACGATATTAAAATAAAAGGTCATATTGATTTAATTTTTTTAGTCAAATATCTTTTTTTTATAATAAAAGTTGCTAACTTATTAAGTTGGGTAAGTTATATCAAAATAACTCTTATAAAATTTAATTTAAATTAGGATTAATTAAAGAATTAAATTAAAAGATTTAAAAGCTAATAGCCTAAATCATATTTAGTAATAATATCAAATAATTATAGGTGAACTAAAACTTTTGTTCCTTTCAAATGTTTTTATTATTATTTCAACGCCATATTAACGAGGCCATGAACTAGTTTCTAATATAGTTTAATTGGTTTCATGGTTATTTTAATATTATTTGGTATAATGGTACAATCGTGTTTTTATAAATTTTTTAGATTTTTTTAGTTTTAAATTAATCTTATATATTTGTTTGAATCGTTTTAATATATTAATATTAAATATATATATATATATTAATATATTAAAAAAAAACATTTTAAAAATTAACCTCTCCAAACATACCCGGACCGTGAGTCCTCGCATTCGACAATTGAGGCAAAAGGGTAACGTGAACCAAAACCTTCTTCCTAGCTAGGTAATGCCTACGGGCTTTGAGATCAGATGATAAGACACTCTTAGATTCTCGTGACTTCGGATTTCGATTTCGTTTTCGTTTTCGTTTTCGTTTTCACAATCCTTGTCATTGGAAGCTGGAAAATCGCCCCGCATAGGTTCTGCATTCTGAGTTCCATCTTGTTTGTTTTTAACGAGAAATGAAAAAATAAAAAAACAAAGAAAGTGAAAAGAAAAATCACAACTCGATGCTTTTTATATATATTTTTACGATAATATATTTTAGGATATGATCAGGAAAAAACATAACTTGAAAAATACTCTTTTGTTAAGTCAGCAAATAAAATGCATTTCAATATTAGTTTATTCTATCACTGAACATACAAAAACCGATTCTCTTTCAATCAGATAAATTTTAAAACAGATAAATTGATAATTTTTAATGGTATAACTCAACTAATAAGCTTTTAGATTTATTTCATAGAAATTACAAGTTCGAGTCTTATAAATTTGAGGGCTATTGAAAGCTTACAATGTCGTTATTTTCATGGCTCGTGGGATTAGTTAAGGTACACATAATCTAACCCGATACCCTCATTGATAAAAAAAAAAGAGAGAGAGATAAATTGACATCTAAAGCATGATTATAATCCTATTTGGTTTTATTGTTGATAGTGATCATTTATATTTAACTTTGGTGATTCACAGACGTGAGATGAGATGATATTATTTTAAGAAATTAAAGGTGGGTGTGTGGGCGGTCTAGATGCACCAAATTGTTTTCTTAAATAGCCCTTAAAATTTTATTCTACTTTAAAAAAAAATATATATATATATATATATATATATATATATATATATATATATATATATATATATATATATAAAAGTCTTTTGACCCATGATCTGGATTAGCTGATCATGATTGAGTGAGTTGTCTGAAATGATTTTGTTATAATTGTGATTGAGTGAGTTATCTGAAATGATTTTGTTATAATTGTTTTTACTAAAAGGAAACCTATTTTGATTTAAAAAAAAAACACAATTGAAGTTTTGATTAGTTTATAGATTAATATGTGTGTCGCACCTGACATCGCGGCGACCCACAAAATAATCTTTGATTATGAAAAAAGAACAGATTTCTAGCATTTTGTTCTTTTAAAAAAAAATATCTTGTTTAAGGAGTCGCCACCTAGTATTATGGTCACTAGGAACCCTAACTGGTCAACAGAGATTCTATGGTTCGAGACTGGTTACGTAAAAGGGAAGATATTATTACCCCTTAAACGTTCTGCCTGAGGCAGACTGCATTGCTGATTTTGTCTTAAATTGCTAAATATTTATTCGCTTATGCTATCATGATTTGTTTATAATATTCCTGACTCTGGCGCAAGTGAATATTCGATCGCGAAGAATTCCAACTCTGGCGTTGGTAAAAATTCATAACTACCAAAAAATTAGTATATTTTCTTTTCTTTTCCCTTTTTTATTCATGATCCTGATATCAGTGAATAAATTGACAAAAATATATTTTTTCTAAGACATGGAAAATTTTTATTTCTACACTTTTTATTTTTTTATTTTTTTGTTTTGGGGGGCTGGGTTGGACCTAGTAGCCCGGCTCGGTCACTGGCCCAAACCAGTGACCCGGCTGGCCAAGAAAACCTAACACGCTCAGCACAGTACAAGAGTAATTAAAATTACAAATGTACAGTGCCAAGCAAATTATATTTGCATACACAGCTTAGTGAATTAAAACACAAATGCAAAAGGGGAGGGAAACCGAGAGCTTACCTGGAGCAGCTGCGGGGTAAAGATGAAGACGAAGGTGACGACCGATTAGCTCTGGCCGGACGATGTCTTCTCCCTCATGGTTTCTTGTCTGTCAGTCCTCTCTTTCCTGATCTCTCTCTCTCTCTCTTCTCCTTTTTCGTCTGTTCCTGGAATCCGCTGCTTGCAAACGAAGATGGCGGTGTGGAAAGGTTGTTCCACCAACACTGCTTCCTCTCCTCTGTTTTAGCTTTCCTTCAGTCAGCCCCTCATTGTCTTTTTCATTCCTCTCCCTGTTGAAGCTTTCTTTAGTCAGCCCCTTAGTGTTTGTTCGTTCCTTCTCAAGCCATAACAGCAGTGGCTGCTGAAGATGGAGCTCTGAAGCTGCTGCTTCTGGAGGCGATGAAAACGGTGGTGACGCTGGTGGTGACTCTTGTCTACTGCTTTCCTTGGTCTTCCTTCAGTGTTTCCTCTGCTCAGGACATCAACGATGGTGATGAAGATGTTAGGTGCTGTCGGTTGAATGGAAGCTTGCTCCCCTCTGTTTTTTTCGTATGCTTCTCCGCTCTCTATTCTGTAACTCTGCGTCTTCCCTAGTCAAGTCGACGGGGGTTCTTCTCCTGTCTGGGTTCCTGGAGGCTGAAGAGTTGTTGAAGATGGTGAAGAGATGGTTGAAACTGATCCCCAGTTTTGTCTCCTCTGTTTTCTTCCTTCCCCTCCGGTTTTTTTTTTCTTCCTCTCTGTTTCCAGTCACCCCTGTCTTTCTCTTCCCTTTTTCCCCTGGTTCTGTGATTTTTTTCGTTTCTTTCCCCCCTGTTTGTTCGTCTCCTCTGTTTTCTTTTTAAGAAAACCAGAGGCTACCACACGTCCACTCCTTTTCTTTTTCTTTTCTCCTCCCCTCTCCAGCAGTTTTTTTCTGGTTTTATCCTCCCTTAGAATGCCATGCGGTCCTGTGCTCTCTGTTTTTAATGCAGGAGTAAAGGCAGCATTTTTCTTTTTTTCGGGTGAAGAAGATGAACAGTGTTGAGGTTATTTTGCGTTTTGGTCCTTGATGTTTTGAAAGTTTTGTAATCAAACCCCTTGAATAAACTTTAATTGGACCCTTGCATTTCAGTGAATTTTACAAGACAGTCCCTAGATGTTAATTTCTTGCAAAATTTACCAGATCAGCCCTATACTTTGATAATTTTTCAATTAAGCCCCCTGATTTCATTAATTAAATTAATTTCAAACTCAATTAAGTCTCAAAACTTATCAATTCTCCAATTAAACTCTTGAGTTGATTAATTAAATTAATTCCAAGCTTAATTAAGTCTCAAAACTTATCAATTCTCCAATTAAACCCTTGATTGGATTAATTAAATTAATTTCAAGCTCAATTAAGTCTCAAAACTTATCAATTATGTTGTCTTTAACCCAAATTTTAATTCATTCTTCATTTATTTCATTTTACTTGCTTTTCATCATCATTGTTAAAAGGGTCATAAATTAGGTTATAACAATGTGTCAACTGATATGATTAGATAAATTTTAACCTAGTTTAATTTGAAATTTAATCAAAATTTTATTCCAAAGATTAAGCAATGAACTAAACTAAGTTTCATTAAACTTATTGTAATTATTAAAAATATAGTTGTGATTGTTTTTGAAAGTATTTTTTATTAAAAATATATTAAAATAATATTTTTTTAAAAAATAATATTTTTGATATTAGTTTATTAAAATGATCTAAAAAATAAAAAAAATATTAATTTAAAATAAAAAAAATTAATTTTTTTAAAATTAATTTTAAAACCCGAAAGAGTTTTTTAAATTAGATGTAGAATGGAAAATTTTATTCAATTTTAATTATGACGTAGGTGGTCAAATAATACTGGTAAGTGGTAACTCTTAGCTGATAAAGAAAAAGAAGAAGAAGAAGGAAAAGGGTCATCTATAAATAAAATAAAATGTTCTCAATAAAAAGAGAGGAAAAAAGAAGAAGCAGCTTTTAGTCTTTTACCATTCAAAACGACCCGACCCATTTGTCCTCTCAACCCGACAACCTTACCGCTACAAAGAATGAAAATGCGTGTTGTCAGCGCTTAAACCGACCCTTGTAGTTTTTCCGTTGCAAAAGATGTACTTCAACAAGTTTAAGAAACCTGAAAACGAAGAGGTCAAAGAAGAAAGTGGAAGGGGTAAACAAAGCATCGATCTTGGAAATGGTAGTGAAGTTATTTACATTCAAAGGTTTATAGGATTTGAGAAATCGTGGGAATTCTTTGATTATCTCAACAAACATATCCCTTGGATTCGACCCACCATTCGTGTCTTCGGTCGGCAATGCCTCCAGGTGAAAAGGGTTCTCTCTTTTTGTTAGTTTTTTTGATAAAGTCTCGATTTTTTGTTTTGGATGTAATGGTGATGTCAAGTTACTGAATTTATGGAGTTGGTTTTGTGGAAAAGATCAAAGTTGATTGCTTTGTCCAAATCTTGTATATGTTTCATTGTTATAGAAGATCAGTAGTTGTTTTGCATCTATTTCTTAGTACTTTTTAAGATTCAAGAGTTGTGTAAAAGTAACTGCATTGTTGTGTGATGTAGGGTGTGATTCGATTTGTGTTATTATGAGTTTGGAAATTATGTAGATGAAATCTATGAGTACTATCATGTGGGTGGCCTTAGTATCGTCGATTTATCAGTTCTATATGAGTTAGGTGATCTAATTTATCATATTTCGGGTGCAAAGAGTGCAATTTGTTTGTTGGGGGGGGGGTGATTGGAATTTGTTTGCTCTTTCTGATTGGGTGTACTTCTCTGCAGCCTAGAGATACATGTTATGTTGCAAGTCCAGGATTGCCAGAATTAGTGTACAGTGGATATAAGCCACATGCCAACTCTTGGGATGATTTCCCTCCAATCAAGGACCTCTTGGATATGGTTAGAATGCTTGAATCGATTGTTGATTTTAAGGTACTTGTTTACTTCGATGACATCTAATGTTTTTTGCTTGTATCCTGAAGGTCCTTGAAGCTCTTCCTGGGAGTAAATTTAACAGCCTGCTCTTGAATAAGTATAAAGGTGGCAATGACAATGTTGGTTGGCATGCTGATGATGAGAAGCTTTATGGACCTACTCCTGAAATTGCTTCGGTTTCCTTTGGATGTGAACGTGAATTCTTGTTGAAGAAGAGACCAATGAAATCATCCCAAGGTACTACTAATCATGTGTCCTTTTCACCATTCTTTTTGTTGGTATGTTCAAGACGTTTTAATTTTCGGGTTAGCTTGGAGGATTGAATGAAAATGTGGAGGATGGATGATGTTCAACCCTTAGGGATATAGAAAATCACCGCTTTATTGAAGAAGAACAAGGATGTAAACTCACAAATTCTAAGGATATAGAAAAATCACCACCTTAGAAATTAGAGTTTGGGATAGCTCACCACTCAATGGAGTCCATTATAGAGATATAGAACCAAAACACAAGCTTAACCAGCTCAATTTGATTTTACTCAACAACAAATCTCTGCCGTGTGCACTTGATTCATGGGTTACATTTAAAGACGAAGAAAAATGTTAGCCACATGAAGTTTAAGTGACGCATTACTGGTATGGTAGAAACTGGGTCCTATGCTACAATAATATTTTGACAAACGAGGAAAAGGAAGAATACGTTAGGGTGGCTGGGAGATAGGCTGGCTAATGTAATATTGTAGGATAGCTATGAGATATCTTAGGTTGGGCTAAATTATTTGATAGGGTGGCTAAGGATGACATAGCGTTTAGTTTGCTTGACATTCTTGACTTTACATGGATGAGTTTTGATCTCCCGAGGTGGTCTGCTTAAATGGTTTTGTTATTTTGACTGAGGAATTTAATCACCTCAACCATTTTTACATAGATGCTAGCATCTGCTACCAGCACCTTCTCCATGTGTTAAAAACAACATGTAGTTTCATACAGTTTCTCATGGTTCTTTTATAATTACCAACATTGATTCTATTATTTTGTTTTTGGAATACTTGGTAGAAAGAAGATTGGATGATGAACCCACGAGCAAGAGACTAAAGAAGAGCAGCCGTTTTGATCAGCATTCATTCATATTGAAGCATGGATCACTATTGGTGATGAAAGGTTACACGCAAAGGGATTGGCTTCACTCAGTGCCTAAGCGTGCAAAAGCAGAGGCTACTCGGATTAACCTTACATTCCGGCATGTTGTTGTCTAACAAGGCCTTGGAAGGAGGATATTTGATCACTTGGTGCCTGTTGCTTATCATAACCCCTCAGTTCTCACTGAACTATATCCTGCTCAATAGCTACATTTTGCGATCAAGAAGAGAAAGGAATCATTGGCTTGTTTTGACGCAAATATAAGAGATCCAAGCTTATCAGTTACCTGATACCTCAAAACTAGGAACCAGCTAGTGCTATAAAGTTACCACTTGTTACTGGGCATAGGCTTCTAATTTTGACAAGAGATGAATGTATTTTGTAGTATAGTTTCTGTGGCATCGTCCCCTTTTGAATCTAATCATGGATTTCTATTGTATTGCATCATTGATCTAGTCATGTGTCTTTTTGATGATTTTTAACATAATTTGACTTCAGATCCTTGACAGCAATTTAATGACTATTGATATAGCGTGGCGATTGTGTATTTGATAGCTTTTTTCCCTAAAACAAGATTCAAGTCTTTATGGTTATGCTCCAAAATGTAGCTCTTCCAAACCTGTCATTTAGTCGATCCAGAAAATATGAATTAACATTGTTTCGATCGATATGAGCCAATCCACCAGGTCTGGGGACCGAATCGAAACTTATCCAATGGATGGAGGGGTATCTATAGTTTGCCCTAATATTACTTTTTTTATTTTATTTTTTAATTTTTGGAGGGAGAGACGTATTTCGCATTCCAAGGTAGAATGGCTAGCGTTAAAATAAACAAACGAAACAAAAAGTGACGCAAATAGTTCTCGCTGTCTTTCTAAAATCTTTCAAGGAGACTGCTGACCCCTCGCATCATTTTCTCCTGATCCATTTCTCTCGTCTTTCAAGGGAATTCCTTGAACTGCTTCTATGGCTTCTTCGGATTCTATAAAGCCACGAGGTCCTATCTTCTTCTTCTTCTTCTTTTAATTTCATTTATGTATATTTTGTTCAGTTCTTTTTGTTGTTAGTTATAGCTGAATTGTTGTGCTTTTTTCATGTGGGAACAGATGTTTGCATTGTGGGTGTTGCTCGTACACCTATGGGAGGATTTCTTGGTTCTCTTTCTTCTTTCTCTGCTACAAAGCTTGGTTCCATTGCTATTCAATGTAAAAATTTCTCACCTTTTAGTGCTATAGGGATCGTTTCTTTGATGTTCAATGATTTCTACTATCAAACTTGGTGTGAATTTTACTTCTGTTATGGGTACTAGGTGCTCTTCAAAGGGCAAACATTGATCCATCGCTTGTGCAAGAAGTGTTCTTTGGCAATGTTCTTAGTGCTAATTTAGGACAAGCTCCTGCTAGACAAGCTGCTTTAGGTGCTGGTATTCCTAATTCAGTCATTTGCACTACTATCAATAAAGTTTGTGCTTCTGGGATGAAAGGTAAGATTCTTTACGTGCTAGAGGTTTGGTATTTTTTTCAGCTTCTGGTGATGAATTGATAATTTGGGAAGATTGTTAGTTTCCATGAGTTTGTTGTTTGATCATGTTTTTTTTTTTTGTTCTCAGCAACTATGCTTGCAGCACAGACAATACAATTGGGTATCAATGATGTTGTTGTGGCTGGTGGGATGGAAAGCATGTCTAATGCTCCTAAGTATCTAGCAGATGCAAGGTTTGGTTTTGTGTCACTCGTTGGACTTTGGATCATGTTGTTTTGCTGCTTTTGTGATTTTCAATATTCATGGTCTTGTGGGTTGTGCTTGTGAATTTAGAGGGTTTCTTATAAATGGTAAGTTTTCATATTTTCATAAGAGGAAAATGGCAAGTTACTAGTGGTAATTGAGCTACTATAGTGCTTTCAATTGTGTTCTGATTGGGGGTGAACTTAGTTAGGTGGGATCAAGTCTGGTTATTTCGTACTCCAAGATCATCTTTTGGAACTTCAAGTCTACTGTTTTGATACTTTATATGAAACCAAATCCTCTGTAACATAAAAATTTTGTTTTGTTGAGCAAGCTACATGTCCAATACTTTGCATTGGTTATGTTTGCTGTTTGCTGCTTGGTTGTTGCTATTGCTAATCCAGTCAGTTGTTTATTAATGTTTGTATTTGTCCATGTCTACCTGATAGTTAGAATATCTCGTTATTCATTCTTACCCTATTTTCTAAACAGAAAAGGGTCTCGATTAGGACATGATACTATTGTTGATGGCATGATGAAAGATGGGCTGTGGGATGTTTATAATGACTTTGGAATGGGAGTTTGTGCAGAAATATGTGCAGATCAGCATAGTATAACAAGGGATGATCAGGTATACTAGTAGTATAGCATTCTGTATGCTTAAAATTTTCTTGTGTTTTTCACCCTACAAGTATGCCACTTAAATCCCCTTTTTTCACATTTGAACCTTTTTATTTGGTGATGTCAGAACTCCTCCCTTGTAACATGTATCCAAACAACACAGTTTTCAAAATGAGAATTTTTATTATGATTTAGTAGATGTATGTTTCACTCTTTGAGTTTGTTAATGTTTTGGCTGTTTCTATCTATGCTTTATTACAGGATTCTTATGCTATTCAAAGTTTTGAGCGTGGGATTGCTGCGCAAAATAGTGGTCACTTTTCCTGGGAAGTAGTTCCGGTGTGATTCTTAATTCTGATATGATCTGTCTCAATCTGCTTTCTGTATATACCAAACATTAATTGATTTGTACTGCATGCAGGTTGAAGTTTCTGGGGGAAGAGGGAAGCCATCCACCATTGTTGACAAAGATGATGGATTGGGAAAGGTAAATAGAGTGGTTGCACATCTAGCTTAGATTTTATGCATGTTTTTCTTCTCAATTGAATACCAAAATAGATTCTAGATGGGAGTGTTCAAGTCCAATTGTTTTTTGTAAGATGAGCCAATTCTCTTTTCAGAATGAAGATATTTGCCTTTACGTGTTTGTAAATTTGATCCCAGCAGTGCTGCAGCAATATGTAAAGCACAAACATAAGTATTTGGCTTTATTTCTTGTTGCGTTGAGCTCATGAAGGCTATCAGCTTCAGTTTTTCCAGATATTATAGATAGTTACCTATCGTACCATCCATTTCAATCATTTCCAAAATGAAGATACCAGTTATCAAGTTAAAAATTTTGTTTTAAATGAAAAGCCAATTTATTCTGTTTCTGTTTTCACATGTCTCTTCCTAGTTTGATGCTGCAAAACTTAGGAAGCTTAGACCGAGTTTCAAGGAGAATGGTGGCTCTGTTACTGCTGGCAATGCTTCTAGCATAAGGTTCTCTCTCACGCCCTTGTCCTTGGAGAATTGTCTTAGATCATTGTAGATGCATCAAGATTAGCAGAATTTACCAAGAAAGTTATGAATGCGTCTGGCTTCCTAAACTAGAACTCACCCACGAATGAAATCCTTCACCCACTATAACTATAGAACATCAACTCAAGTGCCAGCTGACTCTTTTTTATGTAATAAAACATTGCTAGCCAAAGCTGGTTTTTAGGTTTATATGCCTTTTACCTTCTCAGCAAAATCAATGGTCACATGTTTTAAGTTCATCAGCCATGCATAATGTAATCAATTATGTACCCGTGATCATTTTGGTGTCAAAGCACATCTTTTGTCATTTCATTGTTGGTTGGTGCTGTGATGATTAACAGTGATGGTGCTGCTGCACTAGTGCTAATGAGTGGGGAAAAGGCATTAAAGCTCGGGCTGCAAGTAATTGCGAAGATAAGAGGATATGCTGATGCTGCTCAGGTAGTTTAAAGAATGTTTGTGTTTTCTTGGGCTTGGCAGAGCACAACTTCAAATAACGTAGTGCTGAAATAACATTGTCTTGGCAGGCCCCTGAGTTATTTACAACTGCACCAGCCCTTGCAATACCAAAAGCTATTTCAAACGCTGGTTTGGAGGCTTCTCAGATTGATTTCTATGAAATAAATGAAGCCTTTTCTGTAAGTAGCTATGCCTTCACCTTCATACCACCATTGTCTTATTGAAGTAGCTATTTGCTAGTTCCATGTTGCTGTCTTCTCTGCAGGTTGTGGCTCTTGCCAATCAAAAATTGCTTGGTCTTAATCCTGTGAGTTATAAACTAATTCTACCTTTATTGCTTATTTGTCAGAGCATTCTAGTTCTAAATTTGGGGGCTATTTTGGATGTTCTATTCAGTTATTCATCATTTATTTTCTTTTTGCTGAATTATTGTGATGGTTATGAATGCAGCAAAAAGTTAATGCTCATGGTGGAGCTGTATCTTTGGGACATCCACTAGGATGCAGTGGGGCTCGTATCTTGGTCACGCTGCTAGGGGTACCTTATATAGTGGCTTATTCATATTTGCTCTGGTTTTTTTTTCTTCTTCTTATGGCCTCTCTGGACACTGTTGTGTATTCTATCTCTCTGTCAACCCACACTTGTGTATGTTTGGATTTTCTGTAGGCTACAAAGTTAGTCTCTAATTTTCTTCTGTCTAGAGTTTTTATTTTATTTTTTTAACTCTCTTTACCTGCCCAGTGCCTGAAACCATTTCGGAGAGGAAGCCAATTGCTTGAATGGGTTGAAGATGCATTAAAATTGATTCCTTTTACATACCTTTTGTTTCGTTCATTCAGAATCCAAATTAAGGTGTGCAATTATATTGCAGGTACTAAAACATAAGAATGGGAAGTATGGAGTTGGTGGCATCTGCAATGGGGGAGGAGGGGCATCTGCCCTGGTCCTTGAACTCATGTAAGCCCTCTACATTTGGTAAGGAAAATGAATGTTCTATTCAGTTTCGTGATATCCTTTTGTCTTAGTTCTTGCCTCATTTCAAATTCTAATCAAGTATCTTAAATATAAAGCACCATGAAACACTTTGACCAATTGTTTTGGTTCATCACTGATTCCAGAATGGAAAAGGTGATCTCACCCTCCTAGGGCTTGAATTATTAAGAATTTTCAGTGGTTCACAAATACACTTTTGCATCTTGCAGGCAAGTTGCAAGGGTTGGACCTTCTTCGCTGTGACATAGTTTTGTTCATCTCACATCATCATACTGTTGTGCAATTCAGAACTTTTGTTTCCAATGTAACTTCACTTGAATAATGAAAGGTGTATCAAAATCTTACAAAGATAAATAAATGAGTTCGTTTATCTTAAGTCTTTCAGTTAAAATGCTATATAGCATTGGTGTTTGTTTATTGAAACCCCTACCTAAACATGTGGTAAACGAATGTGTTTCAATACTGCCATACATGCATTCTCAACCATATGGAAATTTCTCTATGAAATTACTACCTGGTAAGCTTTTATTTGTGTGTAGAAACAATGTATGTCATCATAGTTCTACAAATGCATAGTCGAGCAGTTTATACTTGGGTTTCAAGAAGGGTACACTGTTTTTAGTACAAGGCTATTGAACAAGCCAAGAGTGAAACAATAATTGACGTGCATGTTACTGAATATGGCATCCTGCCGCTGTCCTTTCGAAAGAAGAGTCCTTGGTATATTGGTAGATTGATCAAAACTAAGAGCCCACATAGAATTATCTGCAATGCCAGTAGGTCAAGAACCTTACTTTCAACATCCATAATCAGCATCTTTATACCACCAACAAAACTGAACATGTTGAGCAGTGCCAGTGTTGCTAAAATGTTAAACATTGGTGATGAAACACCAAACTCCATTTTTTCTTTCTCATATCTCTCGGAAACATCCTCTTCAGCCACCTTTGCGGTGATCACAAAGGTAGAGGTGCTGAATCCCAACAACTTTCTGATAGCATCAAAGAAGCCAAATAAGTGGGAAGTTGTTCTTTTGAACACCCAAACTCTTTGACCATTCCACCAACCTTGAATTGTGCCACCACTCCAAACAAATTCTACGAGGCCATATGCACGGTTGGCAAAGATGGCATATGCGAATGATTGGATCCAGGGGCTTGATAACTGAAAGAGCAAGATGATTCAGCAAGTAGTTGAGTGGAAAATTTAGAAAATCATGACATGTTAATAATAGATAAAGATGATGATGGTGATAGTGTGAAAGATTCAAGGATGACAATGAGGAGCAGGGTGACGATGCACCTTGATATGTAGATGGAAATTTGCTGTATCCTTAAAGCTTGGTTTAATGTTGAAATTTATCTTGGCTATGATAAGAGGATCGATTGTTTTAGCTGATGAATTGAAAGGTTCATACCTTCGGAAATAAGGAGATGCCCCTGAGCAGGCAAAGGGGCGGCACAACAAGATAGTACAGCACAGCGAACCAGCTGGTAGCCCATAGCAAGTAGATACAGTATGAAAGTTGAAGTTTTAGGGGTATCCTTTTGTGTCCAAACAGGAAGGGGCTGTGCCTTGTTATCAAAATTTGAAAATCACCTTCAGACCATCTCTTGTGCTGAACCAATGTCTGCAATAGTGTTGTGGGAGCTAGTCCCAAGAAACCCTTTCTTTCAGGAATGAAGTACATAGATCTCCAACCTTTACATTGTACAGAGAGTCCTGTGATTACATCCTCCACTGGACAGCCATATTTCAAACCCATCTGTGAAATTGCAACTTTAGTCATTGCCATTAATTTGTGCATGCAAGAGTGTTCTTCGTGAGTGCTTGCTTGTGTTTGAGAGAGAGAGGTACCTCCTTTCCCCATTCGGTATTCGCATCGTAGGTACAACTAGCAAGAATTCTGCATACTTCTTCCAGGACTCCAGCGCTTTCTTTAACCTTCCTATAATTCACTTCCTTCCAGTCTACCTTATTTTCATTGCTGTACCTCCTCCCACAAAGAGCCTCCCGCCGGTGAAAGCACCCGGTACCGATATATAGAGGCCCTCCATTCCCATCTAATCCTGGAAAGTCCACCTAGATAGCCAGTTATGGATAGCAGCACAGAATCCATAGAACCTTTGTTAGTGTCTATTTCCTCATTCAACTATTTAACAAATCAGGAGTGCTTGACAAATGCATACCTCCATTTCTATATTCAATGAATTGCAGTAAATATCATTCTTTGTGATGTTCTCAAACGCCTGTGGATACTGTATATATCCAATCTCACGACCCTTCTCCTCATCCATGAAAAAGCATAGTGCATCTCTTACCGAGTATGAATTATTCGAGTACATGTCACAGTCAACGTTGAGGATAATCGGACTGTTGCTTATCCTCGAAGACACCCTTATCTAGTTAGCAATATTGTCAAGCACGGTTAGTTTTTATGCCTGCAATGTTACAGATAAATATACGAAGATAAATGCATAAAATAAATTTATTTTTAGAACAGTTTTGGAAGGGCAAGAGAACATGTATTCTTTGTCTTCATTGTCCCGTCTCTTCTGTCTTATGACACTAACCAAATACTATTTAAGTTATGGCTTGATAGAACACTATATATGGACTGTTTACCAGTGCATTCATGGCTCCTGCTTTAAAATTGTGAGGATATTGAGGTCTCTTTTCACGAGCCAAATATACCAAAGTTGGCAAAGGTTGTCCTTCATTGTCCATAGCCTGAGGGTCTGTTCCATCTATCAGAATCTACAAAACAAGTCAACTCTATCAACCCAAGGTATTTCATGCGTCGACGTACTCATTATGGGACTAGAAATGATGAAGATGAAGTACTTCAAGGATGGTTTGGTGATCTCGTCGACTTGAGATGAAATTCCACTCGTGAAATCCCTTGTGTTCTTTGCAAATTTCCTCTGGAACTTTGCCTAGCTTTGTGGTTGCTTCAATCTGGTACTTCATGTCTATGTATAGTTTCTGTAATTAAGAAAGCAGAGCTCAATTGTAATCAAATTTGAAAGAACTAAAAAATAAAATAAAACAAATCAACTTAGAATGGATTATTGAATTCATTAGTTTTGATTAAAGTTATTAAATCCAGCTCAGTTAATAACTCAGATCATGAATTAGGTGGATTAACTTGAGTAAATTCAAGATGACATCATTTCAAGATTAAAAAAAAACCAATATCATTTTGATTTTTTTTAATCAAATTAAGTTTTGACCAAGTCATAGATTAATTATCTTACTTGAATATGTTTGATTATGAAAACTGTTATCTAGTTTAATTTAAAATTCAATTTGAATCGGGTTATAATTTAACCAGTGCATACTGGATTAGATTAAGTTAAATAACATTATCTTAAATCTATATAGAAATTAAAATATTAAGAATAGATATATTAAAAAAATACTTGAAATTAAAGATTTTAAAATATACATATGATTTATTAGATTAGTAAGATTATGATGCAATGATTTATAATTTTGTTAAAGATTTTTCTTGTTATTTATAATCTTTGTATTAGGCTGCTCACCAAATTTATAAGCTTAACCATATCTCAATAGTAGTATTTCCTGACTATACCTTGTAATAACAAAAACAAAAGGAAAAACTTGAGAACATATTGAATAACTCCTAGTATAATCAATTATTTTTGATCCTCCAAGCTTTGTGGGAAGATAACACAACTCCCCATGTATCATCGTCCAATTGATTTAAGGTGATGGAAGAGTTACAGACGCAAGCTTGACTTTTGATTCCGACATGGGAAATAATTGTCACAACACAGCAGTAAGAGTGGGTCACCACCACAATTTCTGGTGGATACCAATAGTTTCATCTCCTCAGGCTCCAAGCACAACCTCACACACATCTGCTAGAATTGTCTGCTTTAAAGATGGAAGGGGACCTCAACTTAACAAGATGGACAAATCTCTTTGTCTTGTTTTGGACCACTCCTCCAATTGCAAGGAATTAAGCTAGACTAGACCAAAACATGTGGGACATAGGGGAATGTCTACGTGCAGTCACAAAATGATTTCGGAGATAAATTTATTCGTTTATCCTAATCGTCTTTTTTCTGTTTTAAGAGGGCAACAAAACGCTAATGATCTTTACTCGTTTCTAAGTAGTAAGCACCTTTCACTATCTTAACTTCCTTTTTTATTACCGATCCATGCCGTGTTAATCACCTTTTAATTACTTGAAGCGTTCAGGGTTGATTTACAGATTTCTCATTATGAAAAACGACACTATAAATTAACTGTTAAAAAAAGAGGCCATGAAATCTACGATGTTTACCTTGACAAACAACCACTCTTTGGCCTTGTTAGGGTCATCTAGTGGCTCAAGAGCTGTCCGAAAGTAGGCCTCTGGTGATCTTGGTTGTATCTTCAACTTCTTGCAAAATGGTAGCCAATGTTTTGAGAATCTTGATGCCTCTAACATTGCATAAAAGGTCAAGTCTGAGCCACCATCGTCCGATAGATAGACACTTAGCTTCTCTGGTGGGTAATCGTAGGCCATCATAGATAAGACCGTGTTGATAACCATAGTTGGTGGCTCTATTTCTGGGTCTGCAGTGCACACAAATATGTCCACCCCTGGCAAATCCTTCTCGTACCTATCAAGTAGTTCATAATCATTATAACCAAAGTGTCTAGCTTGGATAGAGTAAAGCACATACAGTGAAAATGGAAACATTTAAAACCTCTGGGAGAGCCTGTCCTTGAAAGTGTAACGATAAATGGGGTTCCATCGAACAAGTTGAGTGATAAACCAGTAAAAACTGAACCATAGCTCTGCGAAGAACATTCCAATCCAACTCCATATTTCTACTGCTCCTTCAACTGGCAAGTAACTCACTCTATACACCAGTATCATGCAAATAGCAACAAATATTGTAAGCACGTATAGTTTGAACAGAAGCCTTCCTCTTGATGCCCTTGTTTCAAAGAGTGGAAGATATTCATTTTTTCCCATCTCTCTCTCTTTCTCTCTCATACACACACACACACACTCCGAGAGATTATGAAAGATCAAGCATATATAGAAGCAGAAAAGACAAGTGAGTCTTGTAAGACCCAGACTTTTGGCCCAAACCTAAGCTCAAGTCAGCCCAAACCCAACCTAAGTTAACCTAGGTATTTAAGGAAGAGTTGCAAGAGAATTTCTTTCTTCTCTTCTAATTCCTGTAGCCGTCGTGACCTTTTCCTTCTCAAACCTAAGATTTTAGTTTTTGATCTTGAGTTTTTGGTTCAAGAAAGGTGGAAGTAGTAAGTAAGTGGTTCTCTTTCATATTACTTTCAATTATAGTTTGTTTATGGAATGATTAAAGAATAGATTAGGGTTTATAAGGATTGGAGGTTTATATTGTTAAGATTGATTTATGATTATTAATGGTTTAATGTTAGGTGATTAATTAGTATGTTGTTAGAAATAAAGATTTCTGAGTTGATTTGTTTAAATTAATTTTTATGGGTTAAGAAATTCATTTTTACCTTGCTGTAAAATCTGGACAGAATGGTCTTGAGGTTGAAGATGACCAAATTTTATTTTGGTCCTTGATTTGTGAAAGTTTCAGTTTAGTCCCTAAACTTTGGAAAAATTACAATTTGACCCCTAAATGTATTTTGAGACTCTGGACAGTGTTATTATGAGGTTAAGGATGATGAATCTCAGTTTGA
>Ga0325402_1001495_pt1 | contig 19264 bp, 27 predicted proteins | sample PopdelMetagenome_22_FD_207212 | JGI IMG/M metagenome (GOLD analysis project Ga0325402, IMG submission 207212) | Populus deltoides microbial communities from Bellville, Georgia, United States - Xylem-PdKOR-R3 | ecosystem: Host-associated > Plants > Phyllosphere > Stem > Wood/Secondary xylem...
GCTAGAGGGATTGTTGTTTCAGGATTGGATTACGAGTATATCGTTACTTTGGCCTGTTGAGTAGTATTTTAACAAAATTGCGTGGTTTCATTATTGATTATTAGGGAATGGACATGTTGTTGGAAGGGCTTATCGTCGATTTTTATGTAATTATCTACTATCAAAATCAATTCTTCTTCGCATGGTTGCATGCAGACCATCGATGCTTTAATCAGTACATTCACCAAAAACATTTTAATTCCTGCAGGATATATTCTAGCTCCTCCATTTCATCAATATTTGCCAGTGATTCATGCGTGTTAACCTGTCACAAGTTCATTCCATTGACGACGCTTTTCGCTCTTTTGACATCGGGAGATAAGGTTTCCCTCACTCTTTTCTATCTTATTATTATTATTATTATTATTATTATCATACAAGAACCAATCGCCCCTGCCCACAATGAAACAGTGCCAATTTCAAGCTACATATACCAAGATAAAGTTAATTTTTTCCCCCCACAAATACAACAAAAAGAATGGCCAAGTCCCTCTCCAACTTTCCAACCTTAGTCAATAAACACCAAGGTAAAGGATAGCGAGCGATACCAACATATGAAGCTTTCGGTTTTCAGAGAACGTGCTTAAGATCAAGTGATCATATGGTGCTATTGGGGCTCATCTGGAGAGACATGCTGGAGAGCAGGGGATTATTGTGGAGGAGCAGATGGTTGAGAAATTGCAGCAGTAGTAGTTGAAGATGGAGTGGAATTGGTCGTGTGCACTGAGTCACCTGAGCATAACAAGGTAGACTTAACATTCAAGTGTAGCTGATTTTGTGGCATGATTTGATCATCTGGCAGCTGGTTTGTAGACCATGGGAGTAGACCTGAAGTGTTAGTATGAGCAGTCTGGTGAGATAAAAAGGATGGTAAGGAAGAGATTTCTAGTTTAGGAGGAACTTGGAGAGAGGACTATTGTTGGTATGGAAACAAAGATTCATAAAAAAATGACATTACGTTAGATATAAATTTTCCATATGGCCAAATCAAGACATTTATGTCTGTGGTGAGATAAATTGTAATAAAGAAGATGCAACTTCGCATGGTTGCATGCAGACCATCGATGCTTTGATTAGTACATTCACCAAAACATTTTATTTCCCGCAGGATATATATTCTGGCTCCTCCATTTCATCATTATTTGCCAGAGATATTTATGCGTGTTAACCTGGGCTGTCACAAGTTCATTCCATTGACGATGCTTTTCGCTCTTTTGAGCTCGGGAGAGATAAGGTTTCCCGCTCTCTTTTCTAACTCTTAATCTTATTATTATTAATTATTATTATCATAATCATACAAGAACCAGTCGCCCCTGCCCACAGTGAAACAGTGCCAATTTCTAGCTACATACACCAAGATGAAGTTTGTTTTCCACACAAAAACAACAAAAAGAATGGCCAAGTCCCTCTCCATCTTTGCAACCTTTGTCAATAAATAAACACTAAGGTAATGAATAGTGAGCGATACCAACATACGAAGCTTTTGGTTTTCAGAGACCGTGCTTAAGATCAAGTGATCATAAGGTGCTATATATTGGGGCTCATCTGGAGAGACATGCTGGAGAGCAGGGGATTATTGTGGAGGAGCAGATGCTTAAGATCAAGTGATCAATTTTATGCTTATTATAAGCTCCCAAGTTTGGCCAACAAGGATAACCGAAAACACCCATGAACATGTTATTAGGTTTCTAATTATAAGCTATTTCAAATGGTGATTTACCATTGAGTGCTTTTCAAGGAAGATGGTTAATAATATAAGTTGCAATTAAAAATACATCTTCCTAATATGGTTTTGGCAAATGGGAGTGAGCAATCAAGGTTAAGGTTAAGCCCATTTCAACAATTTGACAATGATGATTTTCAACAGAATCCATTTGTTCTTCTGTGTAAGGATAAGATAAATGATGTTGAGTTCGGCAAGTTTTGAAATAATTATTTAAACATCTATATTCATCCACCAATCAATTTAAAAAGCTTTAATTTTGGAATCAAAGTGTCCTTCAATATATTTTTGAAATTGAAGAAATATATTCTCAACATAAAATTTTAATTTTAAAGAAAATATCCATATGAATCTAGTAAAGCCATCTAAGAAACAAACATAATAATAAGATTCATAGCTAGAAATAACCGAGCTTAGTCCCAGACACTATAATAAATTAATTCAAGTGGTTTTGAAATGAATAGAAGAATAAAAATTTATATTGAGGCTTTTAGCCATCTCACACCCGGGATACATAATTTGTCTTTTATTACAACTAACAAGTAAATTATCATGGCTAAGAACACGTCGAATAGTAATATATAAAGCATGACTAAGACAACAATGCCAATTGATAATAGAAACCCTAACACTAAAAAACATATGAAAAGTAGCATTGAAGAGAAAAAAAGAAGTAATAAAGGCCATTAGACACAAATATTTTATGTAGGATGTTCCACGAGTTCTTAAGCAAAAAAAAAAAACTGTGAAATTTGAAACAAACATGATTATCTTTGGTAAATTTTTGAGCAAAAATAAGAATTTTTTTGTAATTTCTGGGACAATAAAATTTTGGTAAAAAATAAAAGATGAAGAGGAATTAGATAAATAAGCATTTTTAATATGAATGATTTTCAAATTGTACCATCACCAATTTGAATTTTATCATTGCTAGAAAAATCATCACTTCTGATTCTGATGTTTAGATTACTTATGTTGGTGGTTAAATTATGTGTTGAGCCAATATTAAGATGCCACTCTTGTTCAACTAATTGTTGCCCAGTATGATTGAAGACAAGGTTTGCTTGAAGATTTGGACGTGGTGGTGGAGTTTGAAAACACCTCCAACCACGGGAGGCCATGTGACTGGGTTTTCACAAAATTGACACAACAAACTATTGTTGCTATGACCACTACTATGGTTGCTATTGAATTGACCACGCCCCCTGCCTCTAGGTGCTGATGAATAGCTATGAACCTATCTTCCTGTAAGAGGTAGTTGTTGGGTGACAACATTGGCAGAGGCAGTGAGTAAGGATAAAAATTGATTATTGTGTTGAATATGAGCCTCACATGTCAAGAGCATAGAATAAACCTCTTCCAAGGTGAGAGAGGTATCACGATGAATGACCATGAAAATAAGAGAGTTATAATCTAAACCAAGCCCGACAAGTAGATATGTGATGATATCATCACACATTAGAGGTTGTCCAACAATAGCCAACTCGTCTGTAAGATGTTTGATTGTCATAAAATAATCACTTACATATAGACTTCCTTTTCGCAAAGTAGAGAGTTGAGATCAAACTTATACTTTTTTAGCACGAGACTGTTACACAAAGGCAGAACTTACACCCACCAGAATTCAGAGAACGCGATGTAATGAGCAACTTGTGCCAGTACTTTGTATGAAATAGAAGAATTGATGCATGGAAAAGATTATCTTGGGTTTCCTAATTAGTATAAGATTGGTTGGGACACATAAATCCATCAGAAGTAATGATGGTTTTAACAGGCTGGTGCATGATGCCATCTACATAGCCAAAAACTTTATGACCTTTGAGGTAGGGTAACATAGTGGCTTTCCAAGTTCGTAGTTCAAACGTGTGAGTTTAGTAAGGTTAATGAAGGAGGATGGGAAGATTGCATTCAAAAGTTATGGAATTTTAGGAGTCAAACAGTTTGAGAAGGATCAATTAGAAGTGAGTCTTAGATAACTTTGATACCATGTAGGAATGCGCAAAGAGAAGAATTTCACAAAAGAAAGAGTTGTATATTAATATGCAATCTTGAAAGAAAACACAATGTATAAGATTTTATAAATATAATACCTATAACTTTCTCCTCTATGTTAGCTATTTTAAAACCAAAGGATAATAGTACAATGTTAACAACCAAATTGGTTATCCTGAGTAAGGTACTTCAGTTTTAATTGTTGACCGTTTCTTACTATTATGGAAAGAGATTAGAATAGACTCCTTATATATGTAAATATCTTATATGGAAATAATTATCATGTGTAGTATACTCCACTCTAGTATTGTACACAACCCTAAAGGTATAAATACAAAGGATGGTTGCAGCTATTAGCAACCATTGAGATTCACATACAAATCATTCTCTAAACTTAACTTAGTATCAGAGCAAGCAAAGAAAATCAAATCGCAGCTTTATTTGTCTGTAAACCATCTACACTCATCTGGCTCAATTCTCTTCTTTGTCAATGACAAATAACTTTGTTGCTGCTGTGCTGCTCACTCACTCTTCTTCCTCTTTTGCACCACCATCAATGTCAGCTGCTACATCTGGTGCTTCCTTTGGTGCTACTGAAATCGAACTGCCTCAGCCTTCCTTTTTAGATGTTATGACTGCTATGACAAAAGTCCCTGCTATCATCCCTCTCCCCAACACTCAGCAGGTAATATCTTTAAAGCTCTCCAACACCAATTTCTTGTATTAGAGGATGCAGATGAAACCTTTTTTCTTGGGCCAAGGCATTTTTCCTTTTGTGGATGGCTCATTACCATGCCTTCCCGCTCACTTGATTTATGTTGACACCTCCTTACCTATTGTTAATGCTTCCTATCTGTCATGGAAGCAACAAGACCACCTAATCATGAGTGCTCTTTTATCCTCCCTCTCTATGGAAGTTCTGCACCTAGTGGTTGATTGTAACACCTCCCACGACATCTGGACAATGCTAGAAACATCCCTTGCTTCTCCTTCCAACTCACGAATTATGCAACTCCACGGTTCCTTCCAAGAGCTACAATAGAATGATGAGTCTGTTAGCACCTATCTGCAGAAGGCTAAGTCCTTGTTTGATGAACTTACTGCAGCCGGTAGATCAATTTCTATGGAATAATTTAATCTGTATGTGTTTCGGGGATTACGTAGCGAGTTTAAGGACCTGATAACCAACTTATCTACTAAAGTTGATCCTATCTCGTACACTAACCTCCACAGCCACCTCCTCACGCATGAATTTATCAATAAAGCTAGTATCCATCCTACTGTAATAGCTCCTCTGTTACCCACTCCATCCTAGCAGCCATCTGCATTTTTTAGGTAGTGGCAGTCAGGTTCCAACGCTGGCAGAAAAGGCCGTTTTCGCGAGGGCTGGAGACCAAATCACCGTAGTAGTTATCATGGAAATCATGGTTATAGTTATGGATCAGCCCAGAATTTCAGTCCTACAAATTCTGCTTCAGGTTCATAGTTTGGACAACATGGAAATCGGGTCTCCTATAGCTCTAGTCAACACTTTGGGCAGCAAAGCAACCAGTTTGGAGGTTCTCACCGCACCATCAGATGTCAACTATGCTATGATTATGGGCATACTGCCCAGTAGTGTTCTCAATTATCTACTCATCATGTACAAGCTAATGCCAATTTAGCATTTAATACTGCCCCTACAACTTCTCCTGTTACTTGGTTTCCTGATATAAGTGCGAATCATCATGTGACACCGGACCTTGTGAGTATGACGAGTTTAGAACCTTACCTTGGTAATGATCACTTGCATGTTAGCGATGGCAAGAGTCTTGTTATCTCTAATATTGCTCACTCTCACATTCATTCACCCAAACACACATTTACGTTATCCAACATTTTACATGTTCCTACCATAAAAACACCTTTACTATCTATTTAGAAGTTTTGTCTTGAGAATAACGTGTTTTTTGAATTTCATCCATTTGTATTTTATGTTAAGGATCTCATGACGAAGACAGTGCTTCTTTCCGGTCGGAGTAGAGGTGGTCTATATGTTTTGTATGAGTCCTCTGCAACGTCATTACCTCAAGCCTTTCTATCCACCCGAATCTCTACTTCAGCTGATGTCTGGCATCATTGTCTTGGGCATCCTAGTCCGTGTATTTTGCATTTTTTAGTGTCAAATAAAAAGGTGTCTTATACGTCAAAATATTTTGATTTTAATTGTTCAGCATGTCCTCTTGGTAAGTCGTCTCGCTTGTCTTTAAAAACTACAGGCCATCAAACTCAAGCTCCTCTTGACTTGATTTTTAGTGATGTTTGGGGACCTTCCCCTATGTTATCATGTGATGAATTTCGCTATTTTGTTATTTCTATGGATGCCCATATAAGGTTTATTTGGTTTTACCCCTTGGCTGCCAAATCTGATGTGTTTACTGTCTTTTATCAATTTCAAGCACAAGTTGAACGTCAATTTTCCTTAAAAATTAAATCCGTTCAAACAGATTGGGGCGGTGAATATCGAAAACTCAATACCTATTTTAAAACAATTAGTATTCATCATCGTGTGATCTGCCCTCATACTCATGAACAAAATGGCATGGTTGAACGTCGTCATAGACATATTGTTGAAACTGGACTTACTCTTCTAGGTCAATGTAAAGCTCCTTTAAAATAATGGAGTTCTGCTTTTGAAAGTTCTGTTTATTTTATTAATCGCATGCCAACTCCAATTCTTAATCATAAAACACCTTTTGAATGTCTTTTAAAATCGACTCCTAACTATGGATTTTTTCGTACTTTCAGGTGTCTCTGCTTTCCGCTACTTCGTCCATACAATGCTCATAAGTTAGATTTCTACTTTTCTCCTTGTGTTTTTCTAGGTTATAACAACTCTCATTTAGGTTATCGATGTCTTGATTTGTCGTCAAATCGTCTTTATATTGCTCGTTATGTTCAGTTTTATGAAACTGTATTTCCCTTTGACAAGTCTAAACAGAGTATCGCCTTACATTTACAACCCCCTGCTGTCACTTTCCAGCCCATCACATCTGTCTCTGCACCGTATTTAGTAAAATCCACTGCTTCAATAAAACCCCATGCACCTACATGAACCTCCCTCGCTCCTTTATTTTTGCCTGCATATCACAGTCATATTCATTCCATAGGTACAGGTCTCGACTTGTCACTCTCACATGTGTTTCTTATGGCCTCGGTCTCTCCTGATGTGGCACTTTCCTCTGCTAGGTCTCCTACTTCGTGTGCAGTGTGTGTGTCTCCTGTGATATCTGATTTGCCCAACTCCCCTGTTCCTTCCCCTGCTGGCTCTACCTCTCGGTTTGCTTCTCCTGTTCAGCATAGTCCTCTATTGCGCCCTTCAAAACCAGATTCCTCCTCTAATTCCCCCCTGGACTTGATTTATGCGTTGATTTGTCTCATTTCTCTCTTCAACAAGGCCAAAACAGTGTGTCTTCTACTCAACCTCAGGTTGCACACACTCACTCCATGGTGCTTCGCGTTCATCCAAAACTGCCAACTTGAGTGTCTTATTTGCCACCCTGTCCACATCTTTGCCTCAGCAGGAACCAGTTTCATTTAAGGCTGCTGACCAATACTTGATTTGGCATAAAGCCATGCAAGAAAAACTTCAGGCCCTTCACAGTAATGACACTTGGTCATTAGTTCCTTTTGCTCCATCTATGAATGTGGTGGGCAGTCGGTGGGTATATAAGATTAAGAGGTACGTCGATGGTTGTGTGGACCTATATAAAGCACGACTGGTCGCACGAGGTTTCACTCAGCAAGAGGGGGTTGATTGCTTGGAAACATTTAGTCCGGTGATTAAGCCAACAACGATTCGACTAGTCCTTACTATCATTGTCACCTATGGTTGGCAGATTCATCAGTTGGATGTCCATAATGCCTTTTTGAATGGCATTCTTCAGGAGGAGGTGTACATGGCACAACCACTTGGTTTTATTGACCCTACATTCCCATCGCATTGTGTCATCTACATAAATCTTTGTATGGTTTGAAACAAGCACCTTAGGCATGGTACAACCGGTTAAGTGAGTTTCTGATCTCCATTGGTTTTCAGACATCGAAGGTTGATACTTCTCTCTTTATTCTCTCCTTCAACGGTGCTATATTTTATTTACTTGTGTATGTTGATGATATTTTGTTGACTAGGAGTTACCCGACTTTGCTTCAACGCTTAATTATTTTGCCAAGTTTAGAGTTTAAGCTTCGAGATTTAGGCTCTATTCATTTCTTCTTGGGCATTGAAGTTAAATCCACTTCTATGGGTTTGTTACTCAGCCAACATAAGTATACTCTTGATATTATCCAACGAGCAGATATGAGTTCTTTTAAACCGGTTGCTACCCCTCTGTCTACCTCCTCAAAATTGAGCATCGCATTTGGTACTCCTTACTCTGATCTGACACAATATAGACAGATTGTTGGGGCTCTCCAGTATCTTACTTTTACCAGACCTGATATTTGTTATGCAGTCAACAAGGTATGTCAGTTTATGCATGCCTCTACTGAGGATCATTGGTCGGTCGTTAAACGCATTCTATGTTACCTTCAGGATACAACTTCTTATGGTATACACATAACTCGGGATTCCTCATTGTCTCTTCATGGTTTCACTAATGTTGATTGGGCTGGCAGTATTGATGATCGAAAATCAACAGGTGGTTATCTTGTATATCTTGGTGCTACTCCTATTTCATGGAAATCAGGGAAGCAACGCACTGCGGCTCGGTCTTCTACAGAGGCAGAATACAAGGCCTTAGTTGATGGTACCGCTGAAATCTTATGGATTCACTCTTTATTATCAGAACTTCATTTTCCATCGTCATCCATGACTACATTGTGGTGTGATAATTTAGGGGCCACCTTCCTATCACTCAATCCAGTTTTTCATGCTCGCACTAAACATGTTGAAGTTGACTATCACTTTGTTCGCGACCGCGTTGCTAAGCAAGAAATTCAGGTACGCTTTATCTCTTCAAAGGACCAACTAGCCGATATCCTTACCAAGCCGCTTCCCCCAGTCTCGTTTGCTCTTTTTCAATCCAAGCTTCGAGTGGAATCTCCACCTTCAGCTTGACGGGGTGTATTATGGAAAGAGATTAGAATAGACTCCTTATATATGTAAATACCTTATATAGGAATAATTATCATGTGTAGTATACTCCACTCTAGTATTGTACACAACCCTAAAGGTATAAATACAAAGGATGGTTGCAGCTATTAGCAACCATTAAAATTCACATACAAATCATTCTCTAAACTAAACTCTTACAGATCCATTATAAATGGCTCTCCAACTCTCATTTATACTTGTGAGCTCTTAAAGTGGTCCACTATAAAGATTGTAACCTTTATAATTATGAGCTCTTAAAGTGGTTCACCTAAAGGTTGTAACCTTCATACTTATGAGCTCTTAAAGTGGTCCACTCTAAGGTTGTAACTATCCAATGATATACTAAATATGTGGGACACATAGCCATTAAAGCTTAATGGAAGCTTTGGTTATAAATAATGTTATTTGATCCCTATATTCATTTACTCAATTCCCTAAAGTTTTACATCATCTATATAGAGTGAGTAAAGTTTGGAAGTGCCAAATATATATCAAAGAGAGCAGCAGATACTTGAGCAACATCAATGGCTGGAGGTACTGTTTCCTTGTCATTAAGCTTTACAATTATGTTATAAACATGTTTATTCTGTATCATAGAATTGTATATTAAGTTCTATATTTGGTATCAGAGCATGGTTTTATATCTGCCTTGATTTATAGAGTTGCTCTGCTTATCTTTGTTTGTAGCTGAAAGTTTGATAAAATTTAAGTTTTGATGATTCTGAATGTGTTTTATTCAAAATAAAAAAATCATGTTAAAATAGTTTTTCTAACCTTTCTGTTATTTAAAAAATACATCCAAGGAAATCGAAGTCTGCAACCCAGTATGGAGGTTGAAGACGGCAAAAAATAATATGCAGTTTTGATCTCCGATAAACAATGACATTTAGTTTCCACTTTATAGATGGTCTGTAAAGTGTACTAATAATTGTTATGATATACTGTTATGGCCATAATTTTTATTTGATTTAATTATATGCAATTTGGATTATTATAGTGCAAATTTAATTATCATGCTCATATTAAGTTTGCATGAGTTAATTATTTCTGCTCTATATTAACACATGCAATATATATATATATATATATATATATATATATATATATTATAATATTTTGTGCATGATAATAATTTGTTAGTATTAGTTAAAATTGTGTAATTCATAATATTAAGTTAGTCTTATGTGATTTATTGTCTAATGATCCATATAATTTTAATTAATTAGAGAATAGCCACATCATCTTTAATTGAATAAAATTATATATTATGAATGATTAGGATCACATAAAGAATATTAGACATTAATTGCAATTAATTATACTTAATATAATAAATTTTATCCCACATGAATTTTTATTATATTTATATTATTAATTAGGATAAAATATCAAATTATTCATAACTTACCTACATGAATTATGAATTAAGTAAATAATGTGATAGTTTTATCATAAAAGTTTAATCTAAGATAACATATATATCAAATTATAATCATAATATATCCTTTAAAATTATGAATTAAGTAAATAATTTGATCATAAAAAATAATTGAATCTACTTGAATTAAGAATTTAGCCCACAGACATATTATGTTATCAGATTTGATATTTAAGCATGATTTGCATTGGTAAAGCATGAATATTTATTGCCTCAGTTTTAACTTAAGCATGTAATATATAATTGTATATAGTTTTACAACCTGCAAATATTTTTGATGTTCGTTATGATATGCCTGAACTTAAAGGAGATAACTATAAGATCTGGAAGGAAAGAGTTCTTCTTCATTTAGTGTGGATGGACATAGACTATGCTATTAGGAAAGACGAACCACCAACACTCACTGATATCAGCACTGCAGCAAACATCACGCTTTATGAGCGATGAGAGCGATTTAATCGCCTCAGCATGATGTTCATTAAGACTAGAATTTCTACTGGTATTCGTGGTTCTGTCGATCAACATGAAAAGGTCTGAGACTTGCTAAAAGTCATTGATGGACAATTTATCACTTTAGACAAGTTGCTAGCAAGCACCCTAATCATGAAGTTCTCATCCCTAAGACTCACTAATGTGAGAGGTGTGTGCGAGCACATCATACAAATAAGGGATAATGTGGCTCAATTGAAGAAACTCGAGGTTGAAATATCAAAGTCCTTCTTGGTACACTATATCTTGAACACCCTTCCACATCAATATGGACCCTTTAAAATCTCATACACCATATAAGAAAAATTGGTTAATTAATGAACTCATGGCCGTGTGTGCTCAAGAGGAAGAGAGATTGGTGATGGGACAAGGTGAAAGTGTAATGTTGGCAACATATGGGAAGGGCAAATCTCAAGCCAATCAAAAAGGGAAAGGTAAAATACCTCCCCAAGCAGGTATCAAAAAAGATTCCAAATGTTTTTTCTGTAAAAAAAAAGGACACATGAAAAAGGAATTCACTAAATTTCAGAAATGGCTTGAGGATAAAAGTAATCCAACCTTAATTGTTTGTTATGAATCTAATATGGTTAATGTCAATATTAACACATAATGGATTGATTCTGGATCAACAATCTATATTCAAATTTCTTGTAAGGTTTGCAAAACCTAAGGAAGCAAGTAGGAAGTGAGCTAACATCTTATTAGGAAACAAGATGGGCTTACATGTGGAATCTAAAGGAACTTGCTATCTAATTTTAAATAGTGGTTTTGTTTTAAAGTTAGAAAAGACCTTTTATGTTTCAAGTTTCTCTAGAAACTTGATTTCAGTTTCAAGACTTTTACCTTTTGAATATTCCTTTAATTTTTCAGATTCATCATTCAGTTTATTTTATAAATCTAATTGTGTTGGGAATAGTATTTTGTTTGATGGTTTTTTCTGCATTAATTTACAAAACAATGGCACTTATGATGTAATGCATGTTCACACTAGCATTAAAAAATGTATTATTGATGAAAATTCCTTTAAATTATGGCACCAACGATTAAGTCATATCTTCGTAGATAGAATTAAAAGATTAGTAAATGAAGGGGTACTTAATACTCTAGATTTTACTGATTTTGAGACTTGTGTGAACTGTATAAAGGGAAAACAAACCAACAAGTCAAAAAAAGGTGCCACTAGGAGTTCAGACATATTAGAGATTATACATATTGATATATGTAGTCTAAACTTGGACTCACATAGTCAGAAATACTTCATTTTTTTATATAGATGATTACTCACGAATATATACATATATGCTTCATAATAAGAACGAAGCATTAGATGCCTTTAAGATTTTTAAGGCTGAAGCAGAGAAACAATGTAGTAAGCAAATTAAGATTGTGAGATCAGATAGAGGTGAAGAATATTATGGTAGATACATAGAGGATGGACAAGCACCTAGAACATTTACAAAGTTTCTTTAAGAATATGAGATTGTTGGCCAATACACCATGCCTGGTTCACTGAATCAAATGGTGTAGCAAAAAAAAAGAAACTGAACATTATTGGACATAATGCAGAGTATGTTCAGCAGCTCTAAACTTTCTAAATCCTTGTGGGCTAAAGCACTTAAGATGACAATATATATATTAAACCAAGTTCCAACCAAGGTTATTCCTAAAACACCTTTTGAATTACTGAAAGGTTGGAAACCAAGTTTATGATATATGTGTGTTTGGGGATGTCCGTTTGAAGTGAGAATTTATAATCCATAAGAAAAGAAACTAGACCCAAGAAACATTAATGAGTATTTCATTGGATATACTAAAAGGTCTAAGGGTTACAGATTTTATTGTCCATCTCACAACACTGGGATTGTGGAATCAAGAAATGCAAAGTTTCTTGAAAATGACTTAATCAGTGAAAAAAATCAAACCAAAAACATTGTTTTCTGATAATGATCTTTTAGAATCTCAACCTTCCACTTCAAATGATAGATTGATTATTATTTACAACACCTCTCAAGTACAAACTGGTGTTGAACAACCAATCATTGAACTTCCACAAATTGCTAATCATATTTCAGTAGATCAAGTAGTGCAAGAGTTGCCAAGAACTTTTGAACAACGAGTTAAACCATATACTTCTCAGGGATATGATGGTACAACATTAAGAAGATCTATTAGATCAAAGAAATTAACAATTCTTAATGATTATATTGTGTATCTGCAAGAATCTGACTATAATATTAAAGCCAAAAATGATCCTGAATCCTTTTCACAAGCTATGAGTTGCAAAGAAGAATAATTATGGTACCAATGCCATAAAGAAGGAGATGAATTCTATGAAGAGTAACCAAGTCTGGGATCTTGTTGAGTTACCTAATGGTGTAAAAGCCATTGGATGTAAATGGGTCTTTAAGACTAAGAAAGTCTCATTGGGCAATATTGAGAGATACAAGGCAAGACTTGTTGCTAAAGGATTCACTCATAAAAAAGGAGTTGATTACACGAAGACTTTCTCTCATGTATCTAAGAAAGATTCCTTGCGTATTATTCTAGCATTAGTAGCCCATTTTGACTTAGAGTTGCAGCAAATGGATGTGAAAATGACATTTCTAAATGGAGATCTGGAGGAGGAGGTTTACATGAAGCAACCTAAAGGATTCTCCTTTAGTGATAGTGAGCAATTGGTTTGCAAGCTCAATAAATCCATATACGGTTTAAAACAAGCATCCCGCCAATGGTATTTGAAATTCCATACATTTCTTATTCGGTTTTGTAGAAAATGTTATGGATCAATGTATATACTAGAAGGTCAGTGAGAGTAAAATTTGTTTTCTTATTTTATATGTGGATGGCATTTTTCTAGCAACCAATGATCAAGGTTTGCTGCATGAGGTGAATCAATTCCTCGCTAAAACTTTTGATATGAAGGATATGGGTGACATTAAAATCTATGGAGACAGATTTCGAGGTATCCCGGACCTGTCTTAGGAAACCTATATTAATAAAGTTTTAGAGAGGTTTTGGATGAAGGATTGTTCTCCAAGTATGGCTCTTATTATGAAGGATATATTCAATTTAAATCAATGTTCGAAGAACGATCTTGAAAGGGAACAAATAAAGAACATTCTATATGCTTCTGCTGTCGGAAGCCTCATGTATGCTCAAGTCTGTACAAGATCTGACATTACATTTGTTGTGGGAATGTTAAGACGATATCAGAGTAATCTAGGTTTAGACCATTTGAGAGCTACAAAGATAGTGATGAGATACCTTCAAGGAACCAAAGACTATATGCTTATGTATAGACGAGCATACAATCTGGAAATAATTGGCTACTCAGAATCTGACTTCACTGGCTGTATTGTTTCATGTAAATCTATATCAGGGTACATATTTTTGATGATTGGTGGAGTTGTATCATGGAGGAGTGCGAAGCAAACTTTGACTGCCACTTTCGCTATGAAAGTTGAGTTTGTCTCTTGTTTTGAGGCTACTTCACATGATGTATGGCTTAAGAGTTTCATTTCTAGGCTTAAATTATGGATTCTATCCACATGCCATTGAGAATGTTTTATGATAATTCAGCTGTTGTTTTTATGGCTAAGAATAACAAAAGTGAAGTCGAAGTAAACACATCGACATTAAGTATTTATCCATATGAGAACGTGTTAAAAAAAAGTGGTTTTTAAGCACATCAGCACTGAACTAATGATCGTTGATCCTTTGACTAAGGCATGCCACCGTTAAAATTCAAGGATCGTGTAGTGGATATGGGACTTGGTTCCATTATGTAATTTTTCATTATTTGAACAATGTTATTTTCCTAATTATTTTGATATTTTTCTCATATTAATGTGCACCTTAATTTGATTTTGAGAAAAATTCATTTGTATTGGACCAAGAAAAAACATAAGGTTTATTCATTAAGAACTTGTTGCCACATAAATTATAATGTTTAAAGAAATAAATACATAATAATATATGGAAGATAATACTCATTAATTAGAGAACCTATCACCATGATTCATATATTTATTACTAAAATAGATTATCTATGGGTTTAAGATGAAACATTAGATTACAAATATGGATCAAGTGGGGGAATGTTGACCGTTTCTCATAGAGTCGTTATAAATGACTCTCTAACTCTCCTTCATACTTGTGAGCTCTTAAAGTGGTCAATTCTAAAGGTTGTAACCTTCATACTTATGAGCTTTTAAAGTGGTCCATTCAAAGGTTGTAATCTTCATACTTATGAGCTCTTAAAGTGGGTCTACTTTAAGGTTGTAACTACCCCATGATAAACTATATATGTGGGACACATAACCATTAAAGCTTAATGGAAGCTTTGGCTACAAATAGTGTTATTTGGTCCTCATACTCACTTACTCAATTCCCTTAAGTTTTACACCATCTATATAGAGTGAGTAGAGTTTGGAAGTGCCAAATATATATCAAAGAGAGCAGCAAATACGTGAGGACCATCAATGGCTGGAGGTACTGTTTCCTTGTCATTAAGCTTTACAATTATGTTATAAACATGTTTATTCTGCATCATATAATCGTATATTAAGTTCAATGTTGAATTCCATCTTCAACATTACTCAATCTTAGAGAAATTTTTTCTTTTTTATTTTCAGCGTAACTTACGATAGTTGTATAGTATTGAAGGATTGAAATGTATATATCTTTTTTTTGTGATCATTTGATTCATGCAGAGGTGAAAATGATCGAGGCAAAAATATATACAACTAAAAAAAGGCAAACCCTTGTGTTAGTTTCCTCAAATAAGTTTATAATGAAATACAAAACACACACACACACACACACACTAGTATATTGGTCCGCGCTCCACAACGGGTTAATATTATTTTTTTTAAATGTAAAAAAATATTAAGAGTATGAAGAATGTTTTAATAGTGTTTTTAAACCTAACCAAGCGGGTTAATTGTTGCCAGACCCAGGTGCGGGTGTGGTATTTTTTTGGTCCTGGCCTAGCGTGGGTCAACTCGGGAAAATTAAAAAAATATTTGAGGTTTTAATATTTCATATGAAAAAATTTAAAAAAATCTATGTGGATATAAACTAAAAGATTATTTCAAAAGGTCTTTTATCCTACATTAAAAAAAATTATCTTATTCTATTAAGTTGAAGTATTGAAACCAAAAAAGTTTTTTTATCCCACATTGAAAAAACACAATTTTTTTCTTGTAAACATAGAGTATATGTATTAATGAGTTTCAAATCTCACATTGAAAAAATAAAACATTCTTCTAATATTTATATAGTGAATTTTGATATATAAGTTAGTAACTAACTAAAAAAGATATAAAAAAAAAGACGGGTCTCTAGCTAATGGGAAAACACATTTGAAAAAAAAGATCTCTACCGGGTTCTGTTAGGTCACCCAAGTCCAGGGGTTGACCTGACGTGTCGAGCCGGGTTTAATAACTATGCTTAAACAGTAAAACGCGAGCTTGAGAGCGTTACTTATAACTTATTCCCTTCTTATCTAGTTCAATAAAACTAGTTAATTGATCCTTAAATTTTTAAAATATAGATTTAAGTTTACTTTTACACTGTTATTTTTTAATACTTTTTACCCAAGCACCTATGTCTGACAACCATGTCAGACCCATACGCCATTTTTTGAATGCCAAACCCAAACATGATTGCCAGACCCAAGATGCTTGGACCTGCAAAGGTTGTCATACCCAAGTATCTTGGGCTTGGTGTGGTTGCTAGGCTGAGGTGTGAGTCTGACATTGTTACTACATGCATCCCTAAAAATCACTCTTTTTTTTTTTTATTAACCTCTAATTTTAGTGAAGAAATCATTTACAAAATTGCACACATTAAAGTAGTCAAAAGAACAATAAGTCATTTACATATGCAATATTTTTCTTTTCCTATAACATAATGTACCAATTCAAAAGTTTTCTCTTATGATCATATATTTTAAATTTTTGTATGTACTAATATTTATAATGTAGAATAAACTCTCATTGAAACAAACTTTGACGATTAAATCATGCAACAACATCTCAAACTTAAAAAAGCATGAACCCTTTAAAAAACTATCCAATACTTGGATGAAAATATAAAATTAATATTTTCGTCCATAATGCATAAAAAAAAAAAGAAATTTATTTTTGAAGACTTGAAATAAATTACTTAGAACTCAATATCTTTTTTCATTCTTTCCTCTTCGAATGTAACAAATTTATAAAATAAGTTACACAAATAAAAAAGAGTTTGCAGTTAAGTTCTAATACATATGAATGAAAAATTTTGCTTGAATGAAGCAGTGTTTGTTTTTGCAGTTCAATTGTGCTTTTGAAAAAATTTAAATTTGTTTACCTAGGCGCGCGGGTCTGGCAGACCTAGGTACATGGGTGTGACATGGTTACCAGGTCTAGGTGCTTGGGTTTAGACCCAAGCGATGTGGGCTAGCAACCATGCCAGACCCAAGTGCCATGGGTATGACAAACAACAAATAAAGAGGAAAATTATGCACTTGTAAGGAGAGAGAAAAGAAAGAAAAAAAACAAACAATCGATCATTAGTGGTAATCCAACCATTATCTGTTAACACGCGCCACATCGTGTGGAAGAGGACACGATTGAGCATCCAATGAGATGACAGGTGATCAAATTTGACCAACGGGAAGTGTTACACATGTCTCCTTAATAGCATGGGTGTCACCTATTCGTTGAGGAAAGAAAAAACCAAAGAAACATCTTATAAAAAAATAAAAAATAAAAAATGAAATTACTATTACAATTCATAATAAAATTTTTTTTTTTATCATTCTAGTGAACTTTTTATATGTGTGTGTGTGGGGTTTTGTATTTTATTATAAACTTATTCGAAGAAACCAACACACGGGTTTGCCTTTTGTGTTTATCAACCTTAACTTCCATGATAAATACCAATGTGTGGCATGTGGCGAGCAAATTAACTCAGATGCAGTTGGAAGATTAGGCTAATTTCATGTTCAAGGTGCACTAACAAAAAGTGTTTTGAAATAACACTAAGCAGTATTCACGGATACGGGCCCAAATATTTGTGGGCTTGGGCTTGTCATTAGAGAAAACATATACGGAGCTTTTCAACAAAACAGTCCTTTAAGCGTAGCTTGAAACAATAAAAGCAACCCATTAGACAAAATGAAATCCTACGTCGTCGTTTCTAATTCAGCTAACAATCCAAGAAACCCTAGATATATACTTGCTGCATAACAGCAAATAACGCACGCAAAACGCCTACCTGATTTCCCTCACCACTTCCCTGCAGCAGCAGCAGCCTCTTCCCCCTTCCCTCCCCTAACACCGCATCAACAGATCCAATGGTAACCCTCTATTTCTCTACAAAATTATTCAAATCTCAACGACAATACGTTTCTCTTCACAAATCCAATTGAACTAACTCTTTTTTTCTTTGGTTTGTGTAGGCACCGAAGAAGGAGAAGGCACCGCCACCATCATCGAAGCCAGCAAAATCAGGAGGAGGGAAGCAAAAGAAGAAGAAGTGGAGCAAGGGAAAGCAAAAGGAGAAAGTCAACAACATGGTTCTCTTTGATCAGGCTACTTATGATAAGCTTCTCTCTGAAGCTCCCAAGTACAAGCTTATCACTCCTTCTGTCCTCTCCGACCGTATGAGGGTACAGTATTTCACTACGTTTTTCTCGAAAGTTTACGTCTTTTCTGTATTTTTAGTCACATCAAATCCTGGGTTTTTTGTTTATGATTATTTTAGGATATGTTAATTACTCGGTTTACGACGAAGTGCATAGCACTAACGTATGCGTTATGCTAATTTCACTGAAAATCTGTCGGATTCATGTCCGGGAGGATCTTAACCGTTGAGTTTGTGGGATCTATCGTTCAATAAATGATTTATGTCGATAGAAGTCATGTAAAATTAGCAATATTTAATATCTACACTCACCAAAACATTTTCTCTGAGCAGTGTGATGGGTGGGTCCAACTTGATGGCGTGTTTAGGGTATATGACATAAATCCCGAGGAATGTTGTTGTTCTTGAAGTAAACCTTCTGATTTTCTAGAAGCTGTTGCCATTTTAGGGAATAAAAAGTTTTAGTTTTTGGTAGCAATTTTTGGAGAATTCTTGTAAATTGTAATGGTAATGTGGTGGAAGAGTTTGAGAGAATGTTTAAAATCATGGATAGTTAATAAAAAGTTACAGTTATTCAAAATTATCATGAATTGGATTGTTGTTGATTAGGTGTATAGGTCTCTTTTTATTCTCATTATTCTAACATTGTTCCTGGTGTTGTTTTATTTAGCTGTGACAATTGGACGGGTATATTGGTTAGCTTATGTGGAGCGTGTATCATGTATATTTTGTGTTTTTGTTGTCTTTGAGATTTAGATGAGTGTGCAATTCTGTGTTTCAAAAGTTTCTGTTCTGTGGTTATAGTTTTATTTTTTCC
>Ga0325402_1001498_pt1 | contig 19261 bp, 10 predicted proteins | sample PopdelMetagenome_22_FD_207212 | JGI IMG/M metagenome (GOLD analysis project Ga0325402, IMG submission 207212) | Populus deltoides microbial communities from Bellville, Georgia, United States - Xylem-PdKOR-R3 | ecosystem: Host-associated > Plants > Phyllosphere > Stem > Wood/Secondary xylem...
AGTTCAAAACTTATCACTTCTCATCGGGCTTCTTATCCTTCGACATCCCTTTTATTTTCTTTTTCTTAGCCCTTAGATTTCATTATCTCACTAGAAAAACTTCTCTTTAGCTCACTATTTTTTTAGTCTTTTCTCTGAATAAATCTCTCGAGATTTCTCTATCCCAAAGGAAAGAACCCATCATATACCCCAATCTCACAATTCAAAATCTTGTTAAGGATTAGCCTTTTGATAAAATCAACATATCTCACTTTTATTGGTTTTATTTAGGGTTTCTAAGCATTTTTAACTCTGTTCATCGACATGAGAAATCAAATTTACATTTCCTTGCTCTTTCAGTTCGAGAAGGAGCTCTTGATTCCACTCTCTAAGTTCTTCCTTCCCATTCTTTTAGGCTCTGAAGTGTCTGCCCATAACAAGAGTTAGGTAGGTCTATTCATCAATAGAAAGGGAGAGGTTGATTAGTGATGAAGTTCAAAAATCCAGGAACATATATAAAATGTCATTTGGTGTTCGGAATAGTAGTTAATCAATATATAAAGGATTTAGATTTCTTGTTAATCTGGAGAACTCTCAATTTACTAAGAAGGTCTTGAATACCTTAATAAAACAATCTCACTCATTGGGACTTAAAGATCTTCCGATGGTGAAGTCAATATCTTTTTTAGAAAGATACTAAATGATTTATAGTAATAACGTAACTTTAAAGAGCCTTCAATTCTAAGGACCAAAATCCTTGTTCTTGAATTTTAAGTTTTTTTTTAATATATTATGAAGTCTTAGCCTCTTATCTGAATGGTTTATAGGGTATTTATATCTTTTGAACTTTGTCGTTTCTATGAAAAAAAAAAGCTAGAAATTTATATGCTTTTGGTGATATTAATGAGAGGTGCAAAAACCTCTTACATATCATTAATGAGATAACAAATATGGAGGGTCCTTTAAGAGACCTTGTACATGCCTATAAGCATAGGGAAATCATCATCTTATGGCGGTTTATCATGCCTTTAACATTTATATAGTAAAACATCGCTTAGGATTAGACATAAAAACCTAAAAATTGATAAGGTTGTAAGAAAACAAGTTAGGGCCACATCACTTGGACTTGGCTGATTGCCAAGTCCATGTACTTTGGACTTAGTTATTCACCAAGTCTAAGCGTCTTCGGTCTGGCAAACATGTCAAACACACGTTTGTGGACTTGTTTGACTGCCAAGTCCACACACTTTGAACTTAGTTGTCCGCCAAGTCCAGACGCCTTAGGTTTGACAAACATGCTAGACCCACGTTACATGGACTTGGTTGACTGTCAAGTCATGCACTTTAGACTTGGTTATCCACCAAGTCCAAACGTCTTGGGTCTTGCGAACATGTCAGACTCACGTTACATGGACTTGGCTGACTGCAAAGTCCACGCACTTTGGACTTGGCTGTTCACCAAGTACAAACGTTTTGGGTCTGGTAAACATGCTAAACCCACATTATATGGACTTGACTGACTGTTAAGTCCACACACTTTGAACTTGGCTTTCCACCAAGTACAGATGCTTTGGGTCTGGTAAACATGCTAGACCCACATTACATGGACTTAGTTGACTGCCAAATCCGCGTACTTTAGATTTGGTTGTCCGCCAAGTACAAGCATCTTGGGTCTGGTAAACATGTCAGACCTACATTACATGGATTTGGCTGATTGCTAAGTCCATGCACTTTGAACTTAGTTGTCCGTCAAATTCAGACGTCTTAGGTCTGGCAAAAATACCAGACCCGTGTTATAAGGACTTGGCTGACTACCAAGTCCAGACACTTTAGGTCTGGCAAACATACCAGGCCCATGTTATATGGAATTAGCGGTCCATTAAGTCTAGGCGTCTTGGATCTGACAAACATGCCAGATCTATGTTATATGGATTTGGCTGACTGCCAAGTCCATACACTTTGGACTTGGCTGTTCGCCAAGTCTAGATGGCTTGATTTGACAAACATATTAAACCCGCATGACTTTGCACTTGGCTGACTGCCAAGTTTAGGCTTCTTGGATTTGACATGTTTGTCAAATCCATATATTTTAGGAAGATTTCTAAACAAAACAAAAATCTTAATAAAAAAAATGACTCATCAATTGTCCCTCAAGCCTTTAATATGTGATTTTGCATTTAAAAGCTTAAGAGAGGATAAGGTGACAATTGGTCAATAAATGTCTCATCATCTTTTATGATAAAGGCGGAAGGTGTTTACATATCTAGCTAATATTATATTATAATATTATATAATTCTGCATATCATGACTCCTGGCCCTCCTTAATTTTCTCTTTTCCTCTAGGGACAATTCTTGATCGCTATAATTTCTATCATTTCTTGATTGTTTCCTTGTATAACATCATGTTGGGGTTATTGCTTTTAGGGAGATCACCTCTCCTTTGACAAGTAGTGCATATAGCACTGAGGAAACTACGTCCATCCCTTGGAGGTTGGTGCATATAACATTGGGGAGACAATGTGTATCCCTTAGAGAGTGGCGCATATAACACTGGGGAGAGCATATTCATCCTTTGAAGATTGGTGCATATATCACTGATGAGATCACATCCATCCATTAGAGAGTGGTGTGGCTATCGCCCAAAGGGTCCACCTAGAGAAAATAAAAAGTCATTTTGAATAAGTTATTCATATTTAAAAAAACTTACATTCTTATAAATGATTATACATCTTGAGGTGATTTGAGTGACAGGTATGGGAAAGGCTCTTCGAATACCGTGATTACTTCACTTAGAAAATCATTGACGTTGGTTGTCCTTGTAAAAACAAGAACATACATGTCAAAGTAAATTGGCCTCTCCAATCTGTATATGATTTTCCATTAATTGATATACTTTGGACAAGCTTTTATCTGATAAAACATAAAGTTTTCTCTAGAAGATATGTTTCTTTACTCCTTTTATTAAGGCTTCCAAGGCTATCGGCTCAATTAATTCTTCCACCTTGAGCATCTCCACGTTAAATCTCCTCAAATATACTCGTGTAGACTCGCTCTCTTGTTGGGCTTCACTGAAAAGCTCTGTATAGGTTTTCTTAATGGGTATGCTAGTGTTAAAGCGTGTCAGTAGCTTTACACATAGGTTACTGAAACCTTCAATAGAGTTTTGTTATACCAAGCACGCGTAGATCCTTTAAAGGTTGAAGGGAATATTTTACACATTGAGTCATGGTCTTGGATGATCAAATCCAAGCTACTACGTATATTCTGCATATGTTCCCTTGGGTCGGCTAAGCTGTCATAGTTGTCCAAATTCATAGTCATGGAAAAATAGTTCTTAGAGGGTCCATTCTTCAATATATGTTTGGATAAAGGAGAAAACCTTCATTGTTGGGGACTATAAACATTCCCCTGAATGTGCTCGTGCATAGACTGTCTCCTTGCTCTTTGTTTATTAGGCTCTTGAGAGCTTAAAGGGCTTGGCGTAGAATGATGATTACAATGACTGGTGTTCATCCTATAGGAACTAAGGGGAGTATGTTTGGAGTGTTTGCTCTGTGTATGAGTGTGATGATGGCGTGACTGATTCCTTGAGGAACTTTCATGAATGTCATTTTGTTTAGTCTCCTCTAAGTAATGTAATTGTCTATGAGCTCCTAAAGTAGCTGGTGACCCTGGTGTTAAGACATTGTGTGTTGTTAAGGGTATTAAGACTTGTTATAGTGGAAATGTCTGATTTTGCTCTCGGGTTGTCAACATGGTTTGGGTAAGGCGTTGCACTCAACTAGTGAGTTGCTGAAGCTCATGCTAGACAGGAATGTCTTTGATAATAAGTTGATTTATCCCGCTTCCTAGCCCTGGGGGCATTGGTTATAAATTATAAAATTCCCTGAAAATGCTAAAAACATGTTTTAGGTAAAAACCAATGGTTTTTTGATCAGTTTCCATGGATGGCGCCACTAATGAAGTTCAAAAATCAAAAACCATAAATAAAAGGTTATTTGGTGTTGAGTTAGTAGTTAATCAATTTATAAAAGGACTTGGATTTCTTTTTAATCTAGAGAACTCCCAATATACTAAGAAGGTCTTAAATACTTGTAATAAAACAATTCCAATTAGGGGGGGCTCAAACATGTCAGACCTATATTACATGGACTTGGTTGATTATCAAGTTCGCGCACTTTAGACTTGGTTGTCCACTAAGTCCAAGCGTCTTGGGTTTGCCAAATATGTCAGACCCATGTTACATGGACCTAGCTGACTGCCGTGTTCACGTACTTTAGACATGGCTGTCTGGAAGTCTAGGAGCCTTGGGTCTGTCAAACATGTCAGACCTACGTTATAGGAACTTTGCTGACTGCCAAGTCTGCGCACTTCAGACATAGTTGTCCACCAAGTCGAGGCGTCTTAGGTCTGGCAAACATGTCAGACCCACGTTACATGGACTTGATTGACTGCTAAGTCCGTGCTTTTTGGACTTAGTTATCCGCCAAGTCCAGGCGCCTTGGGTCTAGCGAACATGTCAAACCAACATTATATGGACTTTTTTTACTACTAAGTCCGCGCACTTTGGACTTGGTTATCCACTAAGTCCAGGCATCTTCAATCTAGCAAACATGCGAGACCCACGTTACTTTGCACTTAGCTGACTATTAAGTTCAGGCGTCTTGGATATGGCATGTTTGCTACATCCATATATTTTAGGAAGATTCCTAAACAAAACAAAAATCTTAATAATAAAAAAAATCTTAATAAAATGTTCACTAATAAATTAAAAGAAAGAGTTGTAATAAATGCAAAGAGGAGTTTCACCCAATAATGAAGGCTTTGAACTAATAGATGGATGGGGCATGGTATTATCTGACATATAATTTAAATGAAAAACAAATTAGGCAAATAAAAGAAAGGCCCAATATAGACTCAGACTTTGAGGTTTCATGTATTACACTCGTTGGAGTTAAATAAAGCTTTTGACTTGAGACAGATATTGGTTTATCATCAGAAAAACCGAAGTCAATCATACATATGACGATCTTCATGTGTGAATAGCTAGGAGGAAAGAAAGGGTAGTAGATGATAATGGAAAGCAGTGCTATGTTTGGATGGGCAAGCAGAATATATTAGAGAAAGGTACCCTGCCATGAAGTACAAAATATCCCTAATATCATGTAAGACAATTAATTAATGCACCTCGAGGCCAAGGAACGTCAGGTACCTTATCTATCAATTTACATTTGATAAGAATAGAGTTTGCTTTAATTTTTAAATTTAAATTTTAAAATATCTTTTGAAATTGCATCCATCAATTATTTTTTTAAGAGGGTTGCAAATATTATTTGTGACTTGTTAAATTGCACTATTTTTCTAAATAAGTTTTGAACCATGTTATTTTTCTCAATTATTGAGAAAAATAACATGGTTCAAAACTTTTATACACACACAACATCTCTCCATTGCAAAACGCCCTCATTTCTTCCCTCCTCATTTTAATTCATTCTCTTCAATGTTGAACATTTGTTTATCTTCAAAGCATAAATGACATGGCAAGGAGAGAAGAGATAGAAAGAAAAAAAGAGAAGAGAAAAATAGGTCATCAAAGACATATTGAAACTTTAATTTTGACACAAATAATTTTTGAAAATATAACAACAAAACAAATCCAATGAGATCTTAAAAGACAACCGTGAACATATCACATTGGAAAAAAAAGTGATGGCTATTTGGGCCAAACCCAACCACCCATATATCTTTTTATAGTTGTTCTGTCCTGTACACATTTTTATGGATATTTAGGCTAAAACCAAAATATCACTTATCTTTTTTCTGACCCACCTTTTCTACTCACCCGCTCTCCCTCCTCCTTCATCCCATTTTTTTCTCTCACATCTTTTTTCTCTTTTTTTTCACCACCCTATCGTCCAAACAAATTGCTTTTCAGTTCTCTTGGACTAGCTTGATCCTTTTTTTTCTCTCATTTTGATCCAAGAAATTATTTGGGCTTCAATGAAAAAATCTCGGCTCCTATACATATCTTAATATTTTTTTTTTAAGTTTTGATTAGTTAGAACGCGATTTTGCACTGCCCACATAAACAATATTTTTTATAATGAAATTGTATATTTTCTGCAAGTACATATTTATATATAGGGTTGGTGCCACTTTTTCTAGCCAATAATCAATAGTACAAACGCTGCATTCAATAAAAATTAGGGATCTCCTTTCTCAACCAATGGTTATTTCTAGTTAACATATCACTAATAATCACTCACCTATCCACCAATATGAAAGGCATTACAACCAAAGGTAGGCCCAAATATTTTCACCAATTAATTATTGTGCAACTCTTCATCTCTTAAGGTGAGCTGATGTGACCAAGATTTATAAATATTTTGGGTCACCAGATAAACAAAACGGGTTCTCACAACTTATAATTTTCTCATACTCCATATTTTCACTCTCATTCTTACATTCTTCCTCGTTTCTCTTCTATGTTTATTGACTAATATCGGAGAGTCCCCTGTTCCATAATGGAATTGTTTTTCAAGTATAATCAAGCCCAAACATCAAACTTATAGTAAAGCTCATGTATTGGCCTAGGATCACAGCTCAATTATCTATGTGAAGTTTTTTGTATTCTTTGAACTAATTTCTTATTGAATCTATAAAATTTATCTTATAATGGGTTTCTATCATCATTAATGAGATTCTTAACAATTTAAAAAAAAGAAGAAAAGTTCATATTCATGTTTCTGTGTCCCTTGTTTGTACATTGGTATGAGAGGGGATTTCTATATTATATCTACCAATATTTTTCTTTTAAGGTCTTAATGAAAAACATCTCTATGTTAGTTTTTAAACTAAAGTATTATACCTAATTTGAAGTTTTCCTAAACTATTTTTAAGTAAAGCATATAAAAGAGATTCAGGTTATCATATACTCCAAGCAAGGATTAAGACATTATGAATTAATAGGACAACATAACAGATGAGTTCATCTACACCATATATTGTCCAGTTAAAAGAACCACCGTAGGTATTTAATTTTTAATTGAACATCCTTTTGAATTTTGGTCTTGCTAACAAATTAGAATACACTAGATTTGTGGCCTGCAATCCATTACAGGTCGACCAATTTTTATTTTGACATGAAGAAAAATGCTAAGGAAAAATAATTTAAGATCTTAATCATTGATTCAATTGGTAATTTTAAATAATATGATTGAAAAAATACAACAAAAATAAATAAATAAATAGAAAAAAATAGCAACAAAAAATGTAAAAGAACATCACTTGAACTTATTCAAATTATCAAACAACCCTAATGTTGAAAGGCAAAATAAAAAATAAAAAACAAAAACTTAGTTAAAACGGGTTAACTCATAAATTTCGTGACCATTCACATAAGATTAAGACAATCTCATATAGAGAAACATAGAAAAAAAAGCTCGAAGACTAATTCCTAATAAATAAAATGAGGACATGATAACTCCAAAGAAAGAAAAAATGAAAAGAAAAATGTTGAAGTTCAATCTCTAGCAAAAAATATGTTGAAGGATGGTAATCAAGAAAAAAATATAATTAAAAAAATGATGAAAAAACTTGATCCAAGCCCACCAAAGTCAAGATGTAAAATCTATAACCCAGTCGTGGTACCAGAGTGATCACGTCTGAAAGCAAATTGAATAAATTCATGAAGCTCAATTATCAAACAACTTAAAGTTGAAGGATAAAAATAAAAAAAAAAAAACTCATTTAAAAAAGCAAAAGGAAAAATAAGGGCAAAAAATGAGCCTAGTTTCAAGGGCTTATGGCCTAGAGCCTTTAGGCCACTCTAATAAAGAGCCACACGTGTAGGTGGGCCTTTAAGCCTAAGCTTGCATGTCTGAGCTTGGTTTTATTTTTTTTCATCCACCCAGATTTTTTTTTTAAATTAAGCATGCGATAAATCACCCGCGAATGTAGATGACGTGTCATTTGCAAGTCTAGATTCTGGCTACCACTGTGATGGCTATAAAATTAAGGAAACATTTGTTTTGCCCAAAAAGTTAATTTTTAAGCCATTTCAACCCAAAAACACATCATTAACACCCTTAAAACAACTACAAACCAACTCATTAACCCAAAATACCCAAAAAATATTCAAAAACCCAAAATCAAACCTGTTAGTTTTGGTTTTCTCAGCTTAAATATGTTCTTACAAGCAATATTGAGGCTCTAAAAACCACCATCAAATGACAATTTTCTCTCTCATCGCTGGAATTCAATGACCCATGTCTCTCTCTTCTCTCTAACCATGGACTAAAAACAATAAAAATAAATTTTTGTACCAAAAGTGAGTTTTGAAAATTTAAAAGGACCTAAATTTTATAAATTGTGTTATTTTTAAATATCAAGAACCTAAGTGTATTTTGTGCGAAATTTTTGACACACCATCCATGTTTGTTGTATTTTTCTATGTGGTCCCTTTTCTTCCAATTTTACCCTTGCCTAAAAAATATAAAACAATTAGACTTTAATTTGGATCAAATCACCTAAAAGTTTTTTTAAAAAAAAAACCAAAATGAATTATTAGAAATTATACAAAAAAATCTACAGTGTTTTGTGAGCGCATTAACAATGCGATTTCATAGTAAATCATCCACATCTATTTGCATTTTATAATAATAATAATAATAATAATAAAGAGAGAGAACCTTGAATAGTATAGAAAGGTAAATCATCCACACCTATTTTTATTCTATAATAATAATAATAATAATAATAATAATAAAGATTGACAATCTTGGCCTTCCCCAGCACTATACAACATACTTAAATAAATGTATGTGCTTTGGAAGGCACTACGGCCAAAAAGTTAAAATGTGCCCATTTTTTCAAAGGCCAAGAGAGGACTAAATATCTCTTCACATTAAAAAAATTCTCCTCTCGAAGATCAAAATATCTCTCTCTAGCTCTGTTGTCCATCTTTCAGTCCATGCTATCAAATCCAAAGACGACTGATTTGGTTCCATCTTTTTTACTTTAGCTACATTGTACCGAAAGTTTTTTTTAGGGGAAAAAAACAAGTGGAAAAATAATTGTACAAATGCCTTCATTTATCTTGGATTATATAGTGATTTGATGGTTTTTATCATTTACTTTGGATTAAAATAATCTTTTCATGTAATTTATTTTTCATTCTATGTTTGCCAAGAGACATGGGCAATGTGGTAATTTGATAAAAAATAAAAAATAAAATTTATTAACGCTTGTGTTGCACGCATCAACCACTCCGCTGCTTTTGAGCGGTGCGTACAGCCGACTCCAGTGATGAAAAACTTTTTTTTTCGTGTCATTGGATTCCTTCATCTTTCTGAAGAGACATCGAGTGTTGGTTGTTTCTTAACAGATTGTTATCGACAATATTTTTTTTTTAATTTGTTTTGATATAGTATTATGGTATTATTACAATCTCATATCCGTAAACATATTTTTAGGTTTCAAAAGTTCTTGCCTCGAATAATGCGCAGCTAAACTATTTTCTTCTTTTACATAAATATTATGGTACTCTGCTTTTTTTAGAAAGAAAAAAAAAAGGAGAGAGATGGCTAAAGCAAACACAAATTATTTTCTTATTTTTATATATAAAAAATTGAAGCCATACATGATCTTGTGAAAACCTCTAGTTTTTTCTAGATTATTTTTTTTTGGGTTATGGGTGATAAATTAATTTCGTTTTACTTTATAAAGTCTTTTAGGTTATGTTATTGGAGTTAAATATTAGAGAAAAGGTAAAAGGATTCCTAATCTCCAACTTAATAATGAATAATTAGTTGTATGTCCTCTGCAGCACGGGTTGATACAGTTTTAGTTTTGTTTTATTTTTATATAATCAATTATTTAATAATATGATTTTATTGTGATAATCTCATTTTTATGTTATCATAATCATTATAATTATATTTGTTTTCATTGTTATAATTATTTTAAACATTATATATATATCTCCATGAAAAATGCTTAAACTAAAATTTTTGTATGTTTATAGCTTTTTATTTATTTTCCAACTTGGTATCAATGTTTCTTTTTTTATTGATTAAAACAGAATTTAGAAATTTTCTATCCTAAAACTAAAACCAAAATGTAATAATTTTTTTTAAAAAAACAGATAATATCTAATTTAAATTTGTAATTACTCTTGATTTTTGAAATAATTAATATCGTATCACTTGATTTTATAGTTTTATTAATAAAAAGGGTTTAATAAAAAATAAAAATAGTTAAAATAATATATATATAAACTTCGAATAACCTCAAGAATCTTGGATTGATAAGTATAAGAGATAGCTTCCTTGGTTTTTACTTTTATATTTCACCAAAAATCACTTAATATGTATCTTAAACTAGAACTTATGATAAGGACTTTCAAATATTGGTTTAAGTAAAAATAATTTATAATAAACCCATCTTGAAAAATTGTCAATTAAAGTTTTAGTTAAAATAAATTTCTCATATTTTTTCTTTTTTTAAACTTGAAATTAATGTTTTCTTTTATCTATATCATAATATATGATAAGAGGTATCTAATCCAGTTAATTTTTTATTAGATAATAAAGTATTATTAATTGAGATTTAAAAGTTTTGATATATAAGCAATTGATCATGTATTGTAATTATAAAACAGACATAGCGTCATTTGGAATTGTGATAGTGGTGATAGTTCAAAGTGTTTTTCGCTTAGAAATGTATCAAAATAATTTTTTTTTAAAAAATTATTTTTGATATCAGCATATCAAAATGATCCGAAAACATAATTTTTTTATTTAAAAAAAAAATTTAAAATGTTTGAGAACATAATTTGCACGCGTTTCTAAAAACACCTTTATAATTGCATCGTTTTTTATATTATAAAATTTAAAAAAACTTAGTTTTTCAACTTGCTCTTATCTTAAATAAAACTAAACAAAAGATATTAATGCGGATATTTTTTCAAAAAAACTCATCATTTGCTTTCTTTTCTTTTTTCTGCTCATAATAATTTGGTCCCACGATTACGTGCTCTATATTATTTTATGCTGTATGTAATTTTAAAAATTGATTTAAAATTTATAGGATCCCATTATAAAGAAAGATTTACAATCCCTTAGATCCTGAAATTTGAAGTTGCAGAATTGCCTAAAACAAGCAAAAAAGAATCATAACGCCCTGGGCCCCACAAGCTTCATTGAATTCTCATTGGTCGAGTTCGGCACTGCGTAGGCCCATTATTTTATGGAGATGGCCTCAATTATTGAATGATTGTAGAGCATTCCTACGTGACATGTTGCCCATCAATTTCTTTTTTAACATTAAAATAAAAAAATCTCCACATGTTGCTAATATCTTTTCAATAAAAAAATAATTATTCGTCATCCAGTTGTTTTAACGGGTTTAAAAATAATTTAAATGACCTGTAAAATATAATATAACTTAAAATAAATATTTAAAATAAAACTTTTTATTATAAATATTAAGACGATAACATATTAGATTGATTTGGGTATACCCAATTAACTTCTAATCTGCATGCCAATATAAGAAACTATAATAATCTCATAAAAAATAAATTAAGATAAATTATAAATTTAATTTTTAATAAAATCAATATTAAGGGATGAAATTAAAAAAACTATTCATTTAAAAAAATGATAATAAAAATTACCCGGGTCAAGCAAGTTAATCTTCTAAACTTGGAATTCAGATCATAAAATTGAAATAACTCAATATTAATCAAACTCAAATAAATTATTAAACTAAATTCCCGATCATTAAACCCAATTGCCAAACTTGTCTCCTTTCCATTTTGATTTTTTTTTTCTTTTAATTTTACCATTAACTGAAAAATTAAAAGCAATTGCTTTGAATTACGATAAAATCACATTTTATAAAACTTTGAAGATGAAAATGAATTATCAGAAAAGAGAGTAAGTCCACAGTGTTACGTCTGTGTATGAACAGTACAAATCCACAGTAATTGAGCAATGCCATATTCTATAATAATAATAATAATCTATAATATTATAATGATTTCAATCCATCATTGCTTCTCTCTCCTCCTCCTGTCACAGGTTAAATAGGCGCAGCAGAGCCAGTAAATCCGACACCCAACGGAGGACCACTGTCAGAAGCAGCCCTTGAATCAAGATTCTATATTGGCAACCCGTACGCATCTCAAAAAGAACAAAAATGGTACCTTAAGCTGCAATTGATAATGGTTTGTCACGGAAAGACCCCAGCTAATCAACCAACCAACTGTATGCCGACCTTCATTTTATTTCATCATCGTGCTTCAGTTTCATTCAAAGGAGCTGAGAAACTTTGTTGTTTTCGAAAGACAAGCAGCAATCACTCCTCTTGTTCAAAGCCCACAAGGAAATCAGTCAAGTTCTCAGAATCATCATTTGCCTCATCAAGGCTAGCTAGCTCGTCGGACCCTACTCTCTAGGTTTGGCCAGCATGTTCATGGACATAAGGACGTGGAAATCAGTCAAGTTCTTAGAATCATCATTTGCCTCATGAAGGCTAGCTAGCTCATCGGACCCTCCTTTCTAGGTTTGGCCAGCATGTTCATGGACATAAGGACGTGGTTCTTGTTAGCGGCTTGAAGGGTGTAGCTGGGACGTGGCATGCAGTCTACCATGTAAGATACTAGTGGCGCGCGCACAACTTCTCAATTCCTAAAATCCTGACAAAGGGAAAATCTTCTGCTTCTAATATAGTGCAATTCTACGACTTCAAGGGACACAAGTACATAAACATGTTCTTACTGGAATGAAAGGTTAAAATCTTTTTAACTCTTGAACATCCTGTCAAATTCATGCCTTCTGTGCAAGGAGATGCATGTTAACGCTGTAATATGGGGATTCCGTTGACCTTTTTCTCCACCTCAAATGAAATATGGGCTGTAGTAAGAGAGAATTTCCATTTTAAGCAACAAAGGAATGCTGCAGGAGCAGGAGACGTGTATTATCCTAGCAGGAGCACTGGTGCTGTCAGTACTGTGTGTTAGCATGTCCGTACGTGGCTGTATCGGATGAGGCAGAGCATTCAGAAGGATACACCATCGCCTTTGATTTTCGAGCCTGGGGAGTGGTTTTATAAACACTCCAATTGCATTTAATTCCATCTTCTTCTCCATCAACCTCGCTATTGCAAGTTCAAACAGAATTAAATGATGATGGGTAAATATGAAAAGCAGCCAGCATTAAATACTCTTTTTCCTCGAGAAAAATAGATGCAGCTATCCAAAAGAACACTGAAACATGACCGAGTGAAGACGTAAACAACAGTAGACTTCTTCAAATGAACTGGATTGATGATATTAGCCCTTTCTAGTGGAAATTCTTCATCACAAATAGAAACAGAGTCAAAGAGCAGACTTCAAGGATGAAACTGTCAGCCAGAAAGCTTTGACAGGTTGCCCGTTGTATAGAACAGCCAAAACCACTGCACGTTGATAAGCTAATTAACCAGCAATATGTAAAGCATAAATACAAAACTGTAGAAAAAGCTTCCAAACATTTTAATGTGATGATATATACGTACGTTGTCCTTCTTCTCTTCTAAGAAGCTTCCATTCTTGCTCAATCTATTCTATCTTAGAACTATATATGGCTTCGATTTGACTTTAAGCTCAATATGTTGATCTAGAGAAACTTCTAGTTTGTTTCTCCCTAATTTTAACTTGCTAAAGCTCAGTAGGAGTTCTCCTTTTCAGACTGTCTCCTCAAGAATCTACAAGAGCTGCTGCAACAGAAGCTGCTGATTCGCCTCAATAAACAGAGATTGTAGCTTCACAGCTGTGAATCAGTTTTTAATAATTTTACAAAATAAAACCTCGAGTAGCTAGTTGTTCATAATAAAAACTGTACAACAGGAGAGTATCTTTCATATTCCTGTGGATCTCGAGAATCCTAATTTCCATGTTGATTCAGTTCGAGAAAGCCTTCTGCATGTGGATCTCAAGGGTTACTTAGTGGATTCCTACGTTTTCTACATCACAGAGCAATTCGCGCGCACAAACATACAAAAGCAGAGAGCTGGTCGTCACGCACGCACGTACAATTTTCACGTCTAGATCGATCAAGGTGATAAAAGCTAAAAGACAGAGCTAAAGCACAAAATTGTCAGCTTTAGGTTAGATGCTTTGCTTTATTTGATCCTCTCGCATCCGCTTTGCTAAAGGATCTCTACGAATACGAACATCGGCCCCCGTCATTATCAGCCTCTCTTGTTAACATTAAATCTAAATCTAAATTAAAATTAATTATCCGTGCAGCGCTATGGCTAAGAATAACCATTCAATTACAAAATTATCTCGAACAAGAAAACATTTGAACTACGTATCGGAGGCGGGGTGAACTTGTATGATTTTTGAAAAAGCGTGTCAAATTTTGGACTCCGAAAATGAGCATTGACTAGTGTAACTTGTATATGCTCCAAAACCATTGAATTCCCATTACTCGAAGAAATATTTTTGACGGAGTCGTTCATATATTCTTCAACGTAATCAATAAATCATGGTATGATTGAATGAATTTCTGAACTTTGAGGAGTCAAACCATTACCTAAAGTCAAAGTAGCCAAATCTACATCTGTATGAGAAACCTAACACAAGGCTTCTGAATAGAGGTCAAGTGATTTTGATAAACCAAAAGGTCTTCTAGCCTCCACTCATATTTCTAATGACCTATGCATTAGAAGTTTCAGCAACAAAGATTTGCTCCAACAAATTCCTTTTCTTTCAATTTATCAGTTGAGGCCGCAGCAACAATTCTTTCCATGCTATCATCACCTTCTGAACCTTTTAAGACATCACACAAATCTCTCATGTCTTGTTGATCAACCTTTTGTTCAGTGTTATCTTCCTAGTATATGAATCCAGGGGACTTTCACTCCTTGAAGCATCCAACTCAGTCGAATCAATTTTCGAATTCTTTTGAAGGTGCAATACCACTGGAATGTTTTGCATCATTTCAGTATTGTTCGATAGCTTCCTATTCATCAATTAGCTTATTTATTTTTTCATAAGCATTGTAAGTTGTTCACCATTATGCTTAATGAATCTCATACAAGTTTCTTAATCGATAGCCTTCACATCTAGGAGCCTAAAATTTCTCTTACCTCCTTTTATTACAAACCTTTTGGGATTGTGGCAAATTAATAAATATAGCTTAAATCTTGTCCATTTGATTTTTTATTTTATCGAATGCCACAATCATACATTCAAATCCTTGTTGCGTGGCTTGTGAGAAAAGGAACATGTTCTTGTCCTCTTTAGGCGAGGACCTGTATTTGGAAGACATTGTCAAGTTTTAAATTTTATGTTAATAAAAAAATCATCACACACCTTCATGTTATATATTTAATGTAATATCATTTCACTCGTGTTTCATTTTATTATGTCTTTTCATAATAATATACTCATATTTTTATATTAAGAATTATAAAATTCATAAACAAGATATAAACAACATAATAAAGCTTAAATCAGATTAATAAAAACCTGACCCAATGATTACTTGAATAAAAAAATTAAGGTTTTTGGATGAAAGGCCTTAAACTTTTGATTATAAAGAATCAAAAATTAAAAATATAAGAAAAAACACCACAAAAATATTTAATCTTTGATAACTCATGAAGAGTTTATGAAAAAACTAAAGTATGAACAATTTCTCACACATAAAATATTATTATAAAATCAAAGTCTCTTATTTAATTAATCTAAAATAAATTAAATAACCCTATTTATAATATATAAAAACATCTTTAAAAAATCTAAAAAAATAATTAAAAAAATACTAATCCAAATAGAAAAAAGAACCATAAACCAACTAGGAAAATAATATAAATCTTGCACAATAACTTTTAGACCTTATCGCAAGGCCTTTACAATGTCTGGTCACTATAAAATTTTAACCCTATAAAAAAAAAGACCTCTAGAATCTTCTGAAAAATTCTTAAGCCAACCAACGGTTGAATAGAAAGTTATGTTTGTTAGCATAAAATTATGTATTAGAAAAAATAAACTCGAAATTATCTCTAATATTTTTAAATAATAAGAATTATTGTTGCATAAAAAATCCTTGCAAAATAATGATTCCACATGTAATGATTTTCTTGCCTTGTAAGAATTCACATGTCATATGAAAAATATATATTTTTTAATTTTCTTATTTGTTAGTAGATTTTAATCCTGATTTCAAATATGCAGTTTTCATTTATTTGGATGAGTTAATAGGCCTACCAAATATTAATGAAAAATTTAAGATATTTAGTTTTTATTCTAATTAGAGTAATAAAATCTCATATATAGCTTCAGATATGACTTAAACAGTATATGAAGATCTAGTCTAGTAGATTTGCAACTTGTTAACCAAAACATATAGAATCAACCCGGTCAATTCCTTTTTTTAGTTTTAAACCTTGTAATAGGTTCAATTGACATCTTTAATGAATCATTTGGTGATACTTGATGATTCATATCACTTTATATTTTTCTAATTTCAAATACTATTTGACTTTTATTATCTTGTGTTCTTTAAGAAGTGATGTGAGATCCCTGTACTATTTTTATTAATAGCACTTATCTCCTGTTTTATTGTTTTCTTCAATTTAGCTTCGAAAGCTTTTTTAAATGTAATAGAATCATCACCTCTAAACAAATAGCATTATCAAGATTAATTCTTTGAGTGATATTGTATATCTCCTGTATGCCTTTTGTCTTCCTTAGAACTGAACTTTAGGATCCAGTTGTACTATCAGACTAAGGAGGTAAAGAAGGTGCAACCAGGAACTCTTCTTCATTCTTTTGTTCTTATTGCTCTTGTAAAGTCAACTGTTGTGGTTGATCTTCAATATTCTTAACTGAATTATTCAAGTTTAGTCATGATACTACTACCTTTCACAAAACAGGTTCAACATTCAACACTAAGAGCATTAATTAATAATTATTGAACATATGTAGAGAATTGCTTACCACAATAACGGATCCATTACAATGAGGTGCATCAGAAACCTTAAGAACTTATTCTAAGAGCTTAGATCCTGCGACTCAAGATACAGCAAAAAACAAAAAAAAAAACTTTCGGAATTGCACAGCTGTTTAGGGAGTCCACCGGAAAACTGAATCAGGCAATTGCACATGGACAGTTGAGCAACATCACTAATCATGTCTACTTGGATATGATACAACTGCTTCCCTCATTATAAATAATTGAAGATACCTAAGAGTATTGTCTTCCTGTGGGGAAAATGAAACATCCTTTCTTCTTCATATTATTCAAGAACAGGAGGCTTGCTAGTATTGATCGCAGCTTTTGGTTTAGCATATACAATGTCCCTATGTTTTGAGATCTTCATTTCAAAACCCTCAAACATTTGCTCTAATTCTGAAATCTCCTCTTCAATATCTTTGCTTATGGCCGCTCTGCTCCTAAAGCTACGTAATTTTTGAAGCCCTGCACCTACTTCGCTCTTAATCACATCCATTGTAGCGCAAATTCCTCTGTTTTCCTCTTTTGCAACTTTGTATTTTCTCTTTAAAGATCGACAGCTATCAAGGGACTTGAGGAGTTGCTCTGAAAGCGTCCGGTTACGCTCCTGAAGTGCTGCATTTCCTTGAGCTTCTCCTCCGCTATTACTACTTTTCTTCTGCGGGGCACGAGCTTGAAGTTTTGCCATCAATGTCTCATTTTGGGCTTTGAGGTCACTGACCAGCTCCTCCGCTTCATTCAATTCATGAACTTTTCTTGCAATCTCTGCTGCCATAATTTCCTTTTCCTTTCCCAAGCTTGAACACATCATTTCTAGGCTCTTTCGAGCCGCCATGCTTGCATTTAGCTGCTTCCTTAACCGCTCTTTCTCGTCACCTACAGATTCTTGCGGTTTCTTGTCTGCTGGAGCTTGACTCCGTCTAAGATCCGTGTTGCACCGCCTAAGCTGAGGTGCCTTCTTCTTGCCAGATTGAGATTTTTGGATTCGGAATTTAACATCATCCAGAATGGACACCATTCCAGCGAACCTTCGCATTTTACGGTCATCGTTGTCTTTTGTGCTAGCTTCGTTGTGATCCTGGATTAGTTTTAATAGTAGCTTCACATTTGTCGCAACACCTATACCGGCAGAAGAGAATTTATGCACAAATAGGAAGAACAAGTTACTTCTACCCAACAAAGAAAAATAGCTCGATGCATGCTGCTAATTGCTAATACGAAGCCTCATGGGAAACTCTCTTAATCATTTTTTTTTTCATTAGTTTACCACGCTAAATACCATGTTGAATGCAAAAGCTTTAAAGCAGCAGGATATTTCTTAATTTATTTCCTTCCATTATCTATGATCTAGTGGGCATGTCATGGATCTGTTTAATTCTCTTGATCAGCAGATGCAGGAAGGAAGAAAAGAAAAAAGAAAACGCAATCACCTTCTAAGCTATGATCTTCTGGCCCTTGATCAGTGGAGCTTGTTGGAAGCGGTAGCAATTCAGGAGATGAAAATGCTCGAACGCGGCTAACATTTTCCATGGCAAGAGTTTTAACAGAAACACGATTTAGTTAGGTCTAAGATATTAGATACATATATCAATCGTCAAATAGAAGAAAAGGGTGTGTTGGATATCAATTATTAATCGGTTCTTATTTTATTATGAGAGATCCAAAAAAGGGAGACTGCAATGCATTTGCACTCTCCTCTTTCTTGTTTTTTTGCCCTCCCTCTCTGTTTCTCTGTGTTTGCTCTTCTTTTGTAACACAAATTTCTTGGCTGTAAAACCATGCGTGATTGTTGGAGATGGGGTTTGACTCTTTCAATCTCTATTTATTGCTTTGACTTTCTTGGCAAATTCTACATTGCCTCCACCCAATTGACACATGCACTTCATTTCTCAATGTGCATCAGTTTTTTTTTTACATCTCAATTATATAGCTTGTGGTATAGGCTTTTTTGCAGAGGTAAGAGGTAAGAGATAGCCCTAGTAATGAATATTTGGAAAGCAAGCAATAAAAGAGCGACTCGATATAAAGATACAACGGCTACATTGGCCGAGCTGTGACGCGGTTTCAGAGTAAAAAAAATTTCAAACGCTAAAAATAGTTTAAGTATTTCTAACGTGTCTTTTAATAAATATAGATTTTAATCATAAACTTAAAATTAGACCTACATTAAATAGTACTTTTATTTAATACTGAGACGGAAATGCATTACATCTACCTGTATCAATTTAGATTGGCATGCGAAATTTATTAGGGAAAATCTTGAAAAAAAAAA
>Ga0325402_1001504_pt1 | contig 19194 bp, 18 predicted proteins | sample PopdelMetagenome_22_FD_207212 | JGI IMG/M metagenome (GOLD analysis project Ga0325402, IMG submission 207212) | Populus deltoides microbial communities from Bellville, Georgia, United States - Xylem-PdKOR-R3 | ecosystem: Host-associated > Plants > Phyllosphere > Stem > Wood/Secondary xylem...
ACTCTCTCCCGTGGATGTAGGCGATTTGCCGAACCACGTAAAATATTGTGTCAGTGTGCTTTAGCATCCTATGAGCAAATATCAGTACACCCCCGGTCCGTGCATGGGGTGCCGGAATTCCCTAACACTGCACAGTCACATGCCCTTCCAAATCCAGGTAATAGCACACCAAGAACACACAGTGTTAGAAATATTTTGGATGGAAATAAATATGGAGTTGACTTATAAATGTAAAAATACTATCTTTAAAGTATTTATTTGTTTCACATAAAAATACCACCTTCAAGATATAACTAAACTTTCTAAACCTCTAAAAAAATAAAAAGATAAAATCAAGAAAATAATATATATTTTTTATAGTGTTTTTTCTGTATAATAACATGTTTTTATAAACTTGAAACATAACGATGAAATAATATAATTGTTCATCAAACAATATAACTATTGATAAAACATTATCATTGTTCATCAAATAATATGATTGTTGATGAAATAATATGATTGTTCATCAAACAATATGACTATTCATGAAACAATATAAACTATTTATATTAAGTTTCAAGTTTCAAATGCTATCTTTTGATATTATAAATATCGATATAATAACATTAGAAAGTCAAATAGAAAAGTTTGTCTATTATGACCTGATATATTATATAATAAAAACCTACATTTAAAGATATTAACATTAGAAGGAAGTGTTTCTTTTTAATTCTATACGTAGGTTAAATATCTTTTCTTTATTTATTTAGAAATTATACCAACACATAGCATTACTTATCACTTATCCTTTTACCACTTGCGTTTAACCAGCTGTTTCCTTATCTATATATAGACCATTCAGCTGCCTTTCATTCATGCAAAGAGAAGCCATACATTTATTCAAGTCCAGTTTATTAAAAAAAAATATTTTCAGGTGCGTTTTTAGCATCATCTTCATACCTTTATTCCCCAGAAACCTCGCATCATTCTTTTTCTCCATCTTTCCCGCACCAACACAATTTGCAGCTAATGAATGAGAACAGGACCCCTATGGAACACTTGCTTCAATGACAAAGCTGATTCAATCCCTCCACCATTGCTTGACGGACTACATCAAAGAAAAATAATTCGTGTTCGCCGCAGTGGATACTCAGTAGTGCTACCAGCCCACCGTTGATAGCATTAGTGTCCCAAGTTTTTGAGAACTGTCAACGACCCTGTAAATCAAGACCCACACCGCCTGCAAAAACCTGTCCACTTATCTAATCTCTGGTGTATAATCAGTACAGTACAAAGTACATGTATATACATCACCACGTAATATTTATATATTTAGTCTCTTCAACAAGTCTTTGGATTTTATGATTTAAATTAACGATAGATGATAGTCTTTTATTCTAATGATCTTCCAAGAAGTTCGTTGTGTTGTTTTCAAGATTGGGACAGAATAAAGTATGATTTGGTTCAAACTATAGATTTATATATTTTTTGATATTGAGTTAATTTATATGTAATTACGTACTTTGTTTGATGATCGATGATGACGAGTTTTGGATGTATGTTTAGGCGAGGAATTCAATGTAGTTTCATACAATGGTTGATGTTGATATATGTATTCTTGGATGAGTTACCTCTAGTAATACGATGTTGTTGTTTTTTCGATAAGAAATATGTTAGTCTTGTCGCATTTTTGGCTAATTATTTGATTAATAGCTTAATTTCTTATAGGATATTTGAGTTTCTTGTTTTTATAAACAGCCGGTTATGCTTGTGAAATTTTTAAAAGGGATTTGCAACAAAGGTTGCTGCATTATATTCTGTCATCAAGGCTTCATCATCAGACAATGTGCCATAAGAAAACAGCTGTTCGTAGAAAATTCCTATTATATATTCATTTCTTGTTTAAATGGCAATTAGTTAACTTGGGGAGTGTGAGAAAATGACTCTCCAGATGAGGGTGTCTTTGCTCATGATGTTGTTAATGTTCTGGCTTATGACAACTGAATCTTCAAGCCAGGATGTGAAACCTGGGTGCCAAGAAAAATGTGGGAATGTTAGTGTTCCTTATCCCTTTGGGATTGGGAAACCTGACTGTGCCATGGATGAGCATTTCTTTCTGAATTGCAGTTCAAATGATGATGGTGCTGAACCGTGGTTTAGAAGCAACATGACTGCTCGTAAAATATCGGTGCTGGAGGGCACAGTGACTGTAAGCATTGGTACGGCATATAGCTGCTATGACAAATCGGGGAATGCAACTCGCTATTTCGATCAGTCTATGAAACTTGGACCAGGCCCTTTTACGTTCTCAGACACCCTAAACATATTCACAGTTATCGGCTGTGATACGGCTGCCCAGGTGACCAACGAAGAGTTTACATATGGAGTTGCCTGTCTATCCCTATGCACAAAATATGTGAACATGACAGATGCGAATGCTTGCTCAGGTTCTGGATGCTGCCATACCTCAATTCCCATGGGCCTCAAGTCACTTGATATTTTATCTTATAGTTTTTTCAACCACTCGAATGTTTCGGATTTCAATCCCTGTGGATTTGCATTTTTAGCGGATACGCGCTCCTTTCATCTTTCAGATTGGCCGCTCAGTCGTATGGCAGATGGAAAAGATACATCAGATGTTGCGATTGAATGGGTAGTTAAGAACGAGACATGTGAACAGGCTAAAGCTAATACAAGTGCATATGCTTGTGGCATTAATACAAACTGCACTTATTCGGAGAATGGTCAGGGATATCGTTGCGTATGCAATGAAGGGTTCGAAGGAAACCCCTATCTTGAACAAGGATGCCAAGGTAAACAGATGGATGCTTTGTGGAATTTCTGAAATCTTAATAGTTCTTCTGGTTATATTCACAAGAGAAGCAGTACTTTTCTACTTTGTGATCCGATCATGTGGAGTATTTTCTTTCCTAATTTAATTTGCCTATAAATAGTTTTAAGGTTTATAATCATATACTGATTCCTTATGTTTTTATAGATATTGATGAGTGCAAATATCCAGAAAGATACCCATGTGAAGGTAAATGCAAGAACACTATTGGAAGTTACAAATGTCACTGTCCATTTGGCAAGTATGCTAATGGTGAAAACGGTTGTCAGAGATTTGGTGGTATCATAATTATATCAGGTAAATATCATTTGCATTTTCTCAAGACGCTGTGACATTTTTTTTCCTGGGAGAATGCTCTTGCTATGACTGGATATAATTTTCCAGAAATCCCTTCACATTACCTCTGGATTATCAGAAAGATTTTACACATACAGATATAGCACAACCGTTATTTTCTTTAAAGTTGCTCATTTCATATCCTATGATCTCTTTCAGTAGCAGTTGGGGCAGCAGTTTTCCTATTGATTATTTGTTTCCTACTCTATGTAATCTGCACAAAAAGAAGAAGGGACAAGAACTTCAGAAAAAATGGGGGAATGGTTTTAAAGCATCAGCGAGTAAGGATTTTCAGAGAGGCAGAGCTGGAAAAGGCAACCAACAATTATGTTGATGATCAGAAACTTGGGGAAGGTGGTTTTGGTTACGTTTACAAGGGAGTTTTAGCAGATAATACCGTGGTTGCTGTCAAGAAGTTTAAAGGGGTAGACAAGGATCAGCTGAATGAAGAATTTCAGAAAGAAATTGGCATTGTTTCACAGGTCAACCACAGGAATGTGGTCAAGCTCTTGGGCTTGTGTTTGGAAACCAAAGTGCCATTGTTAGTTTATGAGTTCATTTCAAATGGAACTCTTTACAAGCACATCCATGATAAAAGGTCACAGATATTAGCTTCCTGGAGCAATCGTCTGAGGATAGCATCAGAGATTGCCCTTGCGCTTGATTACTTGCATTCTCTAGCAGACCCTCCAGTTATTCATGGAGATATCAAGTCAGTGAACATACTTTTAGACAAAAACTACACGGCAAAGGTTGCAGATTTTGGAGCTTCAGTGCTGATTTCTTCAGGCCAAAGCTTTATAGCCACAAAAATACAAGGGACTTTTGGCTACCTGGATCCTGAGTATCTTATGACGGGTAATTTAACCCCAAAGAGTGATGTCTTCAGTTTTGGGGTTGTTCTCCTGGAGCTTCTCACAGGACAAAAGCCAAACTCCCGAGCCAAGTCTGGAGAAACAAGGAACATTATTGAATACTTTATCTCAGCACTGGAAAATAATAATCTTTTCAGAATTTTGGATTTTCAGGCAGCTGATGAAGGTGAAATGGATGAGATAGAAGTTGTTGCTAAGCTTGCAAAAAAATGTGTCAACAGCATGGGCATAAACCGCCCGACCATGAAGGAAGTATCTGATGAGCTTGCTAAGCAGAAGGCCCTTCATGAAAGTTCTTGGGCTCAGCACAAAAATGATGACACCAAGCATTTGCTAAGTGAATCGCCACGCTCTTTCTCCAAAAGTGCAAGTCCTTCCTCAAGTCATTGTCAGAGCACTCATAGCGTTATATCAGATTGAGAACAATACTGACCGTTTAAACTCGCCAATTATCAATTTGTGACCTTGATTACTTGGACAACCTCGTGATGTCTGAATCTGAATTGTTTTGACATGCAGTTCTATTCGTAGTGTTGGAATGCCACATTTTAGCAAGCTGTAGCGATATGTGAACCAAATAGTTTGTATTACTAAGTTGTAGCTTTATGGACTGTGATTGTGTCAAAATATCTCTCTCCGTTGATTTTCCCAGCAACTTACCAATGTCAGTCAGAGTATATCAAGACATAATTAGCCTAGCCTATCTATTTATAGAGTGATTATAGCTGTAAATATTTTGTGATTTTCTGCATATTTTAGCTTCCTATATAGTTCGGCAAATTGATGTAATTGCTGAGATTCAGCCATGTAATTAACTCAAACACGGCTATATAATGAGTAGAACACTCATAAAGAGATCATCGAATATAACTGACATGCTATTAGAGCCAAAAACTTGAGTTAGGTTTTCTGGGTCAATTAATTTTGTGATTGTGAGGGTTGTTGAGTCAATTAGGCTGTTAGGTTGTTGTGCTGGACAGATTGTATTGCACACACTGTCTCTTCTCTTTCTAGGGCAAGCAATTGTTTTGGGCTTGTTCTCTTTGTGTTGGGCTGTTTAGGCTTTACTGGTTGGTATTTTTTTTTTATCTTGTTCTTTCATTGTTGTGTTACGGGAATCATGAAATCAACTTAGATTTCTGTGGTGTGCGGTTCACGGATAAAAATCATGGTACTTGGAAATTTTAATTCCGTGTATTTGTTATGGAAAAGAGTTATGGGGTTGATGGAAGTGACCCGGCTCCAACTAAGCTTCCTAAATTGGCTCGATGGCAAGTCAGAGATGCCATAGTCATGTTATGATCTTAGAATCTATTGACCCTCAGATTGTGCTAAATCTGAGGCCATACAAGACTGTTAAAAGTATGCGGGAATTTTTAAAGAAAGTTTATGACCAGGGCAACACGACACGATGTTTTCAGTAAGAATATGAGATCGCCAAATACATTCAGGGTGACCTCTCCATTCAAGATTATTTTTCTGGGTTTCAAAACTTATGGGATGAATTTACTAACATGGTTTATGCTAAAGTGTCAGATGCATCTCTCTCAACTGTTCAGGAAGTTCATAAACAGAGTAAGAGAGACCAGTTTTTGATGAAATTACAGCCTAAATTCGAGGCAACTCGCTCTAATTTGATGAACCGTAATCCCTCTTCTTTATTGGATGTGTTTTTAGAGAATTAATTCGGGAGGAGCAGCGTCTTGCAACACAAGCTAAATTTCAGCAAGATAACATCACATCTAATGTCGTGGCATATGCAACTCTTGGGAAAGGTAGGGGTAGAGATGTGTGGAAGGTTTAACGCTTCAGTTGCAATTGAAAGGACTATAGGCGCATTCTTGCCCACTCTTCAAAGAAATCTTGCAATTACTATAAGAAGCCAAGCCATTTTATCAAAGAACGTCTTATTCGTCCCTAGAACCGTCAAGCTCATGCTTATCAGGCTACGGCTGGTTCTTCTTCTTTTGCTGGTCCTTATACAGTTAGTGATCAATCTGTTCTTACTCTAGAGATGGTTCAACAGATAATTATGTCACCTTTTTCTGCCTTAGGGCTCTAAGGTAATTGTACTACTGCATCTCAATCTTGACTTGTTGATTCTACTGCATCTAATCATCTGACTAGATTATCAAACACTCTTTGCAATGTTCGCCCTTATCATTTGATTGTTCGATATGCAAACTCTATTGTTCTGTCTTATATGTTAAGTTCTAGTTTGTTAGGCAATAAAGAATATGTTTCTAAAGCTTTGTCATTGATTGTTTGATATGCAAACTTGGCAAAAGTAAAACTCTATCATTTCCTTCTCATGCTAGTCTTGCTGCAAAATGCTTTGATATTGAGCATAGTGATGTCCGAGGGCATTTCTCCTATGATTTTTCATGCTCAATACAAATATTTTGTGACTTTTATTGATGATTTCAGTCGATATACTTGGGTTTATTTTCTTCGGTCCAAATCTGAGGTCATGTCTTTTTTTCAGATATTTGTAACATTTATTGAGAACATTAAGATCTTGAGGTCTAATTCTAGTGGGGAATACATGTCCCATGAGTTTCATGATTTCTTACACCATAAAGGCATTGTGTCAAAATGCTCTTGTCTTTATACCCTACAACAAAATGATGTGGCCGAACATAAGAACTGGATGTTGTATACACTTTATTACTTAAGTCTTCTGTTCCTCCTAAATTCTGGGTTAAGGCATTATCTACCATAGTTTACCTAATTAATAAATTGCCCTCTCGGGTCTTGAATTTTGATTCTCCTTATCTTCATTTACATCATCATCATCTTGGCTGGTTGGTTGCACTTGGGAACAAGTAAGAATATAGAGTGGGATATGAGACTTTTGCTTCAATAGCCAAGATGATTATAGTGTGTACGGTTCTCTCTATTGTGGCTTCACAGAACTGGCCACTCATCAAATGGACGTAAAAAATACATTTCTCCATGGTGACCTCAAAGAGGAAATTTACAAAGCTTTTCCACTTGGTTTTTCCTCCTCTTCTTTGGATGTATGTAAGTTGAAGCGATCTCTCTATAAGTTAAAACAGGCACCCCATGCATGGTTTGACAAGTTTCAAACTACCTTGCTTCAGTTTTCCTTTCAAGAAAGCCAATATGACTCTTCTTTATTCCTTCGCAAGACATCTGCTGGTATTGTTTTTTTTCTAGTTTATATTGATATTGTTATCACACTTTGATTGATCATCTCTAACAGCATCTTCATGCCTCTTTTCATATGAAGGATCTTGGTCCTCTTACTTCTTGGGATTAGAAGCTCACACTACTTCTTCATACATCTTTCTCACTCAAGTATACACAAGATTTAATTACTTTGGCTAGTCTTCAAGATACTTCTTCAGTGGATACTACTTTAGAAGTCAACACGAAGTATTGTTGTGAGGAATGTGATATTCTTTCTGATCGTACTATGTATCGTCAACTAGTGGGAAGCTTGAACTATTTGGCTATTACTCAGCCTAACATTTCCTTTGCTATCCAGCAGGTTAGCCAGTTTATGCAGACTCCATGTCATTTACACTTAGTTGTCGTTCATCATATCATTCGATATCTTCAAAGGTCTCCTAGTCGTGGATTGTTCTTCTTTATTGGCTCTCCTCTTCGTCTCATTGCTTATAGTGATGTTAATTAGGCTGGTTGTCCTGATACTCATTGTTCTGTCACTGGCTGGTGTCTCTTCCTTAAAGATTCTTTGATTTCTAGGAAGAGTAAAAAGTAGGCTTGTGTTTTGAAATATTCAACTGAATTTGAATATCGTGCAATGTCTACTACTTGTTCTAAAATTAGTTGGCTTCTTGGGCCTTTTGTTGAGCTCGGTTTCTCCTAGTCTGATCGCACTCCTCTCCATGATGATAATACTAGTGCTATTTAAATTATAGTTAATCTTGTTTATCATGAGTGCACAAAGCATATTAAGATGAATGTCACTCTATTCGAGAAGCACTGGACACTTGTATCATTTCTCTTCCTCATATTTCCAGTGACCTCCAGATTGCAGATATCTTTACAAAAGTCATGACTGGCCGACGCCATCAATTTCTTATTGGTAAATTAATGCTTCTTGATCGCTCTACATCATTTTTAGGAGGGATGTCAGTCAAAGTATATTAAGGTATGATTAGCCTATCTATTCATGGAATGATTATAGCTGTAAATATTTGTGAGTTGTCGTATATTTTAGCTTCGTAGGCAGAATTGATATAATTGTTGAGATTTAGTCGTTGGCTATATAATGAGTAGAACACTCACAAAGAGATCATCGAATATAACTGACAAGCAATGCTTCCAGATTTACCTTCTCTTTTGATTTTATAGACTATTGATGTACCTTTCAGTGCCTTATCAGAACAGATCCAATTGGATTTACAGACCGAAAAAGCTCTAGTGTTTACTACTTGTAGCCTCACCTGAGACTAACAGGATCCTAGCAAGTATTAACACAAGTTTCAACAGCTCAAAAGGTTGTAAAAAGCTGCTTATTATTACATGCAGAAGCACAACTACAACCGATAATGTCGGTTAAAGACCGGCATTGGTTCAGTTTTAAATACTGTTCGTGTAATTTTCAATCTCCAAGGATATGACAGTCTGAGCCATCTGAGGTTCATTCATTGAAGGACTTGCATTCTCATTGAAAGAGAGTGCTGATTTTCCTAGCAAATGCTCTGTCTCTTCACTGTTTTTCTGACCCCACAAGTCCTCATGGAGTGATGTTAGCCTAGAAAGCTCGTCAGATACTTCCTTCATGCTTGGCCTTTTCACACCACTGCTATTTACACATCTTTTTGCAAGCTCGGCAACCACTTCAATCTCCTCCAACTCTTCTTCATCTGCCTCAAAATCTAAAATCTTAAAGAGATGGTTGTTTTCTAATGATGAGATGAAATCTTGAACCACGTTACGCTTCTCTCCAGACTTAGCGTTAGAGTTTGGCTTCTGTCCTGTCATAAGTTCCACAAGAACCACTCCGAAGCTGAAGACATCGCTCTTTACAGTTAAATTACCTGTCATGAGATACTCAGGATCCAGGTAGCCAAAAGTCCCCTGTATTTTTGTGGCTATATCCGTTTCGCCAGGTGAGATCAGCACTGAAGCTCCAAAATCGACTATCTTTGCTGTTCCATCCTCATCCAAAAGTATGTTCACCGTCTTGACATCCCCGTGAATCATTGGAGGGTTTGCTAAAGAATGCAAATATTCAAGTGCAAGTGCAGTCTCAGCAGCTACCCTCAAACGGTCTGTCCACGTTCTCAACACTTGGGACTTCTTATCATGGATATGGTGGAAAAGAGTTCCATTTGAAATGAATTCATAAACTAGCAAAGGCACTTTGGTCTGCAAACACAGGCCTAATAGCCTGACCACATTCTTGTGATTGACTTGCAAAACCATGCCAATTTCATGCTGAAATTCCTCGTTCATTTGAGCCTTGTCTACTCCCTTAAACTTCTTCACTGCAAGTTGGGTATTATCTGGTAAAACTCCTTTTTAAACACAGCCAAAGCCTCCTTCGCCAAGTTTCTTATGATCATTGTAATTTTCGGTTGCTTTTGCCAGCTCTGCCTCACTGAAAATCCTTACTCGTTGATGCTTTAAAACCATGCCTCCATTTTCTCTAAAGTTTTTATCCTTTCTTAATTTCCTCAAAATTATATAGAACAGCACACCGATGATCACAAGGGAAATAGTTCCTCCAGTAACTGCATCAAGATATTCAATGGAAAGAAATGAATTGCCATGATGATCAACCTAGGACAACTGGGAGTCTGGGAAGAAAACAATTGTTGATACAAACAGCACACTGCCGTGTTCTATAAGGTGCTAGAATAGTTAAAAAGCTGAATTCTTGTACTAAATTCAGAAAGTATAAGCAATTTTTGGAGGGCACGTTCCCTGAAGTCCATTTTTGGTCAGTTTGGATGAATCCAGATTCCAACTTCACACTTCATAGACAAGCAAAATGCAATTATTTTGATTTTGAGGGGGCAGTCTACCCTGAATCTATCTCAGGTCTAACTTCTCAGTTCTCACACTAGGAGTAGTTCATATAATTATTGTAAGTAACATATTATTAAGTCCACATATCCTATTGAGAATTTTATATAAAGAAGTGATTCTGCTGTGCTATGTTAAGAGAATCCAGCATGGGGTTGCTAAAATCCGTAAGTGGGGAGAGAAATTAATCACAGGGTACGTGCAAATTTACCTGAAGCAATGGTGGCGATACCAAATCCTTGACAACCTGTTTTACCATCACCGTGCATGCCCAGTGGACAACTGCATGTGTAATTTCCAGGCGTGTTCTTGCACTTTCCTTTGCAAGGATACCTTTGTCGATCAGCACACTCGTCAATATCTGTTTGAGTATAGAAGCAGTAGAACCAGTAAACAAGACTTAACAAAAAAATCTAAACAACGAAAAAGGACCAAACATATTATGTGGTGTGTACGATTTAATTGAAGCCGTAGATTACCTTGACATCCTGGTGAAAGATAGGGGTTTCCTGTGAATCCATCTTTGCATGAACAACGATATCCTTGGCCATTCTCAGAGTAATTGCAGTTAGTATTATTGCGGCAAGCATATGAACTGGTATTCATTTGAGCCTGTTCACACGACTTAGTTTCGATGACCCATTCAATCACGACATCTGAAGCATTTCCATCTGGCAAACCTGAGAGCTGCCAATCTGAAGCCTTGAAGGTTCTTTTGTCTGCTAAAAATGCATATCCACAAGGATTGAAATCTGAAACATTCATGTGGTTGTTCATGGAGCTAGAGAGAATATACAGAGACTTTAGGCCCTGGGGAATTGAGGTCTGACAGCATCCTGAACCTGAGCAAGAACTGTTATCGGCCAGGCTCACCATTTCATCGCATAAGGAGAAACAAGCAGCTGCATATGTGACGTTAGCGTTACTGAAAAAAACCCATAGTATCACAGCCTATAGCTGTGAGCATGTTTTGGGTGTCTGAGAACATGTAGGGGCCCTGACCGAGATTGATAGAGAGATTAGTTTCCTTCACGTTTGCCCCTGACTGGTTGTAGCAGTCATATGCTGTGAAGATGCTGACAACCATTGAGCCTTCAGGAACTGATATATTAAGAACAGGATTATTATCAAACCACAACTTCTCAGGACCATGACCATCACTCTGATTGCAATTTAGAAACAAGTACTGGTTTTCGGCACAACTGGGTTCATCAATACCGAAGGGATAGGGAACACTAACATTGCCACACTTGTCTCGGCAGCCAGGTTTCGAATCAGCTGCACTTTGATCCATTGCCGTTGCCACTGAACACAGCAGGGACAAAATCATTAGCCCAGGCACACACAACTTCAAAATCATTTTTGCTTGTTCTAGATCAAAAACATCAAGAAACCAAGAAATATAAACAAGGCCGACAATTAAGAATCAGTTTAAATCATTGCAACTTCTGAAACAAAAGCTGGATCAGTACATTTATTTACTCGAAATCACAAGGTAATTACCCTAGACGACTTTGGTGTTATATTTTTGGCTGTTTAGCTGTATTGTCATTGTCTCCAAGTTGGAACAATTCAATTGAAGGAACATCATCCATCAGTTTGTGTATTATTCCATGAATTTGGAGTGATTAATTTCTAGTCAACCCGGCATCTGGGAATTTAGCATGTACCACATGTTTCTTATCGTCTTAGTTAAGGATCGGTATTGGACTGGATCACTGCAAAAGATAAAAGATGTTGAATTTAAGTTTTAAGAAAAAAATATCATTATTATTATTATTATTATTATTATTATTATTATTATTATTAATTGAACCATTATGAAAATATAAAATATAAAGAATATGAGTTTGCAAAGGTATTTTTTCAAGCTTTGCCTCGCTTAAAATGCTAACTGGTTATGTATAAAACTGAATATGAACAATTTTAAACCAACATCCAATTGAGTTCCCAAGTTTCAACTCATATTTAGAATATGTGTCTGAAAACCCAATTAGATGTTTGATTATGAAATTGTTTTATTTATATTTTTTTTATAAAAAAAAATCATTACAGTTCTGATAGTAAAATGTTAGTTATTAGTCACTCAATATTATGAATACCAGTTATTTATTTCTTTGAAAACAATCTTCTTTTCATTTCTCTCTTTTTTATAAACTTTGTTTAATAGCTTGTGTCGAGGAATGCATACATAGATAATATATTGGATATTTGGCAAATAAATTAAATTAATATCATTTGAAACATTCATCATTTTATGCCTCTTTTTTTTAATTCGAAAGAGGCCTGCACTAGATGTGTTGATCAGATCATTGCATTTGGTTAATTAATCAATAATATTTATTTGATGCTGCAATTTTTTTATTTTTTAAGGTTTTCTGTTCTGGTTAATAATAAATAGAATATATTCGGAGGTCATTTCCATGTTAAGATATATTTTTATAACATAAAGATTTTAGTAATTTTTAATTTTTTGCCAGACATTAATTATTTATACTTTTTTTGCCTTTTTTTCATGGGTCCATCATGAGTTAAAATCATTAAAAAATGTTACCGGTTGGAACAGGAAACTCTGATTTTGATCAATAATCGAAAACTAATGATGAATAATTTAATCTTCCCCTTGATTCCCTTGCTAAGCTAGCAAGTACCAGATCGTTCAAGCTTATGTTGCTTCCATGCATGAATCGTGTGACTATGCAGGCAAGATATGGGGTCAGAAATGGCAAGAAAGCCGGCTGTTTGGTTTCCTTTCTGCCTTCGTTATGTAGGCAAATAGCTGCGTGGTTTTTCTTCAAATTTTGAATTGGAAGCAAAAACAAAAACTCCAATGCAGTACACAAATTTGAAAGATCAGAGATAGAAGATTTTTTTTCTTCAACCTTTTCCATCTCCGATAGAAGTTCTTTAATCAATTTTGTTAATTATTCAACTTGTTACAAGAATAGAGTTAAAGAAACAAGAAACTTAGATTTTAAAAGAGGGGGCAATCCGAATTTGTTCTAGATAATGGCTTTTGGTGGATGACAACACTGGACATGCATAAGACCTGCTTGCAGTATTTGTTTGTTTTGATGTCGCACAGACCTGTGCATTCGTATGCATGCATGACCGTGTTTGAGAGCAATTTGTTTGTGTGTGTGAACAATAGCAGTCTCCATGTAATGTTCACTAGTCTAGCTCGGAGGAGGTCTCGCTTCCGATTTTCCACTGTAAGTACCTCTCCACACTGTCCAGCCCACAAAGCTCCTTCACGGTTGGCATAATGGCAGGAACCTGGAAGTTGAATGCTGGCTGCTCTATACAACCCCATGAACGCATCTGTTTGCGGGCCTCTTTAATAGCTGCTTGTGCAGCGAAGTAAACTGAGGCTGCTAGGAGTAGTGGTGGCTCACCACAAGCTGCACAAAGCACATTCAATTCACTAATTTTGATCTATGTCAAACTATGCGAGCCTCTTCAACATGCACGGAGAAAATTATTTTGGACCTTTCACATACTCGAGAAAACATAAGAGTTGTACCTTTTGATGAAAGAACACGATTTTTGTGATGTCCACTGTTATGGATTTCAACATTGATCTGTTTCGGTATTGTGTCTATTGTAGGGATCTTATATGACCAAGTGCTGTCAGAAACCACTAATCCATCTGGGTTTGTGGTGTAATCTTCAAGCATAAGAAACCCGATTCCTTGGACAAAAGCTCCTTCAATCTGCAACCACCAAGTCTTCTTAAATAATTGGACTGTGAAGATAATCATTCATAAACATTTTATTTTTGAAAATGTGTAGTAAATCCATACTCAGAACTGAACAGTAACGTATCTATAAAAGAAACTTTAATTCTCTAAAGGAATGGGATATGGCTGGAGGTCTGAAAGACATCCATACACATTTAAAGGGGGTCGTGCCTAGAAACAGATGCGGAAAAACATTATAGTTAAGAATTGAGCTTTCGAGTTACTGGTATCCAGCTAACCTGTCCTAAATCCACAGCAGGGTTCAGACTTTTTCCGCAGTCATAGATAATATCTGACCTCAAAATTGTTGTTTCGCCAGTCAGAAGATTCACCTCCACCTGTTTCACAACAGCTTCAAATTAAATATTTGTAAAGATAATCAAGATGATGATGATGCGTTCTGCAAACTGTGATGATAATAAATTAACAATGACATACTTAATTTAATATTTCATGAAGCAAGTTTGAAAATGCAAGGTCTAGGTCTCTGATTATACATTAAGAAGCACAACTTTAGTTTCGAATCATGAACCAAAGAAAATCAAAAGGTGTTCTGGACAAACTTGCCTCACTGACTGCTGCACCGTAGTTTAAGTATTGCATCGAATTCAAGTCAGGGACAAAGAAAGAATTGGCTGACAAGTTCAGAGCTTCCAAATATGCCTGCATTTTGATTGAACATACAATGGATATTGTGAAGATCTTTTTTATCTAAAGGAGCACAAATAAAGAACATAAATTTCAATATTATGTCTCATAAAAGATCAGTTCACCCTGACCCAAACCTTTCTTCTCTTAGAAGGGAGCAACTGAACAACTTGGAAATTAATAGTCATTAAAGACATAAGTTTAGATAATAAAAAAGTTCTTTATGTTGAAAGAAACAGAAAATAATACAAAAGAACCGCATTCACTTTATAATGTTTTCAAGAGCTGAATTTCTAGGAATGAAGTGGAAAAACAAATGTCAAGTATAATGTCTGAGAAGCATAGATAACTACCTGGGGTATGAGCATCTCCCATCTCACAGAACCCATCTGCACCTGCAACCTTTCCTTCAAAGGTGTTAGTCTCTCAACCAAGGTTTTACAGCAAAGTCTAACTGCTTCACAGCTTGATTCAGATGTAGTGCTACCAGACGTAAACCCTCCTTGAATTAAACTCAGCGTATCAGATTGTATCACCCGTATTTTATCCAAGAGTACTCCTTCTCCATCACATCTGATTGCATTGAGAGCAAATGCAGCCATCTGTTTTACCTTTGTCCAGAGCCCCTGGCCCAGCTCTATTCCTCCAACTTCAACAATAACAGACCCATCACTTAGAATGCCAACTTTCCCAGGAGTTGGTCTCACCATCACTTCATGCACAACAGGCACTCGAGAAATGCCTCTTTTCTTCCACACATTACTCCGATTAAACTCTTTTACCGCTTCAGTCCTTTGATTCAAGTTTGATGACATGGCTATCTTATCCCACATTGAAGTTAAAGAATACTCATGAGCTTCACCTGAAGAGACATAGAACATTTTAAGGCTGTCGTATGTATGGAGATTTATGCTTCTCACAGAATCAACATCCATGGAAAGGGTGGAGGCTACATGTTCTATTACAGCTTCCGCAATAAATGATGCTTGTGTCTCCCCAGGGCCCCGCATTGCTGATTTACTTGAATGGTTTGTTTTGCAAATCTTTATATCAAAAGATAAAGCACCCCAGTCATATTTCTTAAGAGCACCCAGCATGTTATGTGGCATGGCTGGGCTTATATCTGGAGATATCCCTGCATTAATCAGTATATCGAGTTGTAAGGCTGTGATTTTCCCACTATATTTGAACCCTACACTGTAAGTTATTTCCATGGGATGCCTCCCTCCTGCCATTATCATGTCAGTCTTGCGATTGAGATACATCCTGACAGGTCGTTGTAAAGTGTGTGCTGCAAGTGCACATGCTGTTGCTACCTAAAACATCACCGTGTTGTTAGTACTTGTACCAGTAGTTAACATAAAGACGTGGACAATTAATTCACTCATTAAATAATGAAGAGGACCACACATCAATAAAGATCTTCAAAAGGTGCATATGTCTAGGGTGACTCAATGTTTGTGTTTGTGAGAGAGAGAAAGGTAACTATAAATTAGTAAGAACAAAGTATTCATCTCTTAACATTATTGAGATGGATGCATGTGAATGCAAAACTGGGTTGGTTAAGAAAAGAGTGTACTTATTGAAGGTTGAGGCGGCCCTGAGGATGAGAGATTGTTTCAGATGGTTAAGTGCTTGACCATGTCCATTATAATCTATGGATGAGCTAGTGTATTAAATGTGATTAGATTCTTGTAGTAAAGGCAAAGAGGAAAGTCATGAGGAAAATTATATTGGATGAAATGGCAGAAAAATCAGTGCCGTAAGAACTCAAAAGAAATTGTCTCAAAACATAACAAAATGAGAGAAGAGGATTCATAAACATAACCCTGTGAGTTGTCGCTATATAATATTTGCAACAGAATCTAGAGCGTATAGAAAGATACTCACAGGAATGGATTTTAAAGCCTTTCCACCGAAGCCTCCTCCAACCCTTCTTGTAATTACACGCACATTATGCTCAGGAAGACCAAGACATCTTGCAATTGTAGAATGTGAAAACTCAGGGCATTGACTGGAACTGTAAACCACCAAGCAGTTGTCTTCATCAGGCAAAGCAAGAGCACTCTGATTCTCCATATAGAAATAATATTGTGATCCAAGTTTCATCTGACATTATAATTCAGCAGAAAATTTGAAATGAATGCATATCCTAATAGCTGAAAGATAATACTAGAAGAAAAATAAGTCAGTTCACTAATTCACTTGTTTTTATGTCTTAAAGAGGAATATTTTCTTTCCTTCCCCTACCTTAGCAGAGAGAATCTTATGATCAGCTTCGGCCATTCCTTTTGATGCATCTCCAACTTCTTTAGGGTAGAAGAAAGGAGGGACCTCAAAAAAGCTAGATCTCTTAACAGCTTCTTCCAGTGTTAAAATAGGTGGTTCTAGATTTTCCATGTCATAATCTACCACGACTAGGTTTGATGCCACATCTGCATGTTTCTGTGTATCTGCAACCTGTCAAAGTGAATTTATAGACCCGATCAGGCACTAATAGCCCCCATGATCCGGTAGCATACTTTAATAATGACTCTGTAACAACATCAACAGTAAATTAAAAAAAAAAGATATAAAAAGATATATTACAGATTACCACTAAAGCAATACGCTCTCCAGCATACCGAGTCATCTCATCAGCAAACAAAGGTTCGGCACCAAAAATGGATTTAGAACCTATGTTCTCCCCATCTTTCGGAATATCTTTGAAACAGATAAGTGCAGCAACCCCAAATGGTAGTGATTTAGACTTGAATTTTATACTTTTGACCTTAGCAAAAGGCTTTGTACTATAAATGAATGCTCCATATAGACAATTCATCGGAGAGGGAATGTCATCCACAAAAATAGCCTCACCTGCAGAAGTGATAGGATGAGTAAGTTTTGTATCTTGCTTCTTGAAAATTTGCAGCTAGAAATCAATGCAGATGTTTAAATATGAAGTAGATCAAACCAACACAAACAATTTCACAAATTTAAAATGTTTGCTGGCACAGGAGCAGAGAGATAACAAATACAAACCAGAAGCTTGAAGGGCAGCTCCGGATTTTTTCACTGGCTCACCAACAGGATGATACTCCTTGGTTACTTCAAACACGTGTTTTGATAATGACAGCAAAGTTGGGACTTTAACATGATCAAGCTGGTCGTGTTTCTGTTTTACTTTGTCAACAGTGAATATTGTTGCACTACCATAGTTATCCAACCAATGGTTAGAAATTTTAGCAACATTGTCTATTAAGGGACCAAGAAAGTCAAATAAAAAACCAACAGCCAGGCTTGACCTATACGCAGAGCTTGTTGTGCCATCTTCAGGTACCACAGAGGCTCCAACTAATTTAATACTCTCATACAGAACATCTAGAGTTAATTTTTTTCCTGTTAAAAATTCCTCAACTTCCCTTGCTCTAATTGAATGTCTGGTTCCATAGGCACCAAAAGCCAACATGCATTTGTTTAGAGTAATTGCCCCGGAAGATTTCCAGTGACAAACTTCAGCCAAAAAAGCAGCATTTAAATAGGGCAAGGCATTCCCAAGAGGTCGGGGTGCAGCCCGATAGGTTTCAAAGAGCATCTTGCAATCCTTTTCAGAAGAATCATTCTTAATTGGTTCCCATTTTGGGATTTTAACACTTGTAAGTATACTTTCTGAATCCAGTGGAGGCCTTTCCAGAAAATCCTCCAAGGAAAGCTTTTCATGCATGGTATCAGTTATTATATTCACAAATGAACCAGCTGCAAGAAGTATCGTTGCAATATCTGAAGGAAAACAATTCTTCTGTGCCATCATTAAATTCCCCCCCACACTACCTGTATTTCGAACATATTGAGTGGCTATTTTTTCCATTTGGACTGCGATTTTTTTTAACACCATCTCACTTTGTGATAGAAACTTGTCATTACTCTCTGTCTTCAAAGCTTTGATGGCTTTAGAAATAGTAACAGTTGCCCCAATTTCAATCCCTGTATGATCTTTCCCAATAATTGAAAGCTCAGGAACATAGCAGAGATTAATGTAATTGTCGTAGTGTTGTAGATCCTTATAGTAACCCATACCCGTGTTACCAGCCACTAGTTTGATCCTGGCCCCGTTGTTGCCTTTAATGGCTTTTAATAGGCTCTGGAGCTCCTTAACACTGACAGGATTGTACCAAGAGGACTTTTGAGAATCCAAAAGAAAGGAAGATTTGATTTCACATTTAAGAAATTCAGGGAAAGTACAAATCTCGTTATTATGGTCATATGAAGGTAACCTACTTATCTTTACATCTGGACTTTCTCCCTTCTTCCAGAAACAATTTAATCCCAAATCCTCCATATCAACATCAGCTGCAAAACTTTTGCATGCATCTGCAATGGATCGATACCCGGTACAGCGACAAAGGTTTCCTGCGATAGCCTTTTCAGCTTCAACAGCTGTCAACTTGGAGAATCCTGGAGAGGGTTTCGGCCTATCAGTCTTTTCAGCATTAACCAGGGCCCCAAAGAGTGAAATGCACATTCCAGGAGTACAAAAGCCACATTGAGAAGAATGGAAGCCAGCAAACCTTTGGTGAATTGAGTGGAACCCATCTTTGCTATTCCCAAGGCCTTCAGTCGTTGTAATCGCGTATCCATTTACACTGCAAAGCAGTGTCAGACATGAGCTTACTGTAATATCTTCAACTTGATCGATCACAGGATCATACTTGGAGAGTAGAACAATACAAGCACCACAACCACCTAAAAACCATAAATT
>Ga0325402_1001506_pt1 | contig 19189 bp, 11 predicted proteins | sample PopdelMetagenome_22_FD_207212 | JGI IMG/M metagenome (GOLD analysis project Ga0325402, IMG submission 207212) | Populus deltoides microbial communities from Bellville, Georgia, United States - Xylem-PdKOR-R3 | ecosystem: Host-associated > Plants > Phyllosphere > Stem > Wood/Secondary xylem...
TACATGGCAAAAAAAAAAAAACAAATCCATATTTCATCATCTGAACCACGGAATACAATAAAAAAAATCAATGGAATAACTGATTAAACTCACAGTTTGGAAAGGGATGAAGTTTTCTTAGACTCTAGGAACTCCGAATATATCCATGCCACAAAAATGGGAATAATTCCTAGCAAAAACGCAACCTGATACAACAAAGAGACAGATAAGGAAATCCTGGTACCACCCTGTAACAGATGCACAGCTACATTGCGAATCAACTTGTTTGCTGAAAATGAAGATTGATGATAAGAAAAAAAAAATGAGAATGCGGAAGAAAAGTTTACCTGTCCAGCGCTGATGATGGGGCCATCCGATACCACCATTTTTGGATCCTTAATCAATTAATTTAATTCAAATCAAGAAACAAAGTAAGATCCCGAGGGAGGCCAGCATAATAGGCTTAGCAACAGAGAGAGAGAGAGAGATCGACCTGTATTTTGTAAGCAAAGAGTTTGCTTAAAGAAATAGAAAAAATACTGAGAGACAGAGGAGAAGTCCCTCTCACCTCAGATCACCTCACTACCCTGACACCTATTCACATTCCCATTCCTTCCCAGCGACGGTTGGTGTCCTCGTTTGCTTTCTCTGTCTCTGTTGCTCTTTTCCTTTCAATACCCAACAAAAATATTTTTGGGCTTAGTGCAATGTCTGTGGAGGAATAATTAAATAATTCGCTGTAATCATTGATCTTGTACTTTCTTATTATTTTTGTTTTTTTAAGTAATTAGAAATTTGCAAGAGTAAATAACAATATTTTAGTTCGTTTATATGCTTGCTCTGGGAGGGAAAATAAATAAATAAATAAATACCAAAACAAAATGTCTGATCAAGCTATGCTCTCTGGACTAAGTTATAAATGTACATAAAAAAAACTCAAAGAGTATTATGTTAGCCTTTTTAAACTAGAGGGACTAAACTAACTATTTTTGTAATACCTTGTAATTTCTACATGTAAAATACCTTCCTTGAGCCTTAAACTCGGAAAATTAGGTTAATTCATTTTTATATGATACAAGATTATTACGGTTTATTCCTTATACTTGTATCTTCTTTTAATAATTTAAAATATAAAGAATCGAATCACCCACAAACACGATATTTATAATAATTTTTACCTTTCTTAGGGAGTCAATATATAATATTTAAAATCAATTATAATTCGATAATCGAATCATTTTCTTATTAACATATACATTGTCACACTCATCAACTTAATAATTCTTTATTTCGCTATTTATATCAAATCTATTATTCGAGCCCTTCACACCGGATTTATATAGGTATATTTCTATACACCCATCATGTCATCCAATAAATAATTTTTCCTACCCATATGTTAACAAGCAACTTTATCAATATAAAAAGAAATATAACAGAGACTCTTTCATTTACAAACAAAAATGATATCATATATTTTTAGTGATTTGACTTTTACACAACAATTTAAAATTCTCGTTCTTCATACCCCTTGGTCATTTAGCAACTAACTTGTCTTATTATAGTTGATTGCAATTATATTATCACTATTTTTAACTTGTCATATTATATCACATCATTTCCCTGTCGTTAACATATTTTCTCCCTACTAAGTAAAAACATATTCAAGGTTTACTTTATCTCTCATCTTTGTGGTCCATTACATCACACGATTAGAATATTATTAAGTTTTTTTTCTTTGTATACTCATGTTTGAATTGGATTCTCCGCACATAACTTTATAATTTTATCCATAATATTTCTTACTCTTTTTGACAGTGACATTCCAGCACGTGATCACCACCTTTACCAATGGAACATCATTCTACCACAATTTATTTTCATATCACATTAAATAGCAAGTCAATTTATATCATATTACAAACATGTTATTAGATACATATTTTATAATTTCATACATGAACACTAAAAATAATTCTAAATCATGTCACATATATTCTGGGAACACATTACTCAACACACCATATACATATGTTTTAACAATTTTAAATAATCATTCCTTATGTTGTTAGCGAATTTTGTCCCTTTGTTTTTTTATGTCATATATTCTTATAATAACCCCCTTCCAGGAACCAAACAAAGATGTCCCCAAAATAGCCCCAAGTTATGCCATATAATTCATTTAAATCAATCTTTATATTCATTTTATTACATTTATCATAATAATCACAAAAGTTTCTATACAAAAATCCATACAATACAATCATACTTTATACTTTACTTGACTTTCTAAAACAACCATGCACTTAATCCATTTTTATCTCCAAGTCATCCTTTATGTTATAATATCATCTTCTTTATCGCAAAGATCATTCTCCTTATCACTATTTGAATTTGATAGATTATCTACCATTCCATACATTCTTCTTAGGAGAGATTCCATTGATTAAAACAAAACTCAAATTTGATCTCAATGTATTCCTCTTAAAGAAAAGAGTATCATTAACGTATCTTTTTTATCTTCTATATTGTTGAAAAAAATAGATCAAAGCCGAGATAGGTTTTTTTTCCTAGTATAATTGTGTTTTTTAGCTGACTTAGGGGTTTTATTGGTTGATTATTGGTTTATTGAGGTTCTAAAGGTGTTTTTTTAGGTCATTTTAGTTGAAACTATACTAAAATTTAGTGTTTTAGATCTAAAATACCCTAACTCAATTTTCATCCACCTCCTCCGGTGGTCGAAAGCTAGGCACACAAATAACGCATCATCTATTATACATTTTTTTTAAAAAATATTGGGTGGATAATGCATCGTCCACCCATTTTAAGAAAAAAAAGGGTTGAAATGTCTAAGTTGATTTTTAATGGGCCACACAAGCACACACACCTTGCATGTTTCTAGCTTTTTTCTTTAGATTTAAATCATATAAAACTATTCTATTTAAAACTTATTAGATATATTATTTTAATTAATTCTTAGATTAATTAAGAATATTTTTTAGATATTTGTTTTTATTAAATATCATCAAAACCTTATTATTCTTACACATTCCGGACATAAATTACCACCAAGTATCCATTTACATTAAAAGGTCTACTTATTTATAATTTTTAAAGCTTCTACATTACACCATAAGCATTTAATATCACAAATTTACTCAAACTTCAAATTCATAATTTTCCCCCAAACACACATACCACTTCAAATTCACATATCTAACCAAATTTTTTTAAAATTCATACTCATACCAAACAATTATCCTATATCATGATTATCAGACATATACATCAAGTTAATATATGATTTCATAAGATTTCACCTAATTATTCCATCCCATACTTCCCACCATATTAACTCAATTATGAAAATAATTTATTCAACTAAAAATTTACCTTAAGTATATTCACTTAGACTTTCAAAGTGCATGAACACATATTATCACAAAATTTCAACAAAAATTTTCATTTCTCCCTAACATCTTTCATAGGCATCCACAACACAACATACCCATTGATTTATTTCAACTTTTTATTTGAATTTATCCTTATTATCACACATTTCATGCTAATATCATAATATCAACAAATAAAATTTACTCAAAACTCTCTCCATGTTCAATATGTCATCAATCCCAACGATGAAGTTATACCTCATAATGTTTAGCATAACATACCTAATATTCATATCAATCTAACAATTAAATATCTCTATATTGGAAGAGAATCAAATTGACCTTAAAAATTAAAGACCTACTATTCAGGAAGAACAATTTATGGCCAAAGTGTTTGTTTCAGATCTCCGTTGTTTAGACTTCAAAGAACATCTGGAGAACAATTTATCATAATTACATCCTAATCCAATGGTTGAAAGAGAAAAAGTTCGACGATTATGCAGAAAGGTGTTTTCTCCAAAATGTTCCATTAGAGGTTGTGAATTTTTCCAGCTAGAATGTAGCACACATAGCACAGAACAACAAACCCAAAGGGCAACCCAACCAACGGTGGAAAGTAAAGATACGGCTGTCAAAGTGCTTACCATCAATGTGTTTTCTCTCAAAGATCAGCTTAATCTCACCTAAAGCTCTCAATCATAATTGATTTTCTCAAATTTTTGGGAGAAGATGAAAGCTTTATAAGCCATTTTCATGGCTTCTGGGTTTGCATTTGTAATAGCCTGTAAAAGAAGGAAATTTGTTTTGGCCCTAATGACCAATTTACCTCTCATAATTATATATAATACCTCTCATATTATATAAATTAAATGCCAATTCAAAAATAAAAAAACAAGTAGATTACAGATGCTAGAATAGCCCATAAAATTAGTCTACTAAATTATTTTTTTTGAATGTAAAAAAATAATATGTAGGCATTGCTAACATGTTTTCTAGCAGCCAGAAATTTTTTAATTATAAACTCAAAATTTAATGCATACATTTAATAAAATAAATTAAGGATTATATGCACTAATAAATATTAAACAGAGATCTTAATGTTAACTAAAGACTAAGTCGTAAAATTGAGAAATAGATAATGAAAATCAAGACATTCGATCTTATGGTGTGGGGAGCCAATTAAAGTTTTTTTTATATCAAATTATAGGAAACTAATTTATGAGAAGAGAAATAATATAAATTCCATCAAAAGAAACTAATTTTAAGTCTCCCTTTTCATAAATGACACTAATATATGAAACTATTTTTTTTAATGAGAAGAGTAATAATATAAATTCCATCAAAATAAATTGATTTGCTTATATAAGTCTCCCTTTTCACACTAATAACTTTAATTTTAAGAAAAAAAGTCTAACTTTTTGTTCTAAGTCATTTAATTAATAAAAATAAAAAAGAAACCAAAAGATACATACAAAAAAACTATAATATATATTCCCAGCCAAAACCCCTTAGCCCACTTATTTTTATTTTTATTTTTATTGAAATCTTTTTATCATAATATTTGTTTCTTAGTGTGTGTGTGTGTATAACATTATGATAATTTTTGTGTGAGTATCTCAAGAAAGTAAGAATAATTTAAGACTCGATGTTGTCGTGGGGAACTATTTGATAGTGCATTAAACTTGTCCCTTAGAAACTTCTTATTTAATTCTTTGCCTAAACCGAGTTTGAAATTAAATTGTGTAAGGGTTGACTCAATATGCCTCGATCAACTTGGTGAGTCTAAAGACAACTTGAATGACCGTTAAAAACCTGGTTTAACTTAAAAATAAAAAAATTCAAGACGACATCAATGTTTTTTAATAATGAGACAATGACATCTTAGATCGACATAAAACTTTAGTTAACTCACCAAACTCACGACACGATTCATGGACCCAACTGGATTTAATAATTTGAAATAATTATTTATTTAGTTATATGATAACAAAACTAGACACCCGCAATAAAGAAATCAAATACAATTTTTAAGAAATACGATCATTTGGGTCAGTTGGTATTTTTGCAAGGCCTTACTAGACTCCAATTGATATGAACATTTAACCCAATGCATAAAAATATGTCAAGGGACTACTCGTAAAATATCAATCTGATCCAATGGTCAGATTGCGAGATATTCTAAATACTATAAAATTGGATAGTTGAAATTGTTTTTCGCCAAAATCTGAATTTTGCCTTCTACATGATTTAATTAAATCATCAAGGTTTTCAAGTTAATTTGTTGAATATTTCTATTCATAATTATCATAAATCTTTCCTTGGAGTTTTTTTTACTACTTTCAGTCCAAAAAGTGCGATTGTATATGGGTTTGTACAGACAATCAACATTTTTCGTGCAAAGGGTCATGTATTAATTTATTTAAACTCCATTCTATTTTTCTATAAATCATCCTCCTCAAATTTACAATTTTTCTCTAAATGATATTTTTATCCGATTTGGAAATTTAAGCAATTTACCATTAGTTAATATTTTGTGTACCTATGTTCGCCTTATTTAATAATTACACTGATTTGCCAATTTTTAGACTAGGGGTTTCACATCATATTTCTCAATTATCTTATTTATGATTTATCAGGAATTTACATAATCAATTCGACATCTTATTTAAATGCCAATTATTTTGTTTTCTATTAAAATTTCTTACATCAACATAACAATTGTTAATCATTAATAACTCCATAAAACTCATTGATATCAAGAAAATAATAGTCACAATTGATTTTTAAAAGAATAATTAATAGCTACTAAGGTGTTAAGCTCCTATTTGGAATCTGTTGTCATTTGACTATCCTCGTTGACTGAGCAGCTTATGTAGCCTCTCCTATATCATCATAGTCATAATTATTTTAAATTCAAAATCCTTATCTTAAAAGTCTCATTTTTAATTTTTAATCAGTTTGATCTTATATCTAAAGGTATTTTATAATTATTATTCTATCTTTTGTGCAATTTACATTCGATTCATCCATAATTAATCCTCTTATCCTAACATATTTGATCAAACTTCCTTTCTTAAAAGAATGCATGGTTTTAACTTCAACTTCTCTTGAATCAATTGATATTTTAATCATTTAACATCAACTAACATAAGTCCACATGATATATTTAACTATTTAATAAAAAAAATCAAACCCTTGTTATCATCATCTTGGCCAAACATTGCATTATGGAACTACATGTTTCAAATTCAATAATAATAGTTTATTGCCGGTTAGAATTATTAACCAGATCACAATGGCATAACTAATCGATTGAACGATTATTGTTGCTTTTATTGGGGTCCCTAACAATTGAATAAATGCTCGACCAGTTTGATTGACTGATTTAGATAATAGCAAAACTCGTTGTTCCTTTTATCAATCAATCGACAAGATCATTTGGTAATCTTATCGGTCGACTGGTTTGTATAGTTCGTGAGACGTCAGTTTAGTTTTTAGTTTCTGTTTATTTTTTTAATTCATGCAATATCCAATGATTTTTTAAGCTTATTAACCTCATTTTATCATAAAAAAACATTTAATTATTCATTCATTAAAACATAATTTACATAACATTTTCATATATAAAATACGCTAATTTTTTTTAAAAAATCAAAATTATTGCTAATCAAGATTCCTTATTTCTTAAGCACACTAAATTGAGGAGACAAGAACAAGAAAGATAAGTTTCTACTTACTGTTTTGCCTCTTCCTCTTTTTCTTTAAAGTTGGCCTCGCTTGACTAAATAACCTTTGATAATCTTTAAATTCCTTGCTTGGTCCCTTCCTAACCCCTATTTGACCCTTTTATTATCTTTTTTTTGGTGTTCTTTTAGCAAGAATTTCTCATAAATTTTTGCTTCAATTATTTTCTCTTTTTCTCCCTCAAATGGCTAGCCTACTTAAAAGCTAAGTTTCTAATTTCTTTGTACTCATAATTATAATCATGCTTCTTTAGTTTAAATATTTTTTTTATTAGATATCCCTTCTCAGTTTGTTTTCTTAAGAATTACGATTTAAATTCATAAATCTTCATCTTCTTTTGATTCGTGAGGTTAAACCTCTTAACATTTTTCTAATATCATAATATTGTAACTGGGTTTTACAAGATAGGCGGGGTGTTGAGGAAGGTGGTTTCAGTTTATTGGGTGGTGGTGCTTGGTGGTTTATGGCTAAGAAGTGATCGGATGATTCTGGGAAGATGTCAATTTTAGCCGGGAAATATGAGAGTGTACGGTGGTTTTTGGAGAATGTTTGATTTGGTTTGCTAACTGGAATTGTGGGGGATATTTTGGGTTTTGGACTGTGAAAAGACGAGAGTGCAGGATCGGTTAATGGGGGTGATGAAGGGTGATTGGGTTGGACATTGGTTTATTTGTTTTTATGGAATTCCCCAGGCTGTTGTTCATCCCCCGTGGTTCCTCTCAGTGTTGTCCTTCCTGGAATCAGAGGCTGTGTTCTTGGTTTTCTTCCGCTGTGTTTAAGAGGTTCTACGTTGATTGTGCTGATGTTGGTACTGGTTTGAAGAAGCTGGTCCTCGGTGAAATCAGGGGGCTGATGGTGACGGTTGTTTTTGGTTGTTTCTATTTTTGGTTTATTTCTCTGGTTCCCCCGTGAATGAGAGGCTTCGTGTTGTTTTTCTCTGGTTTTTTCCTCGAAAGGCTTCATGTTGATGCAGGGGGCTGCTTGGTATAGTGGATGAGAGCTCCCCCTCTTCTTTGTGTTGTGCTGGTGTTTCTAAGGAGAGACCATTATACGAACTGATAGGAGTGTAATTATGGTTGTATTTTAAAATATTGGTTGTATTTTAAAATATTTTTTATGCTGAAATATATTAAAATGATATATTTTTTTATTTTTTTAAAATATTTTTGAGATCAATATATTAAAATAATTCAAAATACATATATAAAAATTATTTTTTTAAAAAATACAGGTCGACTAGTGTTTCCAAACGCTCTCTAAAAAATCAAGGGGATTAATTGGTTTGAAGAAATCAATTTGGGAATTTGATTGTTAAATTTGGGTCTGAAAATATAGGATTGAGAGAGATTAGAGCCAACCATGATTTAATCCACGTGAAAAAAAATGGAATAGTAGATAGATTTAATTATTGGGCTAAATTGAACAATTGAAAATAAATAAACTGAAATGAAATTAACTTGAGACTGAATTGAGTTAAATCAGTTTAATTGGACTCAATTGAATCAATTAGACTAAATTAAAATAGATGGATTGATTTGGAGTGAAAAATTAGGAGAAGCATTTCCTCATTTCCATCACATTCCTTGGTTTTGAATTTTTTAATTTTAATTGAATTGGCCCTATATCATCTTTTTCTTTTTCAATTCTACCCCTATTTGAAACAATTTAGACCTCTAGATTTACTATTTGTTGCAAATTCACTCTTGGTCCCTAATAGGGGCCATTTTAATCAATCTAACTTCCAATTCTAATATTTCTATTCAAACAAGTCCTTAATTGACCTTTTAATTTGGTCAGATGTTTCAAATTCATCATTAACTCTTTAATATTCTAATCTTACCCAAATTAAGGTCAAATTAAATCCTTTTTCTTCAATTTCTCTTCAATCAAATCCTCATTTATGACCCAAAAAATCCCAAACTTCATTTTTGTTTGTGATACTCAATTATCCGTCCAATTTCAACCATGGTTATATATATTTTTTATTTTTTTAACCCTAGTTCTATTTTTTTTATTTTCAAGATTTTTTGACACAAAAAATTAAATAAAAATGAAGAAAATAACAAAATGATTAAAATTAATGAAAATTATTGAAAACATATATTTTTTTGGATTTTTCTATTTTTTTCAACAATATACAAAAATTAAGGGTCAACATTTGGGTTATCATAGGGATCAATTATTCCAGAATGCAATTTAAATCGGCACTAGTATAAATAAAAGAAGAAATGATGTCAAGTCTAAATTCCTCATGAACAATAATAATGATTTGAATTAGTTATTTTTGGGTTGGGATTTCCATTAACAAGAACAAGAAATATTTTTTTAAGAGACATGTTTCAAGCTTATTCCTTATAGTTCCTTTTTATTTAAGGTTAGCAAGTTAGTTTTGTGAAAAAAAAACAAGGGTTTTTCTATTACTAGAAACAAGATTAAATCATAGACTATCTTTTATTCTTGTTTAAGATTTTAAATCTTTTTTTTTATAGAAAATTAACTTCATGTCAGAGATCTTTAAAGGTTACCTCTTTTAGGTAGTTAATCTTTTTAAAAATATCTTTAAGATCACAAGAGGTAGGTTTAGGTTGAACTCTTGGGTTTAAACTGGAATGCCTAACCTGTTCATTAAACTTACTATGATATTAAAGTTTTGTACAAGGATTATCTAGTTCTTCAATGAGTTCTTAAAACAACTCCTAATCTCTAGTTAAGACATTGATTTCTTTATTAGAAGAAATATAAACTTCATCAAGATGAAGACTTTTTTCATCTTAAGATTCCACATACCCATTACTAGAGCTAGACTCCACCTTAAAAACCAAAAGCTCTAGTTTTTGTTTAATATTATCATCTAAGTCTATCTCATTAATCCTTATTTTAACATGAAAATTAATACATGGTTTAAAAGGATTTTTACTGCTAAATGTTTTTGGATTAGCTATAGTTTTGGTAGTATGGATAAGTTTGGACTTACTAGCTAACTTCTTAGATTTAAATCTATACTTAGTTTTAGTTTTGTAGTTTAAACAATTTTTTTTCTTAAATTGCTCTCTTTAGTAATATAATCATCAAATTGAGCACAAAAATATCCTAATTATTTTTTGAACTAGAGTTGCTCTTGCTTAACCTATTTTTGAACCTTAATGTCATTACAAATCTCAAGGCTTTTTTTATGGATAAAGTTAATGAGCTCTCTATAAGTCATTTGTTGGAAATGAATTTGCCATTAAAAAGGTTTTGGGGTTTATTTTGGACTTTATCTCCTAACAATTTTGAAAGACCAACTAATTTTTTTTTAAAAAAGGTTGAAACCATGCTCTCTTTAGCAAATCAAAGTCATAAAGGTATCTTTATACCGCCTAAAATCATTCATCTTTATACATTTAAGGTTTGATAAAAGTTTTGGATTTTTATCTTTGAGCCGTGAAGGATCACCTATAAAGGATTTAAATATACCAAAAATTAAAGATGCAACAACATCTTGAATGAGTTTATCCTTGTAGTTTGAAATTCGATTTCCTTCAAAGTCTATCCTTACAAATTAAAAATTAGTACTGTCATAACCTATTTTGGGTTATTCCTTAAAATTTTACCTTTGTTTCTTCTCCATAAAAAAATAAAAAATAAAAAATAATAGAAAGAATACTTACTTTTAGCAAAAGCAGGCTGAGGAGGATTACAAATATACAAAAAAATCAAGCTGAAATTTTGGACATAAGAGCCTAATCATACCCCTTTGTACTAAAACTGGAGAGACAATGCGGATTTAAGGTCAAATTAAATAATTTTTTGATGAATCTACATAAAAATTAAGCTCAAGGACATAATTAAATTTATCAAAGACTTAATTGGTGAAAAATTAAGTTTGGGAGCCCAATTCGGGCTTAATTAAGAAGATTGGAATTTTAGAAGACCAATTTAATTTTTTATCAAGTCAATTGATTCAAATCAAGGGTAAAATTACAAGAAAATTAGAAGTTTAGGGTCAATTAAAAGTTAAATTGAAAAAATTCACTATCAATGACCATTTTGAAAAAAACACCAGACTCTTAAGACTTAATTGATTGAAATTAGGGGTGAAATTGAAGAGATTAGAAAGTTTAATGGTAAATTAAGGGTCAATTTATATAAATCCAAGACTAAGGACCAAAATGAAAAAGGCGTTGAAATTCAAGGCTAACATTGAAGTTCTACAGGGGAAAAATTATATAAAATTAAAAGTTTATGGTCAATTAAGGGTGCAATTGAAAGAAATTAAAAGCCAGAAGACTAAATTGAAGTTTGACCAAACCCTTAAATTAAAACCCTAAAAAGTCCAAAATAATGCCATTTTAAACAGTAAAAAAAGAGAGATATACCAGACGATGCGTCGTGTGATACTGTTCATCTTCTTCCACCTTTGGCCCGAAAAAGTTGCCCGGGTAGCTACTTTTTCAAAGTGTTTAATGCTTCGTATCTTCATCAAATTTGACAAAACATACACCACCATGATGACTTGATATTTAACCATAACCTATAATGGTTCTTTCTGGCTTATTGATACCACATCGGTTGTGGTGTTGGCCCAAAGAAACCAACTCAGACAGCTTTAACTGTCAATAACTGATAGTTCATAATGGTCACTTTAAACTAACAGTTGTGATCCTTTCGATTCGAATCAAGGGTCAAGATTTGACACCAGTAAAGATAAATTATCCCTCTTACACCCCCTATAAATAGAGGTAGATTCCATGCATGGAGAGGGAAGAAATCAATGATCAAAGTTGGCCAAAATTTAGCCTTTTCTCCATTCTTTTTTATGCCATTAATGTTTTCCTCTTTCTTTGCCGCTTCCTTAGCCACCACAACCTCCTCTATGCTGTGATTGACGACGACCTAATAACCTTGCAAACCCATTTCTCGTTGCCAATAGAGATAGCTAATGCAAGCTTCTCCCTCTCTATCGCGAGTTTCTTCTTCTTTTTGCACCACAAAATCGGTTGTTTTTCTCCAACCCTACCATGAGCAACCAACGCCTCCACCCTACTCACGTTAGACTAGTGACGACAGTCGCATCCCTTCCACATCAGGTAGCGTTCCTATTCCTTCCCTTAATTTCCCCCTACGACATGCAATATTTCTAGTTGCATACAGAATGTGAACTTTGATTCATGTTCTACAAAATAATTAACTTGTAAGTTGGGTTAGACCTATTTCAGCCCAGCCTAGATGGTTGGGTAGGATCTAGTCTAGCCTAAAAAAAAAAAAGATGTTGGGTAGACAATAGGCCCAACCCGACTGAGTCGAGTTTGACCTATTTCAGCTCAATGCAATATATTTAATAATAATATTTAAATATTAAAAAAGATAAAAAAATTTATATTTTTCAAAGGGCATTTTAAAAATATTTATGGGTTCCTCGCATTTTTTTCCAACTATTTTGCATAATATCATGCTATAGACTTACACTATAAGATACAGATCCGATATTAAAAATACTCAGTTTCCTCCAAAACTTCAAAAAATAAAAAAATAAAAAAAAATCAAATTTTAAAAATTAATTTTTCATTTAATTTTTTTTATTTTTCGAGCATACGGCCAAATCCCAAAGGTTTTTCATGTATATTTTCAAAAATGATAAAATCGCATTTTTATCATGTTTTAAAAATGCAAAAATAAATATTATAACCAATTTATGATTATTCATTAGGGTTTGACCAAAATATAAAACAACCATAACAATTATTCTGTTAGAAATGTTAGGGATAAGTTATATTTAGAAAATAAATGCAATGCTAAAGTTTGAGCCTAAGAATAGTTAGGCTTTAACTGAATAAGTTAGAGGCTTCCTCATAAAGGGAGATCTGCCTTGAACCTTAGAAAAGATCAATGGACAGAAAAGTGACTTAAAATAACAATCAAACAACAATGCAACTTATCTTAAGTAGGGTGCACTGGGGGTGAAACGTCTTCCCTTTACACAACCAGTCCCTTACCCGGACTCTTGTAGACAAAAGATTTTCTAGTAACAACAATACTAGGTGACAACTCTTGAACCTTATAATTATAACTTTATAATTATACTTAAACCCCCTTTTCAACACACACTATCAGGAGGGAGATCCGCCATTCTCGACTCCACGCGTCACGTCGCGACAAGACTCATGGTCAAATTAGAGCAGTAGATTGTCCCACCATCCTTTTAACTAATTTGTAAAGCTGACTACAAGTAATTGAACTATATCTCTATCATAAATACTTGTCTTGGTTTTGTAGGTATTAGATACTATGATAATTTCCTAGAGTAAACCAATGACTTGATACTCAACTAATCCATCTATGTTCCATTCATAGATATAGTTGGAGTTGTATTTGTTTTGGATAATGATGAGTTTTTCTTCGAAAAATATGTTTAGGGTTATAGGCCTTGGTAATGCATTTTAGAAAAAATAACTACTCCTGTTTGATTTTGTTTATTTCAATCTCATCTTCATAAGAAGATAAACATGTAATATCTATTTTTTACTAAAATGAGTAGAGAATTAGAAGCAATATGAGATCTCAATTAAGAAAGATGATTCTCTATTTTTTTTAGAGAGTTCTAATAAAATCTTATAAGAGTTGAAAATAGATCTTGAAACAAATGGAGTTTCATAAATGATTGTCTCTGAATGATTCAAAAAATTTTCTATATTGGTTAATTGGTCCCCAAAAGGCTAAAGTAATTTATTAGTATAATTATTTTGCTCAAAAATCTTTCTAAGATCACTAGACTTGACATCCTTATGTTCTCTTTTTATTTGAAAAGTATTTTTAATTAAAGAAGTTCATTTAAAAAAAATCTTAATTTCAATAGAAGGAGGATGTATATCTTCTATCTTAGAACTTGTACTAGTTTTTTATTTTCAGGTTTTTGTAAAGATTTTGTTTTTTAAAAAAAAAAACAGTCTATATTATTTTCTAAAGCACAAAACTCAAACCATTCAAAAAAAACATTATATGAAATATATGAGTTTTCATAAATTTATAATACTGTTCTTGAATTTCAATTTTGGTTTCAGAAATTTTTGGAAGGACCTTTTTTTTTTCCAATATTTTTCCATGATTACAAGTATTTTCTTGAAGTTTTTTCATTAAGAATAAAATCTTTTAAGAGCATGTTGAATTCCCTATTTATAGTTTTTTTTTTTCTTTCTTCTCGGAAGGCAATCTAAGAGGCTATAGAAGACATGTTTGGTAAAGGAATAAGGGTTGAATTATTTATTCCTTTGAGATTAATATTTTAGGTTAAAGAAATTATGTTCTATTCTCTATAAGATTGATTTCTAGATAAGACATTAAACACTCTCTCTAGACTTATTATCTTCATCAAAATCATGACTTGATTTAGTCTTGGAGCTAGTTGAATGTCTAGCAAAAATTATGTTAACATGACCATCATTGTGTCGAGTAATGCTAGTCAATTCCTGCTATTCAATGGTTTTGGTCATAATAACATTTGCTAGCTCCCTGTTTGCTGTTTTCTGGAAGAGAAATTAACCTCATTCTACTTTATGCAACTATTGGTGACAATAATATTTGACCTAAAGATATCATTATGATGGATTGTAGTTTCTCCTTTTAAACCATATATATTTCCAATTCCAAGAAAAAAAGTAAAATTAATTATGTAATTAATCATAATTTCAAAAAAATAAAATCCCCTTCACCTAAGAATGGATCTATGCCGACATTATTGATACATAGGGAAGCATTCTAAATGGTCAGCAACCTCCTTATGACTAAAATCTTTGAAAGGGACCAAGAATAACCCTAGTTTTTGGTCCGTACCAATTTCTTCATCTGATTTTATGGCGATTGTTTCTGGTCAAGATATGTAGCCCATGTTAGGCAGTGACCTGTCTCCATGAACCTATTGGGAGAAGCTTTTGCCCTAGATTCTTATTCCAACTTCAAATTTCAACGGTCGCTGGAGTCAACTTTTCTCGCTTTTCTTCGCCCCACATGGAGTGTCCATTCAACCACAAATTCCAAGCTGACCAGTGACAGTCATACTGATGCTTCTTTTCTCTATACGTTTTCAGACATTATTTACGCCACCGAGCAGAAATTGTTTGGCATTCAAAACACATGGTTAATCCATCAGGTGCCCACCTACAATGGCGTCGCCCCTAGTCAAAACTAAAAGCATTGCCATTGAATCCAAAAATAATTGCAATAAATATTGGAAAAACATTGAAAGCGAAGGAGTTTCCAGTCTTAATGATTCCGATTTATTTTAAATATTATTATGTAATAAAAGATCCGGGAACCCCACATAGATTTTCTCCTTTTTCTTGTTTTTCCGGGAACCCCACATGGACTTACTCACCTGGCATCGATCCCATGCCTACAGGCTACCAAAGACTTTCTAGGAAACAGTTCATTCATAATTATAACATAGTTTGTATAGCTTACAAAACTCATTGATCAATCCTCTAGTTTTAAAACTCATAATTCAATTCCAATAATTTAGTCCCTCCATGATTACATGTTGTTTTGTCAAATGTTTTTTTTTTTAAAAGTCTTGAGAAGAGAATAAAGAAAGAGAAGTAGGGATGACAAATGGGGAATTTTGACTAGAAAAGAAGTATTTTGTGAACAGTAGATCACATGTTGATTCATTGTTCCTTTGCTGGTGTTTATGGTGCAAAATTCTGTCCTGGTGGGGCTTTACTTGGTGTGTTCCGGACACACTAGACAACTTCTTGTTCCAGTCACCAATGTAAGGAAATTTTCAACGTAGATACGAGAAATTCTCTCTTTTAGTGCTGCCCGGGTGTCTGTGGTTGGCCAGAAATAATAAAGTTTTCAACTATACATCACCAGATTTGAGCCATGTTTCGTTCTTACTCTGATGCGTTTATCAGCCTGAATTAAAAGTAATGACAGATTATTTACATTTACAGGTTGAATTCGTTGCTGTACAAACAAGTAGAGGAGACATCCTGTCCAACGATGAACAGACTTGGTGCATGGCTTTTATATCTTCAAGTGTATTTGTGTAGTCTTCTCTTCTGCTTTTTTTTTTTTTTTAATGTTCATTTTGCCTTTCCCTCTTTGTAATTTTCTTTCATTCCTGAACTTGTAATTTTTCTTAATGGCCATATTAATTCTAAATGGCAAGTACTGTAATAAAATTCCTTCGATTATTATTAAAAAAAAAAGGAAGTATTTTGTGTAGGAAAAAAAATTAAATCAAGGAATATATTTAATATTGGTCAAGAAGCATTACTTTTACACTGCAAAAACGTATTAATCAGGTTTAATAAACTATAGAGACTGCGTTATAATTTATTCCCTAGACAAAGATACCCATCAATAGATTAACAGGATTTTATGCATTAAATTATTCAATTTATATGTAATATAAGAATAAGACTAGGAAATTGTTTCATTCTCAGAAGGTCAATCACACCTCCATAGATAATACAAAAAAGAAGAAGAAAAAAGTAATGGAATGGAATGCATATGGAGTATAATAAGCGTGCAATCCTCCTAACGGCGCTAGGTTCTTGAAAAACATACATGAAAGCATTTCCCAATATTGTATCTTCTCAATCAAATAAATCTCTGATCTAAAGAAAGCACATATATTCACTTCAAATCAGCACTATTTGAAGTAGGTATATAAGGAAGAAAAGAAGTATTAATCACCTAAAAAGTCAGGAAGGTAAGATTATTAAAGCAAACGTACAGTGAGACAGGCTTCTCAAGGCTCTTGTCTAAAGAACATGGAAGGAACAATGTCTTGCAAAAGTCCATAGTCAGGAACTTGATTAACGTTTTGCGGAAATGCCCCCAAATTTTTGTTGCTTGTGGCAGCAGGCATTTGAACAAGATTATATCCTTGAAGATGAGCTGGGAAGCGCCTAGGCCCAGTTGCCAGGGGTGCAGGTGTTAGCATAGAGTGTGAAAACATGGCCGAAGCACTTCTTCTAATTGTTGTTGGAATTGGATGATTATGTTGGCCCTCGTACGTTGTAATCACAATTGATGGATCCTGGAATGACCTTTCTACACGTTTCTTCACAGTGCATTTCTGAGTAGTGCACCGGTAATAGCTCCTGATACAATTATAATAAAACGGAAACGATTAATATTTGTTCTGAATTTGATCTGGAACTCGCTTAAATTTGTGACGATGTAGCGTTCTTAGAGATTCAGACAATCATGTATAGCTAGCTAGCTGTGATGCTCTTGGAATTCAGTTAACACATGAACACAGCAGAATCAAACATATACACAAATGTAAACTTGTTGTCTATTACCAATCCTTTTTCATCTTATGAAATTGAAGATATAAAAGAAAATATGAAGGGACGAAAACAATCAGTGTCATCTTTGTTCTTCTTTGACCTTAATTTTGGCAATCATCAATAAGAGCAAAAGCATTTTGTCAGTGCCAAATATTTAGTATGTTTCGGTTAACTTGCTGTGCTTTGGGTGTTAGAATTAGAGGCATACCTTGGATATGGACTGTTCCTGACAGCCTTCTGTCCATATTTTCTCCATCTATATCCATCTTCGAGATGGTCAACCTCGCTCTTGGTCATGAAGGCAAATCGTGGCTCTTTTTTCCTTTGCTCAGCTTTCTTCTTTGCCTTTCTGATGACATACATAGTTCTCACAATAAGAGTTACACCATCTCTATTTAAATAATATTGTCAAGATTAATTAAGAAAGTGCAATATAATAATTACATGACGAAAAACCTACTCTTTCTTATCAGAGCATTCTCCACCATCCTCTGGCCTTGAAGGTTGCGTCTCTTTCTTGGTCTTTCCCGAGTCTTCATCACCACCAGCCTCACTAGAAGAAAAAGAGAGTGAAGAATTAGGGGTGGCTGGAATTTGATCGGTGCTATTACCGCAACCTAAAACTCCACCTTCCATTGGCTTCGAATTGCCTTCTATGGAAGAAAATACTTCAGATGAAGAAGGCGACAGGCCAAAGGCTTTTGCAAGTGAATTAAAGTCCAGGGATCCATGCAAGCACTCACTAAAGCTCATGTATGGAGAAGGATCAAACCCCTGTCCGGGACTGTTATAAGTTGATGAATCAAGAATGGAAAGAGGCTTGACACCAAGGTGATCCTCTTGGAAAGGAGTGTGGCAGTAGAGGTCTCTATGTTCATTCGACATGAAGAAGATGAAGTGATCAAGAAGAAGGGGTTTGGTGCTTAGGTTTTTTCCTGTGCGTTGAGACTTTTGGCTTGTCTCCTTTATATGTTCATTAATTACTTCTTCGAGTTCCTACTATATAAAAGAGTGTGAGTTTGAATGATTCCTTGCCGATACCTCTCTACAAAGAATAGTTGACAAGCAACCAGCTCCAATGAGAAAGGCAAGACGAGCCTTCTCATATGGAAACATTTTCCATCCTGCATATCCGTCGAGTCCCTATTCCTAGTCTACCTTCACGGCTTCTTAAATTCGTATTATACTCTAATCGTTTTCAGGGAAAAAAAAAAAACTAAGTAAAATGACCGATCGAGGTCTTCAAAGGGTTTTTCAACAATAATATTAAATTTCTAATCATTTAAATTGGATGTAATTGGTGCATTATGACGAAGCTATGTATTTAGTAATTAATGTTTATCTGATTTATTAAGGAATTAGTACTAATCAAAAAATGAATAAGGTTAATTATTTATCATGCATGGTGTAATCTTCTTAACGGGGACCCTTCGTGTATCATCTTCTCCGAGGGACAATCTTTGTACATGTATGTATATTTATACAAGGAGGAACTCAAGCTATTATTCTTTATTCTTTATTAGTTATTGCTGGATATATAATACTCCAATTATTTTAACTTGGCTGGTGGTTTGATTAAAAAAAATGGAAATTGGAGTTTTAATTTCTCTTCTTGTTTTTTTTTTTTTTACAAAGTTTGTAATAATCCATTTTGACTCTACATTTTCAAACATAGTTTAAAGAAAATTAAAGAATTGAGAAAGTAAAAATAAAAAAATAGGAAGGGGCAGAATTCCAACAAATAAAAAAATAGAGAGCAAAATGAATGATAGGAGTTTAAGCCTCTTTAAAAAAAAA
>Ga0325402_1001510_pt1 | contig 19171 bp, 14 predicted proteins | sample PopdelMetagenome_22_FD_207212 | JGI IMG/M metagenome (GOLD analysis project Ga0325402, IMG submission 207212) | Populus deltoides microbial communities from Bellville, Georgia, United States - Xylem-PdKOR-R3 | ecosystem: Host-associated > Plants > Phyllosphere > Stem > Wood/Secondary xylem...
TAATATTGACTTCTCCCGTGGATATAGGCGATTTGCCGAACCATGTTAAATATTGTGTCAGTGTGCTTAGCCTCCAATGGGCAACTATCAGTACACCACCGGTCCGCGCATAGGGGAGCCGGAATCCACAATAATTGGTATCAGAGCATATGGTTTAAAGTGGTGTTTGATTTTTGCTCAAAAATGAAAGTTGTCAAAATTGTGTTTTGACCATACCACTGTGTAGAGGAGGAAGAGACGAAGCCACAGGTGAAAACAGCGTCGAAATAGAACATCGTACATTCCCGAATGCACCGACGAGGTGACTGTCCACTCGTACAGACGCGCCCCACGCGTCTTCTTCGCCCGAATGGGCTAACCTGACCCGAAAACCAGTTGACCTGACCTATATGACTGACTCGGATAATGATGATGTCAGCATGACATAATTGTGATGTCATCATGCACAGTAGGCATGCCAAGGATGACGTCAGCATGATGTAATTGTGATGTCAGCATGCAAAGTTGCATGCCATGACAACGCACAGTCAGCATAGAGGGACCCACCTGCCACGTCATTAGCGGCGAGCCGAGTTGAGTTGAGCCGAGCTGATAGGAGCCAAGTCGCGAGCTGAGGGATAGGATCCTGTGTAGCGGATCGTACGTGCAACCGGATCTGAGATGGAATCTGGGCTGTTGATTAGGCCAAAATTGTTTTGATCAAATCTTAGCCATTTGAAATGTAATTTGGACGATTTCAGACTTATTTCCAGCTAATTTGATCATTTCGGATGCAATGGTATAGTCTGATCGTTGAGATTGAGACCGGAAGTGGTGGTGGTGAATTATTATAGAGAGACTGCTCGATTATGAGGCATCTGGATGTCATCATGGTGGTCGATGGAGATGAAAAAGAAGACTCACATGTTTGCCCAATTACATGTGTTGAACTGTTAAGTGGGGAAGTTTTCAGTTGCCTTGAGGGAAGGCAAAATTGGGACACTCTGGACACCCGATCATGTGGACAATTAGAGGTGTATAGTGAAAATTGACAAAGACCAATCTTGATGAATCTAAGTGATGGTAGTCTTGCCAGATGTTGAGAAATCAAGTAGATAACTAGGATATTCCAGATCATTTGTAAAAGAAAGTCGCAACAAAGCTAGCAAATGGTTGTATATATGGAAATATAGTATGATGGATAGATATGGCCTAAGAAGTTCAGGCTAGGAGATTGAGTTTTAAGCGGGACTGGTGTGACCCCTCCAATCTTTCCTGGGAACTTGCTTAGTGGAAGGATTATCCATACGGTACTATTTTCGTATATATAGTAGTTTGTAATGAAATGGTTGAAGACTAACAGTATGACAGGACGAGGGAACAGTTGGGTTCCGTATGTTCAAGGATCTGATGAAGTGGTGATTTCTCCATAGAAGTTAGATTCGGTGATTGTGATTTCTCAAAGGGAGAATTGATAAAGACTCTAATAATGGAAGAGAAATACAACAAGGGGATAAAGATTGGCACCCTAATTTGACTTGGACAGGTGTTGTGACAGGATGAGCTGCTGTCAAACATAAGCAAGGACTATGGAGAAATCTGGAGAACAGAAATTGCAAGAGGGCACACGAAGATTGTGCAGGAGTACCCGTAGGATCCAATGAGGTACTAAAATGAGACAACAGGTGCAAGGAGAAGAAGAGTTCCCAAATGAAGCTCAGAGAAGAGACTGTGTAAAGGTTGTACAACAGGAAGTCTCTTATGCTCTTGATGAAGACAACAAGCGAAGACCTTTCCAATGCATGTAAGGATGGAAAGAGAGTTGTTGTAGAGGCACCTAATTGAGGGGGTGCAAACGCCTGTGATAAAAAGCGACCATCTATAATGAAAGGCAAAGACACCAAAGAGAGTTGGTGTAGGTGAAGCTGTCAAGTAGAAAGGCACAGAAGCTCCAAATATAGAAATTGAGGTGGAGGATTGCAAGGATTGTACCGCAACTTTCTCTTTCTATGTAATCAGTGGCAGTAATCATCCCATAGTCCACATGGTGGTAGAGAATTTTGGAGCCACTTTGAAGCATCCCAGCTGAAGGAGGATGAGACCGCCTTATGATAACAGGCGAAGACACCTTAGATAGAAGGTGTGTGAGGGCCATGATAGGAGCCCCAGTTCAGACCGCCCCATGACAACGGGCAAAGACACCTTAGAGAAGGTATGTAGGCCACGATATGAGCCCAGTTCAGAACGCCCTAGAGCCAATGTGATGGTTGGATATAAGTGGACGTGTGTATGGATAGCCAATGAAGTGGCTATGATGAGTATCAAGACATATATGGATCAACCTTTAATGGGCTACCCCCATAGTTAAAGATGGAAGAGCTACATGGACTCTTAGGACTAAGAGCGAGAGACTCATGAAGAAGTAAGGCATGATTCCTAGGGTGGAACAGAGGGCAGACGCAACTCCTGGATGAGTAGACTCTTGGAAGAGTGGTGAGCTCGTGATCATATTGAGATACTCAGATAATGACTGTCGCACTTGGAAATAGAAATTTTTGCTTGAAGGGGTGTTGTAAGCCTTGATGTGAGGCTTGAAAAATTCATTCCGGGCCGAACATGGTTGATACGTTCGAAGGGGAATGTTGTGTCCCAGAGACAAGCGTTAACACTCTTCAGACGTGAAGTGGCAGACCATCTGGTTGTAGTGATCCTTTTGCGTGAGAAAATGTGTGCTTTGATGACTCTGGTGATTGAAAGGTGTGGTAAGTACTTGTAAACTTGGCCAAAGACGCTCTCATAATGGTAAGCTTAGAAGAGCTGCGAGTTGCAAGCTTGTGCTGAAGAAGCAAACAGACAGTTTCCCCACATAAATGTCAAAGGGGGTGATTGTTGGGATATTGCTATTATTGGGCAACAATATGTGCAGCCTACCCTAAGAAGAGAGGGTTGCCATTGTCAAAGATAGTTGCACCAACCATTGACAAAATAGTGCAACCCATGTGCTGCCACCACTAGTGCCATAATCTATGGCCAAGTTGTCTTACCATTCATGCCTATAAATAGAGGCATACATGAGAGAGCAAACTGAGAGAGGGTTGTGAGAATGTGAAGAGAACAAGAGAGAAAGAGGGGCTGCCATGGGCAACAGCCTTGCTGCCTTGTGCAGCAGTGTGAGAGCAATGGGAGTAGAGTTTGAGTGAAGTGATCCTCCTCCTCCATGTGTGTTGTAATCCTTTCTCCATCTGTCTCTAATAATATTACTTCTCCCCGTGGATGTAGACGATTTGCCGAACTACGTTAAATATTGTGTCAGTGTGCTTAGCCTCCAATGGGCAACTATCAGTATACCACCGGTCCGCGCATAGAGGAGCCGGAATCCCCAACAGAGCATGGATGTCAAGCCCTTCTTTTCTTTATTTTCAGAACTCTTATTTCTACTTTTATGAGTATTGAAGATAACAAGATGCAATTTCCAGCAAAAAATAAAAATAAAAATTAAGAGTTGTGAGTGCTTGATAGAAAGAATTACTATAATTCATAGGTAGTTGGCTTCCTTTTTTTTTTTTTCAGGGTCCTACATAGCTAGTATGTATCAGAGATGCAATGTGGTTACTAACTATTGTTTTATCGTGGCTCTCACTTATATGATGTATAAGATGGTATCTTTTTGGTTTTTCCTTAATTTTCTTTGAATTTATTTAGGGTTATGATGTTTTGAAGATAATTTCTGATGTAATTGGGACAACAAATAGATTAAAACTTGAACTAAGTGGGTAAGTACAAGCACATGATCAGCATCATTCATCGTGTGTATTGAGGATATGTTTATTTTTATGTTCGAGATTGAGATTTGAATATGAAATCTATCAAAAAGCTAGAAAAAACAAGAAAAAATAACTTTTTATGCTTGAGTTTTGTGTATAATTGAAACCTAAAAAACAAGCATACTCTAAGACGCTAGACTCGGACCTGGAAGAAGTTCGGGAAACTTTTTTTAATGTTTGTTGGACATAATTTTTTGCAGAGAATTTTACACGGTCATTCCTCATAATTTTGGATTTTAAAAAAAAAAGTGTGATTCTCTCTCTCTCTCAATAAACCACAGGGAAAATAAGTATTCTGGATAATTTCTGATACACCTCAGCAGGTAAAATGCAAGCTAGAAATGGTAATTCCTTTCTTTTTTTCCTAAATATCCAATTTTACTTTTAGCATAATGTATGTTAGGTTTGTCAGCATGCCGGCAGTCGGCTGATAAGTTAATCTACTTACTGTCATCATCGGTATTATTAATCTTAAAGGATTGTGCTCATACCATCTATCACCCTGTTGTAGAAAGGGTAACAATGCATTTTCGATTCAGATAAATTGTTGCCGTCATAATTTGGTCCCTTCTTTTTATAAGAAAAAACTACTTACTACCAAAGTAATGTCTTTGTAGGGAGAATAGACAGACAATTCCACCCTCTGCAATTTTCTTGAAATAGCTATTCTAAAAACATGAACTTGCACTGCTGTGGTTGTAAGCTTAAGATCAAATGATCTGTAAAGAGACGCATTTTCGCATGAAGTCCAGTAATTCTGGATATTTAACAATTACAAATGTTCATAGTTGGTTCACTTTCACCCCTGCAAGCAACTTTTAAGCTGCTGTAAAATAATGCCTCTTAGCTCTTCTGGGCAGTTCTCTACCACAAAAAACAGAACGCTTTTATGGCATGGCTCTCGCCTCACAAACTGGACTGGCATTCTATCCCAAGGTCATCCTTTTGTGCCTTTGTTTTTCTAAATTTATCTGCACGTATATGCTGTGCAATTGTTCTGTGAATTTCCTGTCAAGAACTGCAAATTATTGCTAGGCAGCTCGTGCTGCTTTTATGTGAGGTATGGTTTTGCTAGAAAATAATCTCATAATGTGATCAGATTATGAATGGAAACTCCTAATGGCCAGACAGACTATTCTTGCTCAACAATGAGTAGACTTTCCCAGCCAATGGTCTGCTTTGCTTACTTGAAGATTAATGCCAAGTTAATTATTGCTGCACAAAAGGAGTCGGTGAACTTCAATTTTCGGAAGAGTTATATCGATGGCATGTTTGAACTCTGATCAGCTAGAAACTAGTGGTGATTGGGAGGATGGAGAAGAAGAATAGTTATCAACCTCGACTCGGGGATTGACCGGGTCAAGGGACCGAGTCTTGGGTTGCATGGGTTGACCTGAATCAACCCGGAAAATTTTAAAAAAATATTTAAAGTTTTAATATTTCATATAAAAAAATTAAGAAATAATTCATGCGAATATAAGTTATACATATTTTAAATAATGAAGTTTAAAAGATTATATCAATAGTTTTTATCCCATATTAAAAATATATTATTTTATCCTTTTAAGTTGAAGTATTTAAAACAAAAATGTTTTTTTTATCCTATATTGAAAAAACATATTTTTTTTTCTTGTGAGCATAAAGTATATATACACTAAAGAGCTTCAAATTTTAAATTGAAAAAATAATTTTTTTTCTTATGAATATAGAATATATATTAAAGAGTTTCAAATTTAATATTGAAAAAATAAAGCACTCTTCTAATATTTATAAAATAAACTTTGAAAATGGTTAATAATCAACTAAAAAATATGAAAAAAAGGGTTTCTAACTAGAATAAAAAACACATTTAAAAAAAAACAAGTCTCTATCGAGTTTTGCGGGGTTAATCGAGTTTGACTTTTTTTTACTCTTGCTCATCTTTCATCTTACCCGGATCATTCTAATCATCAAGTTTTGGATCGACCCGCTAAACCGGTATGAGTGTAATAACTATAAGAAGAAGGTTGTTGATAGGATCCTACAAACATTTTGGCCAATTGGAAAATGAGTTGACGTGTACGAGAAATTGAATAATATCCTTTGCTAATCGAAGATTAGAAATTGAATATAAGCGTACACTTCAAAGAGTAGAAATTGAATGTAAGCACAGTCCTGTCTAATATCTATGCAGAGGTAGGGAAAAGCAGGGTTGTAATTGTAGCTTACCAGATATAAGGGTTTCCTTACATGCATTAGCTTAATTCACTCGCTTAATGATCCCAAGAGAAATTACCCCCATTGCCTCTTGTTCAGGACCCATTGCCTTTTGGTAAGGACGTCACCAGCTTTCGTTTGCGTTCCTTTTTCTTCTTCGTTTTTTCCCCGAAGCAGAGTCTGTTAAAGAATAAGAATCCTATTAGAAATAGATAATCTATATACTTCAGTTTCCTACTGTAAAACTGATTCTATAGGACAATAAACTGTAGGACAGTAATTGATTTCTAATCTATTGAAATGACTATAAGTGCTTTTGTATAAATATGTGATGCGATCAATAATACAATTCATTCTAGTAAATTCTATTCTCTCTTTTCAATTCACATGGTATCAGAGCTAAGGCTGAGATCCTAAATCCACAATTCTTAGCATCTTTTCTTTCGCTCTTTCCTTTCCATTGTCTTTTATGGATTCTTCAAAAACAAATATCTCAAGTCCCTATTTCACTCACCATTCCGATCATCCAGGATTAATCCTGATTTCAAAACCATTAAATGGAGATAATTATTCTACTTGGAAAAGAGCCATGACTCTAGCTTTAAATTCCAAAAATAAATTAGGGTTTGTCAATGGCTCAATCAAAGCTCCCTCAGAAGAAATTAATCATGAAGAATATGCAGCATGGTCTCGGTGCAACGATATGGTTCATTCCTGGATTATCAACACTCTTAGCCCAGAAATCTCAGACAGTGTCATCTACTACTCAACCGCCCATAAAGTATGGGAAGATCTTCATGAACGATTCTCCCAAAGCAATGCACCTTGCATCTTTAAAATTCAGCGAGACATTGCTTGCCTTCAGCAAGAACAACTCTCAATCTCTACATATTACATGAAATTGAAAGGGTTGTGGGATGAACTATCTTCCTATAACAACACAATACAGGGAACACAGCAAGAACAACAAAAATTTATGCAATTTTTAATGGGATTGAATGATTCTTACAGTGCCATTCGCGGACAAATCTTGCTGATGAATCCCCTCCCTTCAATTCGTCAAGCATACTCTTCAATCTCACAAGAAGAGAAACAACGTCTCCTAAGCTCAACACTTACAGGTGATTGTTCTGGTAGCAGCGCCATCATGGCAGTTCGACACAGCAACAGTAGAAAAACTGGCAATTTTAGTGCAGGAACAAGGAGACCTGAGTGATTCGACCACTCATATGGGTCACATGACTTCAGATCACAGGAGAAATCACAAGAAAATACCAGCAGAAGACGACGATTTCAGCATGACAGACGATGCTTTGGCAAAGACAGAGGACGCCCTTATTGTTCACACTGTGGAGAAGCGGGTCACTGGTTACAGACCTGTTATGAATTACACGGGTACCCGCCGGATCACCCAAAGACAAGGTATGGGTTAGGATCAAAACATTTCAGCAACAAAAATCCCATAGCCAATCATGTGTCCAAAGAAGCCTCTCTAGAAGATGGACAACCACTTATTGGGATTTCACAGAAACAATTAAAACAGCTCCTATCACTTTTAGACAATAAAAGTAAAGGACCCAGCTCTCATGCAAATGCCGTGTCTAAACCAGGTTTGTCTGAAGTCTCTTCCCGCAGTTGGATCATTGATAGCGGAGCGACAAATCACATTTCTTCTAAATTATTTTCAGACAAGCATAACAAATGCACATTGCCTCCAGTACTACTGCCTAGTGGAGAAAAGGCTAAAATTATTGCAAATGGCTCTTTACCTCTTAATTCTGTATATTATCTGCACAATGTGTTATGTGTACCTACATTCAAAGTAGATTTGATATCTGTCAGTCGTTTGACAAGAGAACTGACTTGCTTAATAATTTTCTTTCCTTATTGGTGTCTTTTGCAGGATCTGGTTACGAGGAGGATGATTGGTTTGGGTAAACAACATAACAGACTTTACTATTTTGTGGCTTTAGCGACAAAGCAAAATATGACCAACCTCATCCACCATCACTCAACCAACCTGCCACTTTACCATCTCATCCACTGATCTCTGGCATAATCGTTTAGGCCATACATCACCTTCCCGGTTATGTTTTATTGCCAATTTTTTTAAAAAAATTTCCATTCAGTCAAACACTATTTGCTCTGTATGCCCTTTGGCAAAACAAAGTCGTTTACCTTTTAATCCTAGTGTAATTTCTTTTACAAAACCTTTTGCAATGATTCATTGTGACATTTGGGGTCCTTATCGACACCCTTCTCTCTCTGGTGCTCATTACTTCCTCACTGTCGTTGATGATTTTACACGTTTCACATGGATTTTCTTAATGAAACATAAAAATGAGGCACAATCACTCCTAAAAAATTTCTTCAATTATGTTCTCATTCAATTTGAAGTTCATATTAAAATTCTTCGAAGTGATAATGATGGAGAATTTTTGTCACTTCACCCTTTCCTTCAAGAAAAAGGAGCTCTTTTCCAACATTCTTGTGTTTACACACTTCAACAAAATAGGGTTGTGGAACGCGAGCATCGTCATATCTTACAAGTAGCTCGCGCTTTAAGATTTCAAGCTCAACTCCCACTCCAATTTTGGGGTGAATGTCCCTTTACTACTGTCCACATCATCAATCGACTCCCTTCTCCTGTCCTCTCTTTCAAAACTCCTTTTGAACTTCTCTATTCAAAACAACCTTCTTTTTCTCACCTCCGTGTCTTTGGATGTTTAGCTTATGCTACCAATGTCCACGCTCCTCATAAAGTTGCTCCTCGTTCCATTCCTTCTATTTTTATCGGTTACCCTATCGGTCAAAAAACATACAAATTATTTGATTTATCCAACAAAATTTTTTTTACTAGCCGTGATATGCGATTTCATGAAAATACTTTTCCATTTGCAAATACCAAACCCACATTTTCTTCCCAAAATTACGATTCTGGTCCCATTCCATTAATTACCCCCGATCACAATCTTTCCTTCCCCTTTCCATCGCTAAAACCACCATCACTGCCCACCCAAATTAACCCATCAGACACACAATCCCCCCACCCCCTACCAGTCTCTGCACATATAGCCGCCGTCCAAAGCCCACCGATCCCACAATCAATCAATCACTCTCGATTGCTCACCATAATCCACCATCCACTCCTCTACCACTAGACTCAGACATACCTGAACCACCAACACCCTCCACTGACACAAACACCACCATACCACCCACACCTACCTCGCCTCGTCGATCCACCCACCATGTTGGGCCCCCAACCAAACTCACGACTATGTCTGCTTTAATGTTTACACTGCCCAATCATCCTCCTCACTACCCGGTCCCCCCAAAGGCACCCGTTATCCACTGGTAGCATATGTTTCCTACCACAGATATCAACCTCTACATCGCTCCTTTATTGCTACAATCAGCTGTATCACAGAACCTCGTTCTTATTCAGAAGTTGTTGCCCATCCCAAATGGCAGGCAGCTATGCAGTCTGAATTGCAGGCACTTCAGCATAATGGCACTTGGTCCCTCACTTTATTACCAACGGACAAAACTTTGATTGACTGTCGGTGGGTCTACAAGGTCAAACATCGGTCCGATGGCTCTGTGGAGAGATTAAAAGCCCGTTTGGTTGCCAAAGGTTTCACCCAACTTGAAGGAATTGATTATCAGGACACTTTCTCCCTGATTGCCAAGATTGTATCCGTTCGCTGCCTGCTTGCTCTGGCTGCAGCTCGCGGATGGACACTCCATCAATTAGATGTCCATAACGCCTTCCTTCACGGTGATCTTTCAGAAGAGATTTATATGTCTCCGCCGCTGGGGCTTCTTCGATAGGGGGAGGAACAGTTAGTGTGCCATCTCCATAAGTCCTTATACGGGCTGAAACAAGCATCACGCCAATGGTTTGCAAAATTCTCTAAAGCCATCTGCTCTGCTGGATTAAAAAAATCTTAGGCCGACCACTCTCTATTTACCAGGCAATGAGATAAGTTAATCACTGCCCTCTTAATATACGTTGATGACATTTTGATTACTGGAAATGATCTTGTCAGTGTTGCTATGACTAAAAAATTCTTGCACAGTCATTTTCATCTTAAAGATCTTGGCATCGTAAAATACTTCCTTGGTATAGAGTTTTCAGCCTCCAAAAACAGAATTTTCATTACTCAACAAAAGTATGCATTGGAAATTATTGAGGATGCAGGGTTATTAGGTACAGCCCCTGTCGATACCCCCATGGACCATGGCTTAAAATTGTCGAACAAGAGCGATTTGCTCAAAGACCTGAGTCGTTTTAGGAGAATGGTTGGTAAATTGATTTATTTGACTGTTTCAAAATCAAATATCACCTATGCTGTGCATGTTTTGAGTAGATTTATGCACCAACCCCGAAAGCTTCATATGGAAGCAGCCCTTTAGGTTGTCCGATACCTAAAGAGGGCGTCTAGTCAAGGCCTGTTCTTTTCCTCGAACACTGATTTCAAACTAAGGACTTATTCTGACTCAGATTGGGCAGGCTGTCCATTAACTAGGAGATGTACCACAGGGTACTGCGTGTTCCTTGACCCTTCATTGATATCTTGGAGATCAAAACGACAAAAAACTGTTTCACTCTCCTCTGCAGAAGCAGAGTATCGTGCGATGACAGGAGCATGTTGTGAATTGACATGGCTCCGATTCCTTTTGAGGGATTTAGGGCTTTTGCATCATGAACCTGCTTTATTATATTGTGATAATAAGGCTGCACCGCATATTGCAACCAACCTAGTCTTTTATAAGCGCACTAGACATATCGAGATGGATTGCCACTATATTAGAGATAAGATCCAAGACAGTTCTGTAATAACAAGACATGTAAACTCTGAGCATCAATTGGCAAGCATCTTTACCAAGCCCTTTGGGAAAGAAACTTTTGTTCCTATGGTCTACAAGTTGGGAGTGCAGGATATCCACTCTCCAACTTGAGGGGGAGTGTTAAGAATAAGAATCCTATTAGAAATAGATAACCTGTATACTTTAGGTTTCCTACGGTAAAACTGATTCTATAGGACGATAAACTGTAGGACAGTAATTGATTCCTAATCTATTGGAATGACTATAAGTGCTTTTGTATAAATATGTGATGTGATCAATAATATAATTCATTCCAGCAAATTATATTCTCTCTTTTCAATTCACAGAGTCAAAATATAAGCATCTCAAGTTCAAGGTTATTAATTTCATTTTGTTTTGTATGGAACGATCAAAATATTTCATGCTAACTTAAAAAATAAAATAATTTTAATTTCATTTTAAATCTCGGTTTGTTCCGAATTTTTCAAATAAATTTTGACTGAAATATTCCGATTTCATTTTACATATTTCGTTGAAAAATTATGAAATTAAAATAATATTTTATTTAAGTTGAATGATTTTAAATTAAAGTTCTATTTATTTGACATTGTATTTGAATTATATAATTTATAATTAATTTATTTTGAATATATATATATATATATATATATATAGTATGACAAAACACGTTAAAACCAAAATATTCCATTCCTGAGAAAATAAAATGATTACCGAAATGTAATTGACAATCTTATCAAGTACTGTGGAATTTAGCTTGTTGGGAGCATGATTGAGTTTGAAAAGCATTTGAAGATGTACGAGTGCATGACCAAATAAAGCATTTATTGCTACAACACCACAAGAGCAGGGTACACACGCTAGCATTTATGCCTATAGATTTGATGATGACCTCATCCCAGAATCTATGTTCTTCCTCCACAGGACAAAAATGGTGATTCAAGAGAGACACCAAATCCAGCCATTTTAGAAAGTACATTTCAGATCGCGCGCTCACTCCATAGACCTCAACTAGCTAGCTGGTCTTTGATGGTCATGTTCTCTTACAGCACTACTCCTTGTTCTGCATTAGCATTTTAGCTAGCAAGCGCTACAAAACATCATGGCCAAGAGATTATTGTAATTAAGCTTCTTAATTAATCTACATCTTCAATTCAAAGAAGCTTTTGATGGTTAGCACGTAAAAGGGCATAAGTTTTGTTCTGCCAAGGTCACGTAAATGTCTTGAAAAAATCACATGCTGTGTATGTGCTGTTCTCTCCTAAAAATGCCGAAGCAGCGTTATAATGTGAGCGTGATATACATTCAAAGTTGGAGGAGTGGTCAGTTGTTGGTTTCAAAATCCTTGAATTTGCAGAGAAGAATATATTATTTGATTGCAGCAAATTGGGCTATTTTATAGCCTTTACAAAATGGAAGGAAAATAACAGACCTACGCCTTACAAGCCTATAACGTGGCAACTAGAATAGAAAATAAAAAAAACAAACTTTATTCTCCCTGAAGACCAGCTCTTCCTAAAGACTAGGACTTTTTCTCTGACTTAAAGATTACTTAAAAACAATTATATCTAATATTCCCTCCCTTAATGTCATTCCACGAAGCTTCTCAAACTGCTCCAGCTTTATAGGTTTTGTCATAATGTCTGCAATTTGATTTTGAGAGTTGCAGTAGCTTAGCTCAACAATTCCTTCATTCACCAGGTCTCTTAAGAAATGGAATTTTACATCAATATGCTTGCTCTTCTCAACATTGGATTTTTAGACAACTGTATAGTGGAGCTGTTATCACACATAATCACAGTACCTGATTTCTCTTCAATTCCAAGCTTTTCTATCACCCTTCTGAGCCAAACACACTGACATGCACACAATGCTGCTGCTATATATTCTGCTTCCGTGGTAGAGAGAGTGACTACTGTTTGTTTCTTTGAGGACCAAGAAACGGCCCCTGACCCCATCATAAACACAAACCCTGATGTACTTCTCCGATCATCTAAATTGCCGGCATAATCACTATCTGTAAAAGCCATGAGGCTCAACCTGCTTTCTCCCTTTTTATAAAGAATTCCAAAATAAGTTGTACCTTTTAAGTACCTCAAAATTCTTTTTGCCGTAAGCCAATGTGACATAGTGGGACTGGACATAAACCTGCTTATTAAACTAACACCATACATCAAGTCAGGTCTAGTTACAATCAAATACATGAGGCTTCCAACCACCTGCTTGAATAGAGTTTCATCAACCCGAACTCCTCCCTCATTCTTGGATAACCTTGTACCTGGTACTATGGGATTTTTCACTGCATTAGCACTCTCCATATCAAACCTTGCTAACACTTCTCGAGCATATCATTTCTGACATATGAAAATGCCATCTGCACATTGTTTAACTTCTACTCCAAGAAAATGTTTCATCTTCCCTAAGTCAAACATATCAAATTCTAGCATCATTGATTTTTTGAATTCATCAAACATGATCTTATCATTACCAGTAAAGATCAAATCGTCAACATAAAGACTTACTAGCAATATTTTACCTTCTTTCGACTTTGTGAACAATGTGTGCTCATTAGGACACTTTTCAAACCCTTCACGTGTGAAATACGCTTCAATTCTGCTGTACCAAGCTCGAGGTGCCTGTTTAAGGCCATATAATGCTTTCCTCAGCCTGTAGACTTTCTCTTCCTCTCCTTTCTTTGTGAATCCTTCAGGTTGCTGTACAAACACCTCCTCTTTAAGCTCCCCGTGAAGAAAAGCACTCTTCACATCAAGTTGAAAAACTTCCCAGCTGGATTGAGCAGCCATTGCAAGTATCATACGGATGGTATCAAATCTTGCCACTGGAGCAAAAACTTCAGTGTAATCTATTCCATGTCGTTGTGCATAGCCTTTTGCCACCAGCCTTACTTTAAATTTTTCCACATCCCCATTTTCGTTAAGCTTGGTTTTGAACACCCACTTAACTCCAATAGGTTTAACTCCTTTAGGCAACACAGTGAGTTCCCAAGTCTGGTTCCTTTCTATGGCTTCAATTTCGGCTGACATTGCTTCTCTCCATTTTTTGCTCCGAACTGCCTCTTCAAACAAAACTGGATCATTTTCAGTCACCATCATTGCATTCAAGTTGTCATCTTCAAATAATCCCTCTCCTGTTTCATAGTCTGCCATCCAACTTGGTGCTCTTCTTCCTCGTACACTCATTCCTTCAGTCAATTCTCCATGTGTTTCAGGATTTGGCTCATTTGGAGGTGATTCTGTCAGACTGCTACCCAAGCTGTTTGTGTTGCTCTCGGAATTGTCTTCATACATTTCATCATGTAAGTTGTTGTCAGAGTTGTCTGAAGAAGTTCCACCATTTTCTTTATTATTCTGGTCATCCTCTCCATCACTTTCATCTTCATCTTCCCATTCTAATGTGTCTTGCTTGATTTCTTCCTCTGTTCTGCCCCAATCCCATTCTTCTTCTTCTTCAAACACAACATCTTTGCTAATGAGGATCTTCTTTGAGACTGGATCATATAATCTCCACGCCTTGGACTCATCACTAACACCTAGGAAGACACATTTTCTGCTCTTATCATCCAGCTTGCTCCTCCTTTGATCTGGTACATGAACGTGTGCTATGCATCCGAAAATAATCCACCACTGGTTTTTCACCATTCCATGCTTCTTCTGGGGTCTTGTTTGGAACTGCAGCTGTTGGGCATCGATTTTGAATATGCACACACCATCTTGCTGCCTCAGCCCAGAAAGCTTTAGGAACTTTCTTCTCAATTAACATGGACCGAACATCATTCATAATCGTCCTATTCTTTCTCTCGGCAACTCCGTTTTGCTGAGGAGTAAAGGCTGCTGTCAACTGCCTTCTGATGCCTTGTGATTCACAAAACTCTTTAAACTCCTTTGAACAGAACTCACCACCTCTATTTGTCCTTAAACAAGTTATGTATGCACCTAATTCTTTCTCAACACAGGCTTTAAAGCTTTTGAATATAGCAAAAGTTTCAGACTTTTCATGTAAGAAATAAACCCAGGCTTTACGAGTGAGATCATCGATAAAGCTTAAGATGTACCTTTTTCCATTATTTGACGCTGGCTTAATAGGACCACATAAATCCGAATGCACAAGCTGAAGTTGCTTTGATGCCCTCCACAAACTCCTCTTCGGTACAGACATTCTATGTTGCTTGCCTGTTAAGCATACCGTGCATATCTTCTGTGAAGATTTCAAAGAGGGCAAGCCAATCACCATTTTATTAAAAAAGAGTGTTTGCAGTCCCTTGTGATTCAAGTGCCCAAAACGACAATGCCACATATAAGCTTCTTTCTCTGATACATCTTCAGCTTGTAAGCATAGATAGTTTCCTGGTATTATGGAAACTGACAGATAAAACATTCTATTGCTGCTCATATCAGTTTACATAATCAGTCCTCTCTTAGGATGAAATACTTTACAAGTTCCATCCTTAATTAAAATGGCTAGCCCCTTCTCTTGAAGTTGTCCTATGCTGAATAAATTATTTTTAAGCTCAGGAATGTAATAAACATCAGATATTACCTGAGTCATGCCATTCAATTTCACCCTTATGCTTCCTTTTGCTACCACTGCCATTTTCATGTCATTTCCAAGTTTCACTGGCCGATTAACAACTTCTTCCAAATCTGAGAACCATTTCTTGTTTCCAGTCATATGATTACTGCACCCCGAGTCAAGAAACCATACCTCTTCTTTCTTTGTTTGATGAAGCTCGGTGTAAGACATCAACAGTAGTTCATCTTCTTCTTCCAGCTCAGCATAGTATGCTTTCTTTTCCCAGTTTGGACACTCATCTTGAAAGTGTCCCAACTTATGGCATTTGAAACATTCGATGAGTGCTTTGTTTAAAGGTTGTCTCCCTCTACCTCTACCACGTCCTCCTCTAAACACACCTCGACCTCTTCCTCTGCCATATCTATTTTCCTGAGCCACTTTCAGAACATGCTCCTCCTCTTGTTGTCCCTGCATTCTTTGTTCATGGACAAGCAGACTCCCATGCAATTCATCAATGCTCAAATTACTCAAGTCATTTGACTCCTCTATTGAACAGACGACATAATTGAATTTGGGGGTCAAAGATCTAAGTATCTTACTAACCACTGTGCTCTGCTCAATTTTCTCATCATTGGACTTCATCTTGTTCACCACAGTTAAGGTGCGTCCCACGAAACTGTCTACCTTTTCTCCTTCTTTCATGGCAAGTAACTCAAACTCCCTTCTCAAAGCTTGAAGTTGTGCCCTTTTCACCTTCGTAGACCCTTGAAATTTCTGTTTCATGGAGCACCAAATGGCCTTTGACGTCCCCTTGTCAAGAATTGTTTCCAGGATTTCTCTTCCAATTGCATGAAACAGGTAGTTCTTGGCTTTCATATCTTTGAGCTTGGCCTCCTCCATGGTCTTTCTCTGAACTTCACTTGCAGGTGATGTCCCTATTGCTGGTGTGGGGATCCCTTCCTCCACCAAACTCCACAGCTCTTTGCTTCTCAAAAAATTCTCCATCGTCATTGACCACCAATCATAGTGGCTGTCGAAGAAAGGGAAAAACTTGTCTGGGGTTGTCATTTTGATCTCTCTGTGTTTCACTCTCACTCAATTTTCTCACAATTTTGATCGCTCTGTGTTTCACTCAAATCTCTCATAATTGCTCGCACACACTCTCACAATCACTCACACAGATCACTCACACACTCACTCTCTGTGATTCACTTGCACACACAATGTTGTGCTCTGATACCAATTGTTGGTTTCAGAATCCTTGAAATTGCAGAGAAGAACATATTATTTGATTGCAGCAAATTGGGCTATTTTATAGCCTTTACAAAATGGAAGGAAAATAACAGATGCACGCCTTACAAGCCTATAACGTGGCAACTAGAATAGAAAATTAAAAAAAAACAAACTTTATTCTCCTTGAAGACCAGCTCTTCCTAAAGACTAGGACTTCTTCTCTGACTTAAAGATTACTTAAAAACAATTATATCTAACATCAGTATAGATTCGTTTCTCGTTTCAATTCAACATCAAAAAACACGCATGCTCCTCCACTCTTAGCTAAGTTCCTACAGAGGAAGGGTATGGGGCTGTAGTTGATTATGAGCTGTAACCATACCCTACGCCGGCGGCCTGGCTCACCTCAATGACTACTGAGCTCAACGTTAGAGACTACTCCATATAGGGAATCATATCTGCCTAGGGAGCCTCCCAGCTCGGTCTCAAGAACTCGTGTACTCAAAAGACATGCACCAACACGCAAACCCTACGTGCATCATACATTATTCTTCTGATCTCACTGCTTGCACTGCACCAGAAAAGTTTTTCTCCTCCCAAGAGATAGAAATTAAAAATGTGACCCCACCTAAAAAACCATGGGACCTAGTCATGGCACGAGATTCTTGATCCAAAGGCTAGTAATAGTACTGCAAGGCAAAAGGAGTGCTGTCTTGTTTCATAAATAGATCTCAGACTCATCAGAAGCTTGTGCTCTGTCTGTTTCGACTAGGATAGCTAGTGCATTGGATCCTGCAAAGAACAAAGGGTTTGGTGGCTTTTGAGAAATTAAGGCATGACATGACCATTCTTGGTCTTTCCTTAGATACATCTCCTCTACTTTGAATTCTTCTCGACCCACCATGATAGCATGGCATGCGAATAATGGCTGCCAAGGTTCTTTTTTTATTATTATTATTTATTTTCTTTTACACCATTAACAACACTTTGAAATTTACCCAGCAGCACTGGTCCTTTTCTATGCTTTAAATGAAGCAATGAGCAATCTCTTTCTGCACGTATCTCTTCCCCATCTCCCTCCCGACACTCGCACCTATAAATAAACGAGTTTCTTACAGACATTTCAGACAACCGAACTAGCTTAACATTTTATATTTCAGCAAGCTAGCCAATTGTATGAAATTTTAATGGGCGAGCGGTTCCTTGCTGGAGAAGCAGGGCACGTGCAAAATCCTGATGAAGTGCTTACACTTTGCACGCGCTCTTCTTCTCCAACACGGGCTCCTCACCTCTTCAGTCACCGCTGGTGGATGGATGTTGCAGGTAACAATGGCTGATCTGGTTAGATCTGTGGGGACTGATGTGCACATATATTCACTGTCACTATTCACTAAAGCTCACCTGTCTAATTTGATTAAAGATATTGCACTGAACCTTCTTGCAAGATCATGCATATACAAAACGAGTTAGGAGCCCTAACGGGCAGGCATTTACTTGATGTTTCTGCGAGTGCTTTGCGTCATTGCCATGGTACAGGATAGTGCTGCATTGCAGGGCACGTGCAAAATATTCCTCGGTTTAGTTCAATTCAATGTGATGAAGTTATTTTGTATAAATATAAACTACTAATTAATTTTTAAAGGAGATGAAAAATTCAATGTATCCAGTTATACAGAAAAATTGTCTTTACCTCCAGATTTTAAAAGGAGAAGATTTATGATACATTAAATATGAATAATTGACATTTATTAATTTTCAAAGATTCCACAATAATGGATCAAATAGTCTTGGAGAAAAAAGGAGCTAATAAGCTAAGACATCTCTGTGCTTGTTGCTCTTCGTCAATTAATGTGTTCTTCCTATCATCGTTATTTATATTTCTTTCCACCTAGATCTAGAACTTAAAAATCTTGAGTTGATTATATTAGCTACAACTCAAGCATAAATTGTAATAAAAATAAAAAAAATAAAAACAGATCGTGTGTTTTTTTTATAATTATTAAAAACGAATCTCTACTAGTACTACTACTAACAAAACACTAGCAAAACACTAGGCTAAATCAACAACCATAAAATATTAATCATTGGAATATGATTTTTTTTGTTTATTTTTTTATGTACCCTTCACCAACCTATTTTCTTTACTTTCTTAGTTTTTTTATTTAATTTTATGATTTAATATTAGGTTGTTTTAGAAATTGTGTTTCGTAATTTTTTTTATGAGGTTATATATCGGTCTTGTCGATTTAATTTTTTTGATTTCAACATTCAACATTAGATCTATTGGAAGCATGGTTTCATATTTTTTTCGATTGTTTTCTATGAATTTATTCCGATATCCTAACCCAGGTCGCAGGCTTAATAGGTTAGTTCGAATTGACTCGGGTAAATTTTTACCGCTTTTTCTAATTGATTTTTTTTATTATATTTTTCAACATTGTGTTGGTTGAAAATTGAGTTTCATAATTATTTTAATTTTTTTTATAGAATTATCCCGATCTCATGACTTGGATGACAGATTTAGTAGGCTAAATCGGGTTGACTCTATTCATTTTTTT
>Ga0325402_1001511_pt1 | contig 19171 bp, 11 predicted proteins | sample PopdelMetagenome_22_FD_207212 | JGI IMG/M metagenome (GOLD analysis project Ga0325402, IMG submission 207212) | Populus deltoides microbial communities from Bellville, Georgia, United States - Xylem-PdKOR-R3 | ecosystem: Host-associated > Plants > Phyllosphere > Stem > Wood/Secondary xylem...
AAGTGGTTTCCCGGAAACTACTTTCCGGGAAACAAACATGGCCTTAATATAAAAATTAAACTCTAAGGGATGAAATTGAAAAATAAATATTCAAAACAATATATATATATATAGCAATAAAAAATTTGAGGACCAAATCTAATATAATCAGCAAATAATATGACATTTCTAAATTTTTCACAACTTCCGAAAAGTGTTTTCCGCCCAAAATAAAAGGAAAACACTTTCCTGAAAACCAAGCCAGATTTTCCTTTGACTGGAAAGTGTTTTTCGTTGACTAACTTTTCTAATAACAAACAAACATAGAAAAGTTTGTAAAGTAGTTTTCCAGAAACCATTTTCCGAGAAACAAACATACCCTTAATGTTTGTTGATAGATTTGTCCCTGGATTTTGTGGTCAGAATTAATCTATCACAAAGATCTCGGTCACAAATACCTAAAATTTCTAAAAAGAAACTTTGGGACAATAATTTCGCAACAGTTTTTTTTTATATGTTTCCTTTTGTTTACAAACTTTTGATTTATAAGGTTTTGTGATTGTGATGAAGTCACAAATCAAGAGCTTTTTTACTTGGTAGTGAAAGAAATGTTTGTTTAGCTATACTTATGAAAATATTAAAAGTTCAAATTTAATATAAATGTAGTAGGGGTTTGTTTAGATGTGTATCTTCCTTGTGTTTACATATTTGCATTACACTATAAGTTAGATTAAGAATTTTTTGAACATAACAAAAAGTATCTAGGTCATAAAAAATTATTTTTGTATTTTTATTATATCGAACCCAACGAGTTAACCTTAAAATCTTATGATTCGACTGCTCGCCTAGTCTAAGTTTAAAATTAAATAATGTGAAGTTGTCCCAACATGACCCAATTGATTTAATTGGTCCAAAGACATCCCGACCAACTGTTAAAAACATTTGACAATAAAAATGAGAAAAAATAATAAAATTGACATAAAAAAACTTTCAACCTAATTTTTTGCACAACCTAAGTTTAAAATTAAACCAAGTAAGAGTTGTCTTATTGTGATCTACTTGACTTAGTCAATTTCCCTCGATCAGTGAAAGAGGTTCAACACCTTATGGGAAGATTGGTCACCCTCAATAGATTCATTGCTCATTGTAAGGAGCGCAACTTGAATTTCTTCAAGACTTTAATAAATATTTCTGACTTCGAGTGGATATTAGAGTGTCAAAAGGCCTTTGAAAAACTTAAAGTGGACCTCTCATCGCTTATGGTTTTATCATAAACAAGGGAGTGTGAAATCCTCTTTCTCTAATTAGATGCATCAGACTTCGTTATTAGCGTAGTGTTGGTAAGAAAGGAATAAGGGATCCAACGCTTAGTCTATTACTGCAATAAGACTCTTTATGATGTTGAAACCAAATATTTTAAAGAAAAGATAGCTTTATTTTGATTAATGCCTCCCAAAAGTTGAAGCTTTATTTCCAAATCCACCAGATCATAGTATTGACAGATCAGCCTCTCTAGTGAATCCTTTATAAGCTAGACATGTCTGGGCATTTAACAAGGTGGACAATAAAGTTGGGCTTTAACCAGGTGGACAATAAAGTTAGGCGAGTTTGGCCTTCAATATAGACCTAGGTCGGTTATAAAGGAATAAGATTTGGTATATTTCATTGTTGAATGTTCTTTTGATGAACTTATACTTGATAAATCAAAGTCTCCATCAAGTATTGATCCCACTTGTTGAACCTGCAGCTTCCTTAAAACCCATAGTGATTGTCGTAACCCAATTTTGACACTTATTTTTTTTTGTATATATTTCAAAAAAATTATAAAAATACCTAAAAAAAGTATTTTGTTCTTTTTAGTCATTTCATCATTTTTGTGTAATTTTATGATTCAAATTAAGTTAGGAATTATCATAAAAATCATAAAACAAAAATTAAAAAATACAAAAGAAATCTAAAAAATAAAAACAAAAAAAATAATTGGGGAAAATTTGGACTAATAATTGAGTTTCACAAACCAAAGATTTAGTTTGGGAAGTTCACTTAGATCCCATAATGATTTATGTTGCTATTGGAAAATTATTGGAAGAGAAATTGAAGACAAAAAGATTTAATTTGATTTTAATTTGTCTAAGATTGGAAAGATTAAAAAGCCAAAGATGAGTTTGAAACACTTGACCATATTAAAAAGTTAGTTGAAGGATTATTTAAAGAGAAAAATCAAAATTGAGAGTTAAAAAGATCAAAATTGCATAATTTTGAAAATGATGGATTTGTAATAAATGGTTAAAATTGGGATCCAAATTGATTAAATCAAGGATGCAATAGAAATTAGAAATATGATTTAGGAATTTTGAGAAACCAAGGATTAAATTTGAAATGTAGCTAAATTGGAAAGATCAATTTAGGGATTAAATTGAAACAAAACCCCAATTTAATGTTATTGAAAAAACTCAAAATCCAAGAACTGTAATAAAAAGGATAAAATATTCAAGGACTAATTAATTTAACTTTGTTTCAGTCCTCTATTTTTCTAGTCCAATTAATTCCAATTGAGTTGATTTAATTTAATTCAGTCCATTTAATTTATATTGTAGTTCAATTAAGTCCAAATGTATCAACCCAAATCAAGTAATAAAACCCAGAGGTTGCAATTTACAGCTCCTCAAACCTAATTTCCAGCCAAGTTCATTTAGTAATTAAACCGAATTCTACATTACAAGTTCTCACATTCTAGCTCAATCATTTTGGGATCCTAAAATTCCTGTCGAAATCTTCAATCAATCCTTCAAATAATACGCAGACCACCTCTTACTTGAAAACCCATCGATTGCCTTCATCTTCTCCAACAAGATGGCTACTGTCTATTAACAAAAAAGAAGGAGCTTAACCTTATTGCCTCTTCTCACCCTATAAAAAAAATATCATTCTTACCTAACACAAGATGACCTCCCTTCTAAAAAAAACACTGAAAAGTCACTCATTCCTCTATGAGCTTTTCATTAACCTAAAGAGAGAACAACATTGGAAAAACATCATCTTTTTACCCCATATTGTTTCTCTTAAAAAAAACAAATTCAATTTTCCCAACCAAAAGCAAATTAGACTAATTTTGAAACTCATCTCCTCCATCTTCTTCCAATTTTAATACAACATACTCTTTCAATCTTTTCCTTTTTACCAACATCAAGCCATTGTCATTTTCTTCGTAAACAATTCATAAGAACATCAAGATCATTTCATACTTAGACACCAAACCATTTTCACTACCAACACTAACACCTAACCCAATTTACTCAACAAACATTATTGTCTCCTTATCAACTTACAATAGATCAACATAATCTCTCTTTCAACCAAAAATCAACCACTGTCTAGGATGCGATCCCTCATCATCTTTCCACTCATTCATCATCATAAAAAATAACATCAATAATGAACTAAACATGAGCCTCCAACATCAACTCATCACAAACCCATAAGACCTCGTCTTTTTTATTTCAAAAGCAACCTCTATCTAAACCCAAATCAGTCCTAATAGAAACCATAATCCACCTACTATCAAGCCCAACTAACCCATTCTTATTCAATAGCTTTTCTTTTTTCCACCTTTTCCTTTCACCCAAACCACACATCTTGCCATTATGACAGGCTATAGACAGTAATAAGAAATTCATGATTATCCTCTTTTCCTCTCAATTATAAGCCATCACAAACCCAAACCTCTCCCATACTAAACAAACTTTAATCATAGACCCAATAATCACCATACGTGTCTTCCTCATCAACTACTAATAGACCAACACAACCTCTATTTTAACCAAAAAATAACCATTGTCAAAGAACCAACCCTTCATTATTTTCCTAATCATTCATCGTTAATAAACAACATCAATAATAAACCAAAGCTAAGCCTTCAACATCAACTTATCATAGACCAACAAGACCTCATCTCCTTTATTTTAAAATCAGGCTCTTTTTAAACCTAAATCAGTCCCAATAACAAGGATGATCCACTTGTTGTCAAACCCAATCAACATATTCTCATTCAATAACTTTCTTTTTTTTACCTCTTTCATTCACCTGAACCACACATCTTGTCATTGTGACAGACTATAGACAATCGTTATAAATTCATGGTTGTCCTTTTTCTTTCTCAATCATGAGCTACCGCAAACCTAGACCTCTCCTCCATTGAATAAACTTTAATCACATACTTAAGGACCACCAGACCTGCCACCATTCAAATACCAGTGATATTCTATTTCTAAAACCCTCAATTTCTTCTTTAATAGTCTCTCATCTTTTAGGCTTCTTTTCACCTTCCAACACTATCTTTGTTGATAACAACCTCAAACGAATGACCTTTTAGTTATCCATGAGACTATGACCAAAGTTCAATTACTATCCATTAGACCCACTAAACTAACCACAAGGAGAAATCACATTCTACAACCATCAACCACCATAAAACTTCCCTCTTCAATGACATCAAAAACCCTAACCATCATCACTAAAAGCAACAAATAGGTCCTCCTTCATGTTACCATCCAAAAACCTTCACTCTCAATTCACATAAAGAACCCAAACCATAATTTTTTAGAATCCCAATTGACAAGAAGATATTTTTGTTTTAGAAAACCTTGTTTCTTTTATATTTACAGATATATGTTAAGAGGCACGTAAGTTACATGCACTCATCCATTTTAAAAGTGCAATCAACTAGTATGTGAGCCACACACATGTCATATATCCCGAACAAATATTCCAGTATTATTCTTAGACCCCAATAGCTTCCACTCACCCAAAAGGTTGATTTTAAACTTTAAAAGTTTTTTTAATTTATTGATATGTTGTTGTGATAATTAGTTTGATTATTTATTGTGTGGTGTGTTTTATAATTAGTGAATAACATTGTGTATGGGTTGTCATAGGCGAAATAACACTTTATATGTAGGTATTGTGATTAGTGAAATGGCAATATGTAACTAGTTTTTTTTTTAGTATATGTTAGATAACTTGATAAACCTAAACCAAAAAGAATGCCATAAAAAATTAATTATTTTTCAAAATTGTCATTATGACCAAGTCTTTCTAAAAAAAATCATTTTTGCATATTCTATCATTGTATAATAAAAAAAGAATTTGTCTTTCTAGTTTGTTTACAAAACAACAAAAAAGAAAAAGACAAAAATATTTTTCATATTTTAGCATTTGATAAAAATATTTGTTTTAGCATTTTCATAAAGAAAAAAATAGAAAATACAAAAGTATTTTGCATGTATTTTAGACTTTATAATAATTTTATGAAGTCTATTAGGATTTGACACAAATTAAAAGGCTCGTTAGGGCCGACACACCCAAAACTTCAAAAGTCTAACCTTGGTTTTCTCAAAACAATAAAAAAATATTTTGTTATTTACTTTCAATGTTTGAAGTAAATAGACTTATGGTAAGTTGTTGTCTAGAATGTTGAGAAAAGTAAAATATTCCTTAGATTTTAAGATATTAAAAGTTTTTTGTTCAATATTTTCTGATGCTAGAGCTATAAGTATCGAGGTACTATAGGTTAGGTGAACCTCGTCAAGGGTACTTTCATGGACTTTTCTTATTATTTAGGTTGATTTGTATGGACCTAACATAGTCTTACTGATACATTTATGGACATAACTTGAGTTATAATCTAGGATGCCCACTTTAGAATTGTCAACTCAATAAAACAATTAGGAGTGGCAAAAACCAACCAGGCTTTTAGAATGGATAAGTGTTGAACTTTGGACCAAGGTTTAACTCATCATAGTAAACCCACATTCACTCAATATGTAGGCCACCAATAGTTTAAACACAACAAGACCTTAACAATTGAAGACAAGACAAACAATATAGCCTACCTCAAGTAGGATGTTTTAGGGGTGAAAATATCTTTTTTGTAATATAATCATTCCTTTATCACATATCTCTAAAGATCAATTAGGTATCTTAGTGACTATAATACTAGGGAACAACTCCTATTTTCAAAAGTTTAGACCTTTTTTTAATACATCATAAAAACTCGGTTCTTTTTCTCGAGACATTGTGATGTTGAGTGTGACATTAGCCATCCCCACTTAGAAGTTATATATAGACGGATCCTCTAATACCGAGAGGAATAGCGATGGGATAGTGCTTATAAGTTTAAAGGGGCAAGTTTTTTTAATATGGAGTTTGTTTTGAGTTCCTAGACACCAACAATGTATCAAGATCTAAAGCCCTTTAGTGGGTTTAGTCTCGCGGAGACCTTGGATACATATCCCCTTCGCATTCACAGTGACTCTAATTGGTGGTTAGCCAATGCCAAGAGCAATAAAGGTAGAGAGATCTTCACTATCCATTTACTAAGGAAAGACAACAATTGAGCAGGTCTTTTATCCAAACTTGCAATCTTCAACTTTATTGAGCTCTATCTGGATGTGTGGATTGACATATTAAAGAGAACAAATGTTGGAGAATATAAGATAGTGACTGCCCTGATCATTATTCATGAGGATTAGAGAACATCTATCGAACATTACATACTAAGCTTTAGGTAAAAATGAGGTCATTTTCCTAGCTAAGTAAAGAGCATGATATTACTTGGTCAATGACGTCCTATACCAAAGTTTCATCTTAGTTTCTCTACTTAAACATTTATCTCCTGGAAAAAAAAAACACTTATGTTTTAAAGGAGATCTATGAGGGATGTGATGCCTTCATGTGAGCCCTCAAGCTTTTGTTGTCAAAGTTATCCGATTAGGTTTCTACTAGATAATCATACTTTATGATGCTGTAAATTTGGCTAGAAGATTTGACAAGTACCAAAGATTTACCTCAGTCTCCCACCAGCATTCTATAAAGATAATTGTTATAGCTTTTCCTTGACTTTTCTTCGACAGGGGAATGGAAATCTTGGGTCCCTTTTATAAGGCCACGGGTAACACTTGGTGACAATGGACTACTTCATCAAATAGATGGAGGCTAAGGCATTGACAAATATAATTAATAAAGTGATCTTAATTATTCTTGTGAAAGAATATCATATATTAATTTAGGCTTCCTAAAATCCTCACAATTTATAATAAGATGCAATTTGGCAATCACAAGATAAGAAAACAATGTCAAAGACTCCATAGTGATAATAGGTTTTTTTTATTGTCGTACCTTCAAACCAATGGCCAAGTCAAGCTCACCGATAAAGTTTTACTTAATAGGCTTTAAAAAGAGATCAAAGACGCAAAGTCAGAATTAGTAGAACTATATAAAGATTTTATGGGCTTACAAAATGATATAAAAAATTACTAGGGAAACCCCATTCCTTTTTACTTATGGTATTGAGACCATGATACTAGCTGAAATTCAATGCCCATATCCTATATTCACCCATTACTCTCCAAAAAGAAATGAGCAGGGGCTGAAGACCAACCTATTGAGAAGTCAACCACTTTCCATATTGATGGGTTGTAAGAATAAAGGTTAGTAATAATTGTGAATACTTTATTTGAAATGAACACATCCAAAGTTGCAAATCCCTTAAACACAATGAGGAACTCATTAAATGAGTCTCTCAATGCCTTTGAATAAGCATGTTCCTCACAGGAGGCCCTCACTTTTGCTTTGGTAGTCACCATTTGTTACTTATTTATTTCTTGACAAGTTTCCTAGATCTTTTTAGACTAAAAGCTAGATGTGTCCATAATTTTAACACTGGCTCTTTTAGCCTCGACCTCTTCTCCCTTATACTCCTTCTTCGAAGATGAACCTGTACCAAAAAAAATGAAAAAAAAAATGATAAACATGTCAAACAATGTACAAATTATAAAGCTTTACATACCTTGCCCATTTCTCTTTTGGTACAATCCTTTCATCATCTTATTCACATTAAAGTGATTAAAGGCTTTCATTGGTCTTATGCAAACATCCTTTTCAAAGTCATTCCGACAAGGCCTCACATTTATGTATGGCCTAGGAGTTCACCAAAATAGAGGGACACCTCTACACCTCCTGCTCTTTAACTCGAGGAGCATCTCTATCAAACCTTATAATTAACCACATTCATTGTCATTCTTTTACAAGGGTGGTTTTACCGTCTAGTATGATATTCATAGGCATTCATAGGCCTTTTTAGTCGGCTGATGAAGATGAAGAACTAATGAAGGTTATGATCACCATTGGAGAAGCCATTTAAGGTGTAAAACTATTTGAATATATCTATGGTTGGCTTCAACCCTACATTCATTCTTAAAAGTTGTAATGATAACCCATCCATTCATATGTAATTGGTAAGCATATATGTTAAAGTGAAAGAAGACATCACTCAAAAACCATTTCAATAAGAAGCAATGCCCTAACTCATACATATAAAAAAGGGTTGTAATCTTAAGCTTTTCACTGTGGGCACCCTTTTATTTTCTGGCTTATCTTTTCAGATTGGTCAACTATATACACCCCTCCTTATTGATCGTTAGCCTTATTCAGTTGCTCTATGGTTATAATGTTATCCTCTATATCCTCAAGAGCCCTAGGTAATCTAAGGTTCTCTAATGGACGGGCATTAACATCTTTAGTTCTAGGACTAATTCTAAACGACCTAGACTCTCTGCTAGACCCTTTAGTTTCTGGTAACCATAGTGTAAAGGTGAAATCACTACTAGATGCTACTTACTTACCCCTTATTGGATCCATTTTTACAATTATATAAAACTACTAAGGATGGATAGTTACCTTAAGTCAAGTCTCTTTGTACTTAGTTCCATGTAAAGTCAACACACTCCACATAATTACTCTTTACAAGGAACACACTTCACATGTCACAACTACTTGGAAAGATGACTTAGAGAGAAGTTTAGAGAGAGGAACTTTTGGGGTAGAATGAAATGAATTGAAATAAAGTCCTTATATAATGGGAGGCCTCCCTCATACGCAACCGGATCAGTGACATATATCATCGCCTTTAACAAATCCACTAAGTTAAAGCCAACACCACTATAAAATATTTCTCCAAGTATTTTTCATCTGAAATAAGCATTTTTCGATCATGGTGCACAACTCGGCAAATTGATACTTCGACAATGCGCCTCTTGATATAAGTTCCTTTTCTTCTACAGAGAAAAATCAAGGATCCCATCAAAAAAATCAGGTGTATCTTTAAGTCTTTGTGTATCTTTACTATAAAGACTTTGGGAGCTACAGATGAACTAGGATTTATCATTATTTTTTAATAACTTTATGTTGGCCCCAGCTCATTTTACCGATGACTCATGCATAGAAGGTTTTTGAAAAAAAAATTTTAGGTGTAAGCATCAAGTGCATGGATTAACGCCACTAAGCCTAGGCAATGCTATGAACCTTACGCTAGGATCATGCTTGAGCCCACAGGCATCAGGAGCATGTTTAGCACCATTTAGACCCAAGTCATGCACTTGAGCTTAGTGCGTTTCCTGGTACTTGTTAGGCCTTACCTTATGCTCTAGACCCAACATATAGTCCCTTGGGATTTTTGTCCAACCCAAGCTTTTTAGTGTGAATCTTACTTCATCTACACCCCTAGGCGTGCAAAAGTCTCTCATAGCCCACCCCATTTCCATCTTATTAATACAAGTATAGGAGATATTTATCTCATATTAATGCTTGTGTTAAGGATATTTGTTTCTCATCAATGCTTGTGCAAATGATATTTATACCATATTAATGCATGTATAAGGGATATTTATCCCTCATTAATGTTACCATGGTGAAATGACTTTCTAGTCCTTTCCTTTAAGCAATAAGACAAGGTTTAGGGGGGCATAAATACCATCTGAACCACCTAGGTAAGGGGTTCATAATTTTTATTTTCAATATACACACTACATCATCATTTACAGAGAACTTATTTTCATACCAAAACAAGAACAAATAATCTTGTTCTTAAAATTTAATGTTTTTTGCATATTTATCACACCTTCCTTTACAAAGATATTGACTTAAGCATATAAGGGTTCTCAAATCCACCAAAAAAAGAACTGTTTTGCAGGTATTAAGATCCCTACATCAAGTTATCACCTTCCTTTGCTAGGGAGAATGGATCTAATAGCATGAACACTTGATTAAGTCCATTATCCAACCATCTAAAAACTTTATTATTTAGTATCTTGGATTTTGAAATATCATAGAAAAGGCATTCAATTAACTATAACTTAGCATTATAATTTAGCAAAAATAATTAATTAGTCATCATAATATAAAAAATTATTATTTAATCTCTATTTTTTTATATTTATTTATAAATTAATCATTTTTGTCCATTTCAGGTTTATTTTTAATTTATTTTTATTTTTTATTTTGAAAAATAAAAGGTAAAAAATTAAGTAAATATGATAAAAAGTTTGAAGAGAAAAGAAACCATTTTTAAAAAACAAGATATTATTAAATTAAACATGGTCAACACTAGTCAAAGGGCTATTAAATTATTTTTTATACTACAAAGGACTGTTTAATTATTTTCTTAATAAACTACAAGGACTAAATTATAATTAACTCAAAAACATTCTATCAATTATTATTATTGTTATTATTTCACGTGCACCATTAACAAGAATCTAAATGTACATAGTGTTTCACCATAGCATGTGACAATAAATGTAGTTCATTTGAACAATGTTTCTCTCTCTTTTTCTGGTCCCTGAGATTTTTATATTTTGGTCTCTCAAATTATTTTTCATATTTGATCCTTTAACATTGCTTAGATTTATGATTGGTCTTTGTGATTTATTTTTCATGTATGTGTAAGAAGATCTTGAGGTATCGAGAAAATATTCTATTTTTGGTTGATGCTCGATTTGGTATAATAAAATTTAATTTAATTGATTTAAAATTATCAAAGTTTAGGGGACTAAATTTGAGATTTAGATAAATATTCAGTATCTTTTTTTTAGTGATCAATTGAGTGATTTTTCATTAACTCCATTAAACATTGAAGTTATTGGTCAATTAATTCTCCATTTTAATTTTATGGAAATAATTTCATGGAAATTAATGAAAAATATTGAAAATAATTTTCATGTTTATTTATAAAATTTTCAAGATTTATTAAAAGGGAAGATGATCTTCATGGTTGCCATGGTAAAGAAATAATATTTATTTCTTTATTTACGGTGTGAAAATCTAACACTCCCTGTCATGTTTTGTTAATATTTTCTTAATGCAAATTAAATGGAAAGAAATCTTCCTAATAATCTTCTTACTGATTAAGGCGTGTTTAAAAGTGTAATTGCAGTTGTATTTTAAAGTGCTTTTCACTCGGAAATGCATCAAAATAATATTTTTTTTATTTTTTTAAAATTATTTTTCACATCAGCACATCAAAATGACCTGAAAACACTAAAAAATATTAATTTGAAGCAAAGAAAAAAATAAAAAATTTCAATTTTTGAAACGCAAAAAAAAAATAGGATTTAAATATAAATGATAATCTGGTATCGAGTTGATCTTAAAAACCATGTCGCGTATCATTGGCTGAAACTCATTATCGGAAGAACAAAAAAAAATTCTCTCTTTGTATTATTAGTTAGTTAAATGGAATAATTGGATAATGCAAGAGAAAAAACAAAAAAAAAAGAAAAACATTCAAAACACACCCAAAGAATATATTTTTTTAGAGGGAAAGGTTAATGCATGGCAATTCTATCTTTTTAATTATTCTTCATAATTTTTTTCATTCCTTCTATTAGGTTATCTCATTTGCTTAATATAGCTTATGAGGTTTAGCATACTTGCTTGGGTTTGCTCATTTTTGTTTTATTTTTACTATTGATTAATATTTTTTTTCAATTGTTCTTTTATATTTGGATTATTGGGAATTGAGCATCATAATATTTTTCAATTTGCTTTATATGAAGTTATCTTGACCTCATAACTCGGATCATAGGTTTGACATGTTATCTCAGGTTAACATGAGTTGTTTATTTATTTATTTTATTCTTAATTTCATTATTTAACATTGGGTTGTCTAAGGATTGAGATTCATGTCTTTTTTCTTTGGACAAGTGTTTTTTTTTTGTATAGGTCGTTATGATAACTTTTTTGTTATAAAAAATCATTCTATTTATTGTTGTTACTTCTTTTTCTTATCATATATTTAAATGAAGATAACTTATTGGATCCACTCAGGTTTATGACCCGAGTCATAAATTTTTTCTTACTTCATTAAAATATGTTAACAACATCTGAATAATTTTTTACATTAAAAAAGTTTAGTCTAATCTATAATGTAATGCATGTCACTATCTAATAGTATATTAATCACCAAAGGTTTTCTTAAAGTTAGTAACATACAAAGAAGAAATAATATATATCTTGGAACCGATAGTTATAGACAAACATTTAAGAACACATGCTAATCACTTTCAAATTAGAGTACACAAATAAAATAATTGTTATACTACTAATAATAAAAAAAAGTTTTATCTTTTTTGACAAACTAGATAAAATTGATGATATAAAAAAATTTAAGAAATTATTGGTTGAATAATTCTTTTGACAAGCTAAATAAATAAAATAAAAAACTTAATTTTCATTTTTATGTTATAAATGCATAATGTAAATACTAATCGTCTATTTTAAGTCTAAATGGAAAAAAAAATAAAGATAAAGTACAATAATATTTTAAAAATATTAGAAAATTATAGAAACCATTCAAAATATTTATTACTATTTAAAAAAAAATTAAACTGAATAATTTTAAAAAATGAGAGAGATGATATCAATTAAAATCAAATTAAAAACAAAAACAAAAACAAAAACAAAAACAAAAACAAAAGGCTAAAGGCTATTGAACCTGAGAGGTCAATCTCTCTCTCTCTCTAACTAACTAAAAAAACAACACATTGTTTACTATTATATTTTCAGTAACCGAAAAATAAAAGGCCAAGCTCTTAGATCTCAAAAATAGGTGACCAGAAAGTCAGGGATCGAGCTTTGAGTTTCTAAAACATAATTTTCAACTTATGTTTACAACACCAAAAAACAATCATACGAATTTGAATAAACTCATTTCCAATCCAAAAACAATCTCTAATCACTCTATAAACTGAAAATCCAACCAAATAGTTTTTTTTTATGAGTCTCAATTTATTTATTTTTTTGGCATGATTAAAAGACACCACCACCTTCATTAAACATCGTTTTTCAATTGTTCATTTAATTTGAGGCAATACTTAAAGAAATTTTGTTTTTTTAATTATTTTGTTTTAAAACTGGTATTGTTCATTTTTTTTTACCTTTTCTTTCTATAGAGTTATCCTAATATCATGTCTTGAATTATGGATTCAGCAGGTTTATCAAGTTAGACTTGGGTCTTTTTTACTACTTTTTAATCTTTTTTTTTAATCTTGAGTCAATAACTAAAATCTTAGATTTTTTTTGAAAAAAAAATATATTTTCTTAATATTTTTTTACAATAAAAAAATGATAGGCTCGCGACGTAGCACAGGCCACCTGTCTGTCTTTTTCTAAATCAGGTTTTAAAAATATTATAACAAAAGCTAAATGGTGTGTGGAAATCAATGTAGATTAAGAGACATTTCACTATGGATTGTAATAATAGTTTCACTTTCAATTTCTCATCTTTTCATGAGCGGATAAACATTTCTTTAGCTTTCTTCCACAAGAGTAATCAGGTTTTTTCAATTTTCAAGTGCAAGTAAATAACGCCTTTAGCTTTAGAAAAGACAAAAAAAGCTTTGCCTCTGGGGGTATTTTGGTATTTTTACATGGATATTTTGTGTAATTAAGAGGATCATGATGGACGTTTTAGTATTTTTCACATTGTATTTTTAATCAAAAAGTTGTTGGCGCATGTTCTATGCGCCATAGCAAGTGGCGGCGCCCGCATCATTGAGGAAGCAAGTGAGACGCTTCCTGATGGCCAAATCTGGCCATCCATCGTATAACTAGATGCGTAGCCGTGCCATCTCAATATGAAGCGGTGCATGTAAACATATCATGGTTGGATTGCCGCCGATACTCGATTGTTTGTGTTTTTCTTTCTTTTCTCTCTTTTGATAACTAAAGTGTACAATTGTCATCTCTTTGTTTGTTGCTTGTTTGGGTATCGCATGGCTGTCAGACCCAAATCGCTTGGGTCTAACATGGCTGTCAGACCATAACGCTTTGGTGTTGCAGCCATCCCAGACCCACAGTGCCTAGGTTATCTCATTTGCTTAATATAGCTTATGAGGTTTAGCAGACTTGCCTGGGTTTGCTCATTTTTGTTTTATTTTTACTATTGATTAATATTTTTTTTCAATTGTTCTTTTATATTTGGATTATTGGGAATTAAGCATCATAATATTTTTCAATTTGCTTTATATGAAGTTATCTTGACCTCATAACTCGGATCATAGGTTTGACATGTTATCTCAGGTTAACATGAGTCGTTTATTTATTTATTTTATTCTTAATTTCATTATTTAACATTGGGTTGTCTAAGGATTGAGATTCATGTCTTTTTTCTTTTGACAAGCGTTTTGTTTTTTTTTTTGTATAGGTCGTTATAATAACTTTTTTGTTATAAAAAATCATTCTATTTATTGTTGTTACTTATTTTTTTTTATCATATATTTAAATGAAGATAACTTATTGGATCCAGTCAGGTTTATGACCCGAGTCATAAATTTTTTTTTACTTCATTAAAATATGTTAACAACATCTGAATAATTTTTTACATTAAAAAAGTTTAGTCTAATCTATAATGTAATGCGTGTCACTATCTAATAGTATATTAATCACCAAAGGTTTTCTTAAAGTTATTAACATACAAAGAAGAAATAATATACATCTTGGAACCTATAGTTATAGACAAACATTTAAGAACACATGCTAATCACTTTCAAATTAGAGTACACAAATAAAATAATTGATATACTACTAATAATAAAAAGTTTTATCTTTTTTGACATACTTGATAAAATTGATGATATAAAAAAATTTAAGAAATTATTGGTTGAATAATTCTTTTGACAAGCTAAATAAATAAAATAAAAAACTTAATTTTCATTTTTATGTTATAAATGCATAATGTAAATACTACTCATCTATTTTAAGTCTAAATGGAAAAAAATAAAGATAAAGTACAATAATATTTTAAAAATATTAGAAAATTATAGAAACCATTCAAAATATTTATTACTATTTTAAAAAAAGTTAAACTGAATAATTTTAAAAAATGAGAGAGATGATATCAATTAAAATCAAATTAAAAACAAAAACAAAAGGCTAAAGGCTATTGAACCTGAGAGGTCAATCTCTCTCTCTCTAACTAACTAAACAAACAACACATTGTTTACTATTATATTTTCAGTAACCGAAAAATAAAAGGCCAGGCTCTTAGATCTCAAAAATAGGTGACCAGAAAGTCAGGGATCGAGCTTTGAGTTTCTAAAACATAATTTTCAACTTATGTTTACAACACCAAAAAACAATCATACGAATTTGAATAAACTCATTTCCAATCCAAAAACAATCTCTAATCACTCTATAAACTGAAAATCCAACCAAATAATTTTTTTTTATGAGTCTCAATTTATTTATTTTTTTGGCATGATTAAAAGACACCACCACCTTCATTAAACATCGTTTTTCAAGATGAATCTATTTACACCAAGATTGGCCATTTTTGTGGATGGATGTGACCCCATCGAACCTTTTTTCTCTCATCTCTTTTTTTTTTTATCTCCTCTCTCAACATTTAAGGATTAAAATGTAAGATTAAAATGTAAAATCCTAAAATAACGAGGACCAAATATGCAAAAAAAATAAAATAAAGGACCAAAGTAAAGTTTTCCATGCCATTGCAGAAGAAAAAAAGGCTTTGTTTTTTTGTTTATGCTAATCTTGGTCATTGTTCTTTTAGATTTATTTTTAACAATAACCTTTGTTTTGTAAAATTAATCTTTCATTTAATGTCGGAATATTATCTAACATCTCACATATACAAGAGTATGCAAATCAAAATAAATCTTAAAATATAAAATCATGTCAACATAACTTCTAAGGAATAGGTAAAAGAAGTTTCAATGACTAAAATTTAAAGAACTAAAAACTTGAGGATATGAAAGAAAATATAGCCCATGAATAGTTTCTCCATGAATAGTGAAAAAGAGCGTGGATGAACATTGTCATAACCCGTTTTTTACCCCTCTATTTTTTAACATATTTCTAAAGAATACAAGAATTTCCAAAAAAATATATTTTTGATGTAATTCAACTAATTTTTAGACATTTTGATGATTTTTTTTTGCTTGTTGTATTCATGTTAATGATTTTTCAAAAGTAAAAAATTCATAAGAATTAAAAAAGAGAGAAAGAAAAGACAAAGAAGAAAAAATGTGTAGTGTACATAATGAAGGACCAAAATAACTAATACAATAAGAATATTCTAAGATGGGGTTAGAGTATTCTTAGAATAAGAAATAAAAAATAAGAATATTCCTAGGTGGGGTGGTATAAATAGAAAAAAGAATGTGTCAAAAAAAATACTAGTCTCTATAGAGAAATTTGAAAAAAGAAAAAGGAGAGAAAAATGAGGAGGTGTAAAAATAAACCCTAGCCAGAATTGGGAGATGGAAAAAATTAGGAAAAAAAAAGGGATAGAAATCCTAACCAAGGTGTATAAGAAAAAACCTGGCCTACCTTTCTTCCCCCACAAAATCCTAGCCTCCATCTTATTTTCCCTTTTAGTGGAAGAAAAGCTTTGGAGGAGAGATTTTGAAGGGGAAAAAAAAAAGAGAAGAAGAAAAAAGGAAGAGAAGGGCTCATTATTTTTAGACTTTATCTCACTAAACTAGAACTTTTCTTTCTTTCAATTATATTGATCAATCTCCATTTCTTTCGGCCACCATCCAGACCTCTTCTCTAGTGGAGTCGTCATGCTGTCAGATTGTGACAAATAAGGAACTTTCTAAACTTAAAAGGAAAAATAAAAATAATAGAGTCATCGCCTAGTAATTAAAGGAGACTGGGAGTCTTAGAATAGATATTGGTCTTATATATATTTAGGTACTAGATTAGTTATGCTTAAGGGAATATCTACATCACCCTTATTGCATCCTTTGAAACGAAAGGTAACCTTTGATATATGTTTTTATAAATTTATTATATGCATGCTATTAGTTATCTAAATTTATTTCTACACTTATTTTCTAATTATTTTAATAAAAAATGATATTATTCCCTACAAATAGGAGACTCATTGATAATAGATATTTTTATGTTAATTCTTAAAAATAACTGATTTTGTCGATTTAGAAAAAAAATTAATGTTAATCCCTAAAATAGGAGATTTTGTCAATTTAAATTTTTTTCAACGTTAATCCCTAAAGTAGGCTATCTAGTATATTTTATAATTTTGGATAGTAATTCCTAAAAATAGGTGATTTCATCAATTTACAAAAATTTGGATGATAATCCCTAAAAATAAAAGATTTCATCGGTATGAGAAAATCTCTCTAAATTGATGAAATTGTCTATTTTTAGAGATTATTGTTAAGATTTTTCTAAATCGATGAAATTATCTATTTTTAAGGATTATTGTCCAAAATTCCTAAATCAATGAAATAACTTATTTTTAGGGACTAATATCAAAATTTTCCTAAACCGATGAAATTGCTTATTTTTAAGGACTAAGTTCAAAGTTTTTCCTAAATTGAAGAAATTGTCTATTTTTAGGGATTAGCATAAAAAAATTTCATTTATCGATAAGTCTTCTATTTTTAAGGACTGACATTATTTTTTATTAAAATAAATCATAAATAATCTTAGAAATAAATTTAGATAATTAATAGAATGCACAAAATAAATTTAGAAAAACATATAGTAAAGATAACATTTCATTTGAAATAATAAAGCAGTGGTGATGTTGATCTTTTCTTGGGTATAACTAATCAATTACTTGAATTTCTAAGACTAGTTTCTATTTAGAATTTTTAATTTTCTTTAATTATTAGATGGAAATTCCATTATTTTTATTTTTCATTTTAATTCTTAGGAGTGCATAATTTATCACGGTGTGACAAATATAAATATGCATAGTGAAACAATGATTTATTTTAGTTTTAGTTTTAATTTCTTTGTTAATGTTAATATGGAGTAGTGACAATAGTAAAAAAAAAAAAACTTATAAGATATTTGGTACATGGATTCTCAGATATCCTCGACATTGCTAAGCTTATAATATTTATACTTGGCTAGAAATAAAAATTTAGTAATATGTTTTTATTGGGTCGGGGTTTATGCAAAAAATCCATAATGAATTTAAACAAACTTACTATTATACCCTTAAGACATAATGTTTATAAGATTCAATAATAAATTTAAATTTATAAGAAAATGAAAAATATCAAGGTTCATTTGGACTTACTTGGTTTCTATTCTTTGAATTTTTTTGGATGGTTTTGGCAATTTTTTTTTTTGCAATTTCATCATTTTTTAGTTTTTTATCCTATCAAATCTATTTTTTTATATTGTTCTATTTTTTTTACCCTAGAATTTTTATATTGATTTATTATTATTATTATTCCATCTTCCAACATTTTATTAGTCAAATGTTTAGCTTGTTAGTTGAGTTCGAGTCTAAATTTAACAGTTTGCAGGTTTAAAATATTAACCCTGATTTATGATGTTGACATAGGTTTTTTTGGTTTTTTTTTTTAGCTTTTTCCCCTATTCTCCAACATTTTTTTATTTTTTAATTCATTTTCTTTTTAGGTTGTTTTGAAAATAACACCAGTTGCTTTGGTGTTTTTTTGTTTGTTTGTTTGTTTGTTGAATTTAACTTTTCTAAAGAAATTTTGTTTTTAAATTAAATTAAATTGATTGATTTCATCCTTCAACATTTAATTTTTTATATGTTAAGCTCTTGGATTGAGCCTGGGTGAAGAATTTAATGGATTGTGAATTCAAGAATTTAACCCGAATTTACAAGGTTCATTTGGACTTACTTGGTTTTTTTTTTCTTTTTTTAAGCTCTTTTTTTTTCTTTTCATATTTCATCATCTAACATTCCTTTTTACTCTGTTTCTATATGATTTATCTTTATTTTTAAAATAACAAGGGTTGCCTTGAGTTTTGTTTGGTTAAATTTCCCTTCTTTAAAAAGAATTTTATTTTTTAATTAAATTAAAATTATTGATTTCATCATCTA
>Ga0325402_1001519_pt1 | contig 19131 bp, 16 predicted proteins | sample PopdelMetagenome_22_FD_207212 | JGI IMG/M metagenome (GOLD analysis project Ga0325402, IMG submission 207212) | Populus deltoides microbial communities from Bellville, Georgia, United States - Xylem-PdKOR-R3 | ecosystem: Host-associated > Plants > Phyllosphere > Stem > Wood/Secondary xylem...
ACCGAATCCCAGATCTTTCAATTACAAGATGAACAATTTGCCACATGGTTTAAAACACATGTAAGTCCTATCGGAAACTCATTATCTCTTGCAATGTAATTAATTGTATGTCAATTTTACATAATATTCGTTTATTGATTATTGTTGTATTTGATTTACAAGGTTTATCAAATGGGAGGTAGTGCTGTTATTTCACTGTCTTTACTAAGCCTAGGCCTTGAAAGAAAAGTCAAGTGCTATAACAGGTATTTTGTCAATGGATATGTCTTTCATACTGAAGAATACGGGCATGGAAGAAAGACATACAACAACGGTGTTTGTATTAAGAGATCGACTTCTAGTGAGTTTGAAGTTGACTACTACAGTAGATTGGAAGAGGTCATCGAACTGCAATATCATAGCAAGCAGAATACAGTGTTTTTATTCAAATGCTATTGGTATGACACAACTGATAGAGGAATCAGAGTAGATCCTCACTATGGTCTCGTTGAAATCAACTTAAAAGCTAGACACCGTAACGTAAATGACGTCTTTGTTTTCGCAAAGCAATGCCAACAAGTTTATTACACATACACCCCTTCCTTTAGAAAGGACCGATCAAGAGGTGATTGGTTATTCGTTTTAAAAATAAAACCCAAGGGTCGTGTTGAGGTTGTTCAGGATGAGAACGAAGACATAAGTGTGATTGATAAAATCTTTCAAGCTAGTGAGTTAGTTGAACCATACGGAGTTGCTCCTTCGATTGACTTAGAAGAAAATTCGAATTTTCACGTTTTCAACGATAGTCTTGTTAATGTTGACGTAGAGGAGTTGAATGCTGTTCTGAGCTCTACTAGTGGACAAAAGAATGTTGTTGAAGAAGATGATAACGAAATTGAAGAGTGCGATGAAGCTGATGATAACAATTCAATTGAGGATGAAGATGAAAATTCCAACTAACTAAACATGTAAAATTTCTCCTTATTTTTAACGGGTACACCGATGAACAATAACCCGTCGATATTTCACAGAGAGTTGAAAAACATTTACGGGAGTGTGCCACAATCCCTGACGGAGTCACCGACGGCTTCTAAACCGTTGGTATTTCACAGAGAGTTCAAAAACAATTACAGGATTGTGCCACAATCACCGATGGAATCACCGACGTAGATCACCAACGAAATCACCAATGGATTACACACATCCCAAAGCGCATGCATGTTAGACGCGTGTCCATCGGCACAAGTACCGACGGATCGAAAAGTCTGGCGGGATTTTTGAACTTTTTTGGTGCGCATATCAATTAATTTCCGATGGTATTACCGACAGAATGTAATGCCACCAATAACAATTAATGTCCATCGGTAATTCTGTCAGAAAAATTTCCATATAAAACACCCCCTTCCCCCCATTTGGTTCATTTTTTCCTCTTAGCTCAGTTTCTCTTCTTCTCCATTTCTCTTCTCCTCTCCGGTTGCATTTGGCTTTTTGAAGAGATTTACTCCTATTTGGTGGTAGTTTTAAAAGGTATGTATTCTTTTTTCTTTATCTTTGTATTTTTTATTATTTTAATCATGATTATTTTTTCTGGTGCTCTTTGTTTTGTTTATTGTTTGTAGATAAAATCTTAAATTCAACACACTATTAAGGTAAGCATTTTTTATTCCCAAATTTATTTTGAATTGATATAGTGTTTTTTAGTTTTGTGTATTGTTTGTTTTGTGTTTAGGTTGTTTTGTATAGTGTTTTTTAGTTTTTTCATTTTATTTATTACTTTTATGATATTATTGTTTGTATTGCTATAATTGTTATTGTTGAATTTATGTTAAAAATATTAATTTATATATAGAATTACACTTAATTAGTTTATCTTAATTTAGGATATTATTGTTTACCTGTCATTGTTATTGCTTGTAACTATAAGTACCAATTTAACAACGAATGTTCATAGCTGAAATTGATTCTTTCACTTGAATTTCATTATATGATGTTATTGAATAAGATGTTTTGTGTGGATGATGAGTTGGGTTGAGATCCAGGATGATTGGATCAGGATGTGAAATAAAATTGGAAGTGTAATATGATTTTGTCGATAACTTGGGACCCCCCAGTATAGGAGAGACTCTGTCAATTTTTTTTTTAAATAATCGAAGTTAATTATGTAATTATTCGTATAAATTTATGTAGATGTGTAGAATGAAATCTACAGCACGTCGTCAGAAGACGGTTGCAGCTAGTTCTTCTAGCAGCGAGGTGGACGTATCCTTAGGTGCTGATCACAGCGAGGAATCTACGCCAACTTGTGATGTTGCCTCTTCTAGCGCGGTTTCACAGCGCAAAAGTGGTGTGCCTTCACAGCGGGGTCAATTCACCCGCAAGTACCAGGCACAATGGAAGGATGACCTCTCAATGTAAGTTTGTTTAGGTTTTACTTTTTATATATATATATATACTTATAACATAATTTATGAACAACTAATTAATATTATTACTTTTATTTAATTTCAGGTTCACAAACATTGAGGCTGCAAGGGCTATAACATTGGCGTTTAAATTGTCGATGGAGATTCCATTGTTTCAATGGAGCCAGGTTTGCAAACATCCTGAGTGGAAACCTACTATCGATGTATGGTTTAAGAGATTTTAGGTCGGTGTTAGTTTTTAATTTTCAGCTTATTTTTAATAAATAATTTTTATAATTTTATATCTTGTAATATTTTTATTTTATATGAATTATTTATATACATAGAACAAATTTGAGTGGGATAGGGCGAACAACAATGTTGTGAGGAGGGTATGGGAGAATCATGCGGCAACTAGGTAACATCAAAAATAATATTTATTTTTGTTTTATAATTTTATGTTTTAAATTCTAATTTGTTACTATGGAAGTAGATTGTGTGATTTTTGGTATAACACCCAAAAAAAAATAAAAAAGAAACGCAAGGGATAACGGTCTTGAATGATGGAATGAGGTGACGGTTTGGCGGGAATTCAAACTGCCATTCATCTCGGGAGAAATATAGATGGCATAAATGCTCAACACTTTGTGGTATGTTCATTCATTCATTTTATTTTGTATGTTATTATTTTCTTGAATTGCATCTTGAATTGCATATGATGATTTTTTTAAAAAACTTTCAGGAGACCTATAATAGTCGGTTGAGGGAGAGATATGGGGACAATCCTTCGACCCATCCAGATTTTGATCCAGATTTGTAGATGGAGGTGGGATCGTCTGGTGGACACGATAAAAATCGGGTCTACGGGCTCTCCAACATTGCAGCTGAAAACTTGTATTTGGCTTGTAGTGTCTCAACCGTTGGGAGCTCTCCATCAATATCGAGCACCCAGTCTGAGGAGCTCACTGCCTTGAAACAACAATATCAACAACTCTCGACGAATTATAATGAGCTCCGTCACATAGTCATGGAGATGAGATCAAAGATGGGTGATGGTACTTGTGCAGGGTCTTTTTGGCCGTACGGTCCCGGGAACAACCAGCCTCCTCCTCCTCCTCCTCCAGCTCTACCGCTATCCTAGTTTAATTTTGTTTTTTAAACACATTAAATTTGTAATGAATATTTGGATGAATATTATTTAACACTATTTTAATATTTTTAATGTTTAATCCAATTTTATTTGTTTATTAGAGTTTTACTATTAATAAATTATTTTTTTATATATATTTTAAATAGATACCGATGGATATTATCCGTCGGTGATTCATAGAGAGTTGCCAAACAATTACCAGCCATGCCATCATTACCGATGGATAATATCCGTCGGTGATAACATTAAGACGGCTTTACCGACAGATAATATCCATCGGTATTTCACAGAGAGTTGCCACACAATTACCACCAATGCCATAATTACTATTGAAAATTCAGACGATGGCAAAATTTGTTGTGATGTCGTGGTCGCACAAATTAATTACCTTAGCTTAAAACACAACACACAAGATAGCATAGAGCAAGCAAGGGGTCGATCCCACGAGAAAGTTTCAAGTCAGATTTGTATGTTGTACGTTATGTAATTGGGGGGATTTGGTTTGTGATTATCTAAATTATGGCAGCAATTAAACTAGCAAACAAAATCAATTAAAACCGAAACTTATAAAGAAAACAAACCTTGATCGCAAGCACACATCCACCAACGGAAATTAGAACCGATCCTTGAAACGAAAATTGCAGTTTATGTTCTGAAATTTTATCTTTTCTTAACGTTGATTAATTAATGGATCCGCCATATAACTAATCCTAACCAACAAACAATCAAAGTGTCCGCACTAATGATTCAATTTAATGGCAACTTTAAGAACTAGATAATTTCATCAAGATTAACATACAAGATGTCTGCAGCTTGTGTCACTTTGTTCAAATGTTCTCTCTAAGTTCAATAACGTAGTTCCGCCACAATTATCAAGCCTAGTTGCTTCACAAGGTCATATATCACAACTTCGGTTTTGATATTAAACTTAGCAATAGATTGTTCACAACAATAACTTAGAGTCCGCTTTAGCAATCATCAACAACAATCATAGGAAATATGCAAAGGAAAACAATCATACTCATTCATAACATAAACTGAAAATAAAAGTAAGAATAAATCTCACGGTTCTTGAAATCCGAAGGTCTTTGCGTCCTTGCAACCAAGAAAAGAGTTTAGCCTTGCATAACTATTGAACAACTAATCAAAAAGAAGGAAGAATGCATAATTTCGAGTTTCTTAGAGGAGGGGGGCATTTTTCTCCTCTTGGCTGACTGCTGCCTCTTCTCTTCTCTCATTCTTTTTATATCCTAGGAAACCCTAGTCTCTATTTTACAAAATAGTCCTCCCTTAAGTAGACTGTTTACATTTAAGTACTGTAATAACTATTTTCCTAAAAAAGGAGAAACAGCCTTGCATGAAATCTTCAAGCTTTGACTTAGAGGACTAAATTGCTGAAATAAAAACTTGGATATCGGTTTAGATGCTTTGGAACGTAATTTGGACTTGTTTCTTCACGAAACCTGTTTGCTGGCAGAATTCAGTTGTCATCTTTGAAAACTCATATCTCCCTAATATGACATTTTTTTAGCTGAAATTTGGAGCGTTTATAGTCCTTTGAGTCAGGAATCCAAAACAATTGAGTTTGCATCAATTGGACTTCTGTAGCTCCAGATATTCAAGTCGGAATGACCGAAGGTCAACACTAGCAGATTGCAAGATTTGACTTTGAAAGTTGCGATTTCCATGCTCTTCCTTATTTTTTTTTCTTGCCTTACATTTTCAGAAAGGTATGGATGTTAGCTTTTTAGTGCCACTGGAATCACTTCATTTCGATCTCTAGAAATCACACTCTGCACAAAACATCGACTGAACGTCAAATCTGCCAATTACTTCCAATTTACTCCTTTTTGCATTTTTCATCTAATAGTGCCTTCAAAACATAAAACAAAGAATTTCAAGGCATTTTATATATAAAACATGGACAAAAAATTAGGTAGATGTGGGTGAAACTATCGAATAATATGGTTGTATCACCAGTCATGCCATCATTACCGACAGATAATATCCGTCGGTGATAACATATAGACGGCTTTACCGATGGATAATATCCATCGGTATTTTACAGAGAGTTGCCACACAATTACCACCGATGCCATAATTACCGTTGAAAATTCAGACGGATTTATTTTGCGACAACATTAGCGACGGAAAGGGGAATTACCGACGACTATTATACCGACGGACGTGTTCCGTCGGTAATTATTTCACCGACGGAGTTCATTCCTGTCACCGACGGAATTAGTCCGTCGGTAAAACTGTTTAGTGGTGTAGCACCACTTGTAGAATTTAATTTTTTTTTTGAAAATTTAAGTTAATGTATTCTTTTGTTTTTTTAATCTTGACACATGAAATTTGAACGTAGGCGGCTTCCCTATTATAAGGTCAAAAGAGCAGTCACAATCCAAATGCATGTCTAATGTGTTTGGCAATAATTTTGATTGAGTAGAATTATAAATAAGACCGAACCTTATACAGTGTTTGACAATAGAATGTAAACCACATGTATGAATCATAGACTTAGAAATCGATCAATTTTTGTTTTTGTCATTGGGATTCATTGATTCGAATTGGAGGCTTCATTGGGAAATTAGAGGCATGAAATAGCAGATAAGGTAGAATTATATTTGAATTAATTCGACAGATGAGAGGCTTCATGAAACAATTTGATTAGATTTAACCATTTATTTACAAAGATTTCTCAATTCGAACCAATCAAACTAAGATTAACTTTTCCTATGAGATTAATATTTGGCATGTTTAAATATCTGCCATATTTTTTTATTGATATATGTTTTGATTAGATTGTCTTGCAAAGTGACATTCATGAATATAACAATTTTCAAGTGATATAGATCCGTATAACAAGTGAAGAACATAATTCTTGGAGATTAGCACGCAAGGTAGTAAGCATAGTCTTTAAAATAATTATATTCACTTGGAATTTTACGGTTGACAAAGATAGCTAAAAAAATTAGTCTACAAGAGAAACACAATCGATAAATAATTTTTAAAAAAATGTTGAATGAGTATTGATGCTTTTAATTTTCCTAAAATGTTATGATGTGAGTTTTTGTTATATTGGGATAGACTTTGTAAGATTATTAAATGGTATTCTTAAGTGCATAGTGAATCATTATGGATTCATCCTCCTCAAGGTATGCTTAATTGGAGTGTTTTATCCATTTTTTGGTCTGAATAGTATTTAAAATTGCATTCTCATTAAGGTTTTATATCATCATATTGCACTTAAAGTATCATTAAATTCCATAACTTAAGCATGTTTTATAATAACAAGTCTGATAATATAAGATTGTTTTAATTTATGGTAAATGCTCATTTTAAATGCAGGCATATCTCACAATTCAAAGAATTAATTGATCTAATTAACTATTGAAAGTGAAAAGACAAAAAAAGAGCTAAGCTTAAAGAAAAGATGTTGGTTCAAACTGAAACACCATTCAGTCATTGGGTCATATTTTTAGTTGTATACCTTGGATTTAGGTCTAGTTTATATGGCTGGAAAGCTAAGATATAGGCCTAAAATATTTATGAAGAGTTCAAGACTCAATTTTACCGTTTTGGAGTCCAAATATTAACATCAAAAGAGAAGTCTGAATTTGTTCTGCAGCCCAGACACTGTTCAGTGTTCAGTCCGTTTCTTGGGTTCTAGAAGTCCAAACAATCTCATTCTTTTTTTGGTGGAAATTGGAGACAGATTTCTACAACTTTTATAAAGACCATTTTGCCAAAATCTGATTATAGCAATGTCATTTCCATACCTAAACCACCAAGTCCACTAAGTCATTAGTTGGCCACTAATTCAATAGTTAATAACCAAATGAATAGTTCTTTTAGCCTATAAAAGGAGACATTTGTCATATATTTAGATATCTTGGTTTTCAGATCAAGATCATTTTCTTGCTTTCTCTCTTTGTAATGTTCAAGTTTTCTTTCATGTTATATTAATATTTTGTTTATGCTTTTCATTTCCTTTCCTATACTTAGTTAACTTATATCATAACTATGTTCCTATCTTGTTTATTTATGTTCTTCTTCTTCATTATGTGTAGCTAAGTTAATTATGTCATAGACTAATGGTATTAGAATAAGTATAATATAAATTCAACATAGACTTCAATGCTTATATTCAAGAAAGTTTGCTATTAACATGTCTTCTCATTTTTATCTTATTCACTCTTAATACCTTGCTTGTTAAATGGTTGATCTAGATTTATGTTGTATAACACTTGGTACAATAAATACTTGATCCTTCATAGTCTTCGGCCGACATCGTTGTTATGATAGGAACTTGATTTTTTGTTAACATAAGTTAGTATTATGAATACCTGACAATATTTACAAGTATGGTGTTACTTAAAAATGATGATTAATATGATCGTTGTTTAATCCTCACATCAATATCACATAAAATTATCCTCAACTCTTTGTTTTATTATATATATATATATATATATATATATATATTATTTGTAATTTATATAGTTCACCTCCCTGTGGATCGACCCTAGTCTTGCCGGTTTATTTATTACTTTGACACTCTTGTACTTAGGATAAGACATCAACTCTTTGATCGTGTCAGGGCATCTGTACAAAAAGGGAGAAAATACAAAAAAAGAATACACACACACACACACACATATAGCAGTGAGAAAAGGTTGTCAGTGTAACACCCTCATATTATAATGTCATGAAATCTCAAACATTTCTTTACTAATGTCAAGTATTGAAAAGTATGTCTAAGATTATGAGATTTTTTTTTGAAATTTTGGCAGAGTTTCCTTTGTTTTATGGATGTTACCAAGTTGTTGACTAGACTTCATTCAATCACAATACTCAAAACTTCCACTTTGACCCAACCATCCTGGATCATATCCCATCTCATCAAATAATATTTCACATAACTATACTTCATTGTATTTTCTCAACCTTACATCATCAACAAATAACACATTAACTACAATCAATTATAAACTCAAAAGATTCATATTGAACTAATTATTACATTAACATGCATTTATCTTTTAAACATGTATGATTATAATTACTAAATATTCTTTTTGAATAGTTTAATAATATTAGTTCCTTACTCGTACATTTTAAATGTATAAGTACAAAAAGCAAAATATCTTCATGATATATATATTACAATCTACATATAATACAAATTACATATAAAACAAATATATTACATCCCACAAAATAAACAGATTGAAACACAAAGCCCATATTTAACGCTCTGCATCACCTCGTGAAAAACCTGTATACATAACATTAATAAGAAATAAGGAAGATAACACCTTAAAGATGATAAAGCTATTATGTTCACAAGTCTTCAAAATATATCAAATTATCTTTCATCACCAACTTACTATATATCAACATTAATAACTCATTCATAATTAATTAATCCTATACTTATAGAACTTCTGTAACCAACACTCATTGCTTAATTTTTTATTTGGAAATTCACAAATTTTACCTCAAACCTGGCTAACCCTTTTATATAGCCAACTATCAAACCGGTAATTCCATATGAATTACCCAACATCCGGCTATTCTCTATAAATAGCCAATCTAACCAGTAATTCCATACAAATTACCCAACATCCAGCTATTCTCTATTAATAGCCAATACAACCGGTAATTCCATATGAATTGCCCAACATCCAGCTATTCTCTATCAATAGCCAATATAACTGATAATTCCATACGAATTACCCAACATCTAGTTATTCTCTATCAATAGCCAATACAACCAGTAATTCCATACCAACCGGTAATTCTATACTAACTGATAATTCATACTAACCAACCGGTAATCCCATACCAACCGGTAATTCATACTAACCAATTGGTAATCCCATACCAACCGGTAATTCCATACTAACCAACCGGTAATCCCATACTAACCAATCGCTAATTTCATACTAACCAACCGGTAATTTCATACTAACCGGTAATTTCATACTAACTAGTAATTCATACTAACCAACCGGTAATTCATACTAACCGGTAATTCATACTAACCAACCGGTAATTCCATACTAACCGGTAATTCATACTAACCAACCGGTAATTCATACTAACCAACCGGTAATTCCATACCAACGGGTAATTCCATATTAACCGGTAATTCATACTAACCAACCAGTAATTCCATACCAACCGGTAATTCCATACTAACCGGTAATTCAATTATAATACCAACAATTTCTTCATCTACTTCTTCCATATCAACATGTCATAAACAACTCATAACTAATAATAAAACTTTGAATTTTAAAAGAAAGTGATGAATCACTTACCATCTGCTCGTGATGGCCCAACTCCTCCTGCCTGATGCCCTGCTCCTGGTACAACTCCTAAATCAATCAAATTGCATTACATTATTAATTCATTATCATTTCTCCTACGTGCCTAAATTTGAAGCACGTAATATCTTTTATTTAATTGGGGTTTACACCAAAATTTTCATTCATTTGTCACCTCATTTTCAACATATAGTTTTAATCAATTTTTTTCTTTTAACTCACTTAAAGAATTCTCCTATGAACTTTTCTTACATTTATTTATTTCGTTCTTTTCACATTCTTATTCTTATGATGTTTCTTCCCTTGTTCATATTTTGAATACTTCAAACAAGATAAAGAACATCGTTTCTCAAACATAAAACAATCAAAACCTCATTCCTATGTTTCCTCATCCTTAATTACAAGTTCTTTTCTTCAAAATTATTCAATTTCTTTCTTAATTACTACTTACATTCACTATTTCTATACTATTCTACCTCAATTCCATCATGTTTACATTCTCTTAACTTCTAATGTTCTTCTCTTACTTTCTTTCTTTTTTTTTCTTTCCACATTTGTTATTGCCCATTCGGTAGTTCATAACAGAAAAGGGCTGCCTTTTTTTATTTGTAAGGGCAAATTACCATTTTACCCTTAACGAGTCCTTTTGCTTCCATTTGACGGTCCTCATTCTTTGATAGCACTACCAAGATCTGTTCATCCTAAAATTTTAACCAAATTTTATTTAATATATTTTAAGGTTTTTCATAAAATTTCAGCTCAATCTGATGGTCAGATTAAAATTACATCCAATAACGTAAAACTAGTCAAATTGTGATTTTTCGTCAAATTTCTAAATTTCTATAAAAATTCTGAAATTTTAACCCAAGCTAAGGAATCATATTAGAAGGTTCCGCGCAAATGTTTAGAATTTTCTGATAACCTATCGAGAGTTACAAATTTTTTTTCTTTTGTTTTACATGAAACTAGTCAATTTGTAATTTTTCACCTAGAGGTTTTACATTCTCCCCTCCTAAAAAAAAAATTTCGTCCTTGAAATTAAATTCATACCTCTATAAGAAAATAATCCAGGATACTTCTTCATCATTTCGGACTCTCTCTCCTAGGTTTCTTCTTCTATTTAAGAGTTTCTCCACAATACTTTTACTAACGGCACCTTTTTATTTTGTAATTCCTTTATACTTCGGTCCATAATTTGAACAGGCTGTACCTCCATAGTTAAATCTTCCCACACTTCCATCGAAATTTATGGTAAAATTCGTGTACGATCCAGGTCTGCTTTCCACAGCATCGAAACATGAAACACATTATGTATCCTATCTAAATGTGGTGGCAACAATATTCGATAGGCAACCGTCCCAATTCTTTCTATAATTTTATATGGCTCGATATACCTTGGTTCTAATTTTCCCTTCATTCCAAACCGAATCACATTCTTCCATGGAGCAACCTTTAAAAATACCATATCTCCAATTTGAAACTCTAGTGGTCTCCGTCGATTATCTACATAGCTCTTTTGCTGGCCTTGAGCTTCTTTCATCCTTTCCTTTATCACCTTCACCTTATCAATCATGATTTGCACCAGTTCATGTCCCAATAATTTTCTTTCCCCAACTTCATCCCAACATACTGCAGTTCGACATCTCCTTCTATACAATGCTTCATATGGTGTCATTCAAATAGTAGATTGATAACTATTGTTATAATAAATTCTACTAATGGCAAGTGATCCTCCCATTGACCTCCAAACTCTAGTATACAAGACCACAACAAATCTTCTAAAATTTGTATTGTCCTTTCAGATTGCCCATCAGTTTATGGATGAAAAGCTGTGCGTAGATTCAATCTGGTACCCAAAGCCCGTTGTATAGACGGCCATAACCTTGATGTAAACCGAGGATCCCTATAAAAAACTATAGAAACTGGTATACCATGCAATCTCACCACCTCTTTAATATATAATTGAGCTAGTTTTTCAACCGAATCCCCCATCTTCATAGGCAAAAACAAATAAGACTTTGTCAGCCTATCCATGATCACCCATATGGCATCATGTCCTTTCCTGCTTTTCGGTAACCCAGATTGTGAAAATCCTGAAAATTTATAATTTAAATATGTAGATGTGTAAACCCTCATGTAAACGTAAAACTGAAAGTGGTAATATTTCAATGAGTGATGGAAACCAAGATTAGAAATAATAGATAAATAATGATATATAATGGAAGAGATGACCTCTATAAAATGAATTTTGGTTTAGAATTCATAAGGAAAAAGACACTGGTAACGTGTTTTGATGGATAAAATAATGAGAAAAATAAAAAAAATATTTTTAGAAATAATAAAAATAAAAAATAAAAAACACATGGGTTCGAAGTAATGAGGTTTTGATGAGTAATGAATATTCGGTATGAAAGAAATGAATAAATAGTAGGAATGACAATAAATGTGTCATGTGAGAGAGAGAATGATCTCCATAAACAAATTTAAAGGTATTTTTGAAGTCAAAAAGAGAGTCATGATTTTTAGTTTAAAACTTGTAACGTTGGTGAAACCAGTGACGAGTTTCAATGGATAAAAGAATAAGAAAAAGAAAAAAAAACCAGAAGATATTTTGAACCCCGGTCAAAAAAAACTTATTTTGACAAATTAGTAATAAATGTGGTAATATTGAATTTATTGAGTATAAATTAAGGGGAAATGTCATAAGGATCTAAGTAAATGAATTAATGCATGAAATTCAGATTTTAGCGTAAAAGACACTAATTGTCTAGTTTTACAGTATCGATGATATATCTCAATCCGACCGTTGGATCGGGCTGAAATTTTATAAGGGATCTCCAGACATATTGTTTTATATTAGGTTCAAATTTTGTGTCAATCGGAGTTTGGGAAAGCTTTAGGAGAGTACTGAAAAGCGGGTAAATTAAAGAAGATGACACAAGGGGCATTAATAAGGGCATTTTTGTAATTTTATCAAAACAAATACTCTCCTCTCCTCTCTTTAAAAACAGAGCACGTCCTCTGCAAATGGAAAAAAAGGAGGGAGACCATTTGTTTTGTCCCATTTTCTTCATTTTCTCTTCATTTCTTCAAGCTAAATCAAAAGGGAGTGTTCTTAGGAGGATTATATCCAAGAAAACAAATTAAGTGACAACTTAGAGAGTTATAGAGCTTGAGAGAAACAAAGGGAAGAAGCTGGAAATTGGAAGAGGAGGACATGATTTTTGTAAATTTTTGCAAGAATTCATTGAAATAAGTTAAAGTAGCAAAGGGAAGCAACATACCATTTAGTAATTTCATTTTTCTCTCTTGTTCTTGCATGAGGAGAAGAAAACCTCCAAGTTTAAAATTTTAGGGTTCATGTAAATATTTTGGGGGAATAATTGTTCTTGTGAATTTCAAGATTAATTGCATGATAATGGCTTGATTTGCTGAAAAATAGAAGGAATAAATTGATTTGAAATTATGAGTTTTGGGATTGCAACAGGGCAGAAACTTCGGCAGCCATATTTTGACTTTCCACCGTCGGATTAGATTGAGTTTTGGATATGTTATGATACTCAATGTCACCTACATGCTGACCGGAGGGATTGTAAATAGCAGACTTCATTTGAGGGCTGTCACCGGAGGAACATTTCTGGAAAATCACCCTTCAAGACAGCCTTGTTACATAAATCACCCTTCAAGACGTTATATCAATGTTTCACCGTTGGATTGGTCTGTATTTTGGATATGTTGTTCATCCAGATGTTACATAAATTCTGAACGGTTAAGATCAGAAACAAACACTCCTACCAGAAACTGTATTTCCCGAACAGTAGGTCTCCAATTTTCAGGTCAGTTCGGTATTGTTCTGATATCGGGAGATTTAACCGTTTGATGTATGTTAATTTTGGATATGTTCTAATGATGATGATGTATAATTACACCATTTGGATTTATTGAATTCTAAATTTACAGAATGATGTTTTAAGTTTGGTTTGAGAAATATTGAATGAGAATATGAGGTTTAGCATAAAAAGTATGTTTTGGGACTAAGGATAATGGCAATGGGTTTAATGATGATGGTTGTGTTTGAGTCATGTTTGATGTGTTGATAAGTGATGGTATAGTTGAATTCTATAAAGACTAGTGATTGATTAATACTTTGGTTGTGTTGGAATGGGAAATCATGATAAGGGATGTTGTAAGTTGAATTATGATATAAGGAATGATTTTGAGTGTGCTTTGGAAAAATTTGGCATGTGTAGTCATTGATGAAATTTAAGTTAAATTACATTGTTTGGTGATAGATTAAATGTCTTGGGACATTAGAAAATCAGTGACGAGAATTCATGTCTTTGAACATCCATGGAAATTGTTTACGGAAGTATTTGATTTTGTGAATTTATGAATATTATGAATAAATCGGGAAGATTCAAATATTGATTCAAGATGTTATATTAAAAATGTAGGAGAAGCATTCACTCGACTTCTCAAGAGCTTGTATAGTAGGAGCTTAAGGAGGGATTGCAGGAGGGGCACAACAACAACAACAAGGAAGAGCGAGTTGAGCTTCTACAGCTGGTAGGTGATTCATCACCTTATTCTGTAATTATCAGTTTTCCTTAAATATTTGTGTTGTGTGTTTAATTGATGTTAAAAGAATGAAACAAATGAATAAGTTGAGTGATTATTACAAATGAGAATTATTGGTAATTTAAGAGAAATTACTGAAATTATTTGGCTAACAAAAGAGGTTAGCCGGGTGCTGGGTAATTCGTATGGAATTACCGGATTGATTGTGGCAACCAAGATGGGTTAGCCAGATTTCTTGGGTAATTAAGAGAATTACCAGGTTTATTGATTAACATGGAAGTTAACTGGATATGGGTAATTCGTATGGAATTACCGGATTGATTGTGGCAACCAAGATGGGTTAGCCAGATTTCTTGGGTAATTAAGAGAATTACCGGGTCTATTTGTTAACAAGGAAGTTTACTGGATATGGGGTAATTCATATGGAATTACCGGATTGATTGGCTAACAAAAGAGGTTAGCCGGATGTTGGATAATTCATATGGAATTACCGGATTGATTGGCTAACAAAAAAGGTTAGCCGGATGTTGGGTAATTCGTATGGAATTACCGGATTGATTGGCTAACAAAAGAGGTTAGCCGGATGCTAGGTAATTCGTATGGAATTATCGGATTGACTTTGGCAACCAAGATGGGGTAGCCAGATTTCTTGAGTAATTAAGAAAATTACCGGGTTTATTGGTTAACAAGGAAGTTAACTGGATATGGGGTAATTCGTATGGAATTACAAGATTGATTGACTAACAAAAGAAGTTAGCTGGAGGCTGGGTAATTCGTATGAAATTACCAGATGTACTGGTAACTAAAGAAGGTTAACCAAATGTGTGGGTAATTATATGAAATTACCAGAATTATTGGCAATTGATATGAGTTAGCCGGATAGTTAAGTTTTGAAAAGATTATGTGAATTAATTGATTGAAGTTAGAAGTAGTAAATTCTAAATGTTATGAGTAAAATAATTAATATATAACTAAGATATTGAGTAAATTAATTAATGTGATTATTGGGTAGACACAATGATTTGGAGATTGGAGGGGAATTGATAGATAATTGATTACCATAGTATTGGTGGCTAAGGATACATTACAGTGATACTTAACACCATAATGATGGTGGCTAAGGGCATAAATTGATACTTGGCACTGTGATGAGGGTGACCAAGGTTATGTGAAGGATGCTTACTGACCGTAATGTCGATAACTAAGATTGTGTGCAAATGATACTTGGCAACCGTGGTTACAATGCATATGATGTTAATAAGAAAAATGAAAGGGATTCGGTACGAATGGAAGAATCAAATGGCATGGATTAACTATCCAGGTTTGGATTGCTAATGATATCGATGAGGATTCATCGGTGCTGGTATTTTTAAAATTGATTAGTCTAGCCCAATATTAGAAGACTAATGATACTAATGAGATTTATTAGTTCGGCGATTACCTTCCAGCAACAGATTTAGAAAAGGGAAAATATTGATTAATTATTCCAAAAGAATGAGATAAGCTAATGATACCAAGAGAGGAATATTTCGGTATCAAGTGAGAATTGATTTATAAGGAGATGGTGTTCGCAAACCATTGAGTTGTGTTGAGATTTTCAAGATGGAATTAGATGAATATTGGTAATAGATGGACAATATATGTTGTAAAAGAGGTTTATGCCTAATTTTATATATAAAAAGAAATTCCGTAGAGATTATTGTCTGTCATTGTTATTGCTTGTTACTATCTTTTATATTTATGTGTACATGTTAATTTCTATTTTCAGGTCCATCAGGGTCGCGTCAAGGGTAATACTAGTTTAGTTATCTTTTGCTTTTGACCATGTAAATTATTTGTAAATTAAAAGACTTATCTCCTAAAACTTGAGATGTAATATTAATCCGTAATTTTGAATGTATGTCTTTAATCTAATGGTTGAAACTCTTAGTACCTTTTTGACCATGCATGTTTATAGTTGAAATTGAATCTTTTATTTGAACTACAATTATATGATGTTATTGAATAAGATGTGTTGTGTTGATGAGAATGAGTTGAGTTGAGACCCAGGATGATTGGGTTGTGATTTTGAGTTATGAGATGTGAGATATTAGAAGTGTAAACAGGGTATATGTCGATAACTTTGGACCTACAGTATAGGGGAGACTCTGCCAAAATTTTGGTAGAAATTTTGGTGGAACCTGTATATCAAAAAAAAATTACCTGAAAATTTCCAATATATTGCGAAAAAGAATGTAGAAAAATCGGGGTTGGTACACAGATACAAAATCCATAGTGATATTCTCCCATTTCCATTCTGGAATCGGAAGAGATTGTAATTCTCCAGCCGGTCGTTGATGCTCCACTTTCACCTGCTGACATATGGCACACTTGGCCACATATTCTGCTATCTCCCTCTTCATTTTTGGCCACCAGTAACTCTCCTTCGAATCTCTTTCCATTTTCATGCTCCCTGGATGGATCGCCAATTTAGACTCATGAGCTTCTTTAAAGACTTCACCTTTTAAAACTTCATCATTAGGTAAATATATTCTTTTTCCCATCACTACGAGCCCATCATTTGACACTCAAAATAAAGAGTCTTGGCTGACTTTTATTTTATTCATTTCTTTCATCACTTTAGGATCTTCACCTTGAGCTTTTCGAATCTTTGCTCTCATGTCAGATTGTAGCACTAACGTTGCTAGTAACACTCCTCCTGAAGTCACATCCAAATGCACATTTAGCCCACCTAGTTCCAAAAGTTCTCTATCACCTCACACTAGTAAACCACCAATAAAAGCTTTATTCTTCCGACTCAAAGCATCTGCCACCACATTTGCTTTTCCTAGGTGATAGTCAATAATACAATCATAATCTTTGATCAACTCCATCCATCTCCTCTGTTGCATATTCAATTCTTTTTGTGACATCAAATATTTTAAACTTTTATGATCTGTAAAAATCTGTACTTGTACCCCGTACAAATAATGTCTTCATATCCTCAAAGCAAACACCACAGCTACCAGCTCCAAATCATGTACCGAATAACCCGATCAAGAGTTACAAATTTTTTTCTTTTTTTTTTTACATGAAACTAGTCAATTTATAATTTTTTGCCCAGAGGTTTTACAGTCAGGGTGTCCAAAAAATGGTCAAAATTTGGTTGATGAGGTTCAAATACAAAGATTAAAATTTAATAGTATATTATTGACTGATGAGAGCTCTATTGATAAGGAAAATTCAATTAGAGGAAGAAAAGTCCAAAATCAGATGTTTAGGGACTCAAATAAATTTTATTGAAGGTTTAATTGAATTTATGATGGGTTTGATTACAAGAAAATTTGATTTTTAAGTCAATTTGGGCTTTAATTGAAAAGAATTAAAGTTTAGGGGTCAAATTACAACTTTTAAGAGTTGATTTGGTTAAATCAGGGGCTTAATTGCATGGATATTGAAATTTGATGGCCAGTCAGGGACTTGATTGAAGAAATCCAAAACCAATGATCAAACTAGAAAAGACGCGTAAATAGAAGGGTTGTAATTGATTGAATCAAGAGCTAAATTGAAGAAATTGAAAATTTATTGATCAATTGAGGGTCAAAATGCATAAATTCAAAACCAAGGACTAAAGTGAAAAAGGCGGCCAACTTTATGGCCGGCGATTGAATTTGGTAGGGATGCAATTGAATTGATTCTTAAAATCAAAATTGCAATTGAGGACTTGATTGAACAAATCACGAATTGAGGACTGATTTAGAAGTTGACATGTTTTGGCACCATTTTCATTTTCCTGAAACAACGTGTTTTGTCTAAAATGACACCATTTCATGTTCTAAAAAAAGAAAGAAACAAAATAGTGTCGTTTTAAGCGGCACTGTTCTTCTTCTTCTCCCCTTGGATGTGCAATAGGGGAAGAGAAGCTTTTTGTTTCTCTCTGCCTCTCTCTATCTCTCCCCCCACTTGCCCAAGCACTGTTAAAACCCAAAACCTATCGCACCCCCTCATGATGAGAAATCAGGGGAGTCCTGCCTTGCAAGCGGCTTCTATTGGCCACCTTGCCCGGTGCTGGGGTAAAGTAGGGTGGCCTCGCTCCTCATACGCCATGATGGGACAGGGGTAGGGTCGACCTCATTTCCCTTTGCCCCTATAAATACCACCCAAAAGGAACACTTGAGGAGAGGAAGAAAAGCGAGAGGGAATAGAAAAAAAAACAGATGAAAGATAGAGAGACTGCGAGGGTTAAAAAAAGAGAGAGACTCAAACAAAGAGAACCAGGGAAGAAAAGGCACAAAACAGACCAAGAAAAAATAAATAAATAGAGACACAGGAGAAGAGAAAGAATAGAAAAGGAAAGTACACAGAGACGAAGAGAAGGAATCACCGGCCGACGCTCTCTGTGCACAACTGCCTCATTCACCAGAAGAACCACCACAACGCCACCGTCTACAGCCCGCAACACAGCTACCTTGAGCCACCGTCAACAACAACAAAAATAGAAGAAACAAAGAAGAAGAGAAAGAAAACCAGGGGAGAAGCAGAAGAGAGAAGAAGAAGAGCCACCGCAGCGACCACCTTCACTCTGCCACCAGCACCGCCGCCACAACCACCACAGCGAGGTCAACTCCTCTCCTCCTTCATCTTCACATTCTCTTTCGGGCACCCTCCACTGTTCTGTAAGTGAATAGTGGCGAGATGCTCCACTGTT
>Ga0325402_1001520_pt1 | contig 19124 bp, 9 predicted proteins | sample PopdelMetagenome_22_FD_207212 | JGI IMG/M metagenome (GOLD analysis project Ga0325402, IMG submission 207212) | Populus deltoides microbial communities from Bellville, Georgia, United States - Xylem-PdKOR-R3 | ecosystem: Host-associated > Plants > Phyllosphere > Stem > Wood/Secondary xylem...
TTCGGGATTGACCATGGCAATCACTCAGGGTATTCCCATGTCGGAAACAAAATAAAAAATAAAAATTCTTCAGGAGCAAATGGCTATCTTTAACTAGAGAATAGAGGCAGACCCCAAATATAGGCACCAGACAACAGTATTGACCATGCATGTCCTTTTAACAATTTATCTTGTCTCTGAGGAGCATTTTGCTTAAATTTGCGATTCTAAAGACGCGGCAAGACACCCTTATTTGATAATCTGTTCCTATTTCACATTTGATTCATGCACATTTCTGTTCTACCAACAAGTCCTTGAATGAAAAGGGACAGCGAGAAATCAGTAGCTCACCCTCAAGATTCTCAGTATGCCACTTGGAATTTTTCGGACTGATATGACTATCCCACCACCAGGAATGTGATTTTCTTGTTTGCAATCCCTTGAAATTCTTAGACGGGACCTGAAATTCATAAAAAGAGCACCAGTTACAAAACCAACTCACACTAAATTTCTTAGACTGATGAGAACATTCAGCGGAACAGATGAGACTGCAAAACTAGAGCCCATCACCGAGGTCGAACATAGGAATTCAATTGTTTGCTAAAACTATTGGAATAAGAAAATCTGTTCTTACCATCGGAGAAGTCATTTCGGACGTTGAAGGGAATGATGCGGCGGTCCAAAATAAACTGATGTGGTATTATCAACAAACCTGCTGCACAGTTATAAAGATAGGTATTACATGTAGTCTTCATGGTGAACAAATATCTCAACAACCAATCCCCCCAAAACAAAACAACGTAGTTTTAAAACACAAAGTGCCGCCACTTGTTAAGATTTCTACAAATGCTTTTTAATTAATTTTTTTTATTTAAATAAATTAAAAACACTTTAAAAAATATCAATTTAATATCTCTTATATAATTTAAAAAAAACAATTTAACCACATAAACAAAAATTATCTAACTTTTATATATATATATATATATGACAAATATATACTACCACATCTATGTTTATTGACATCCCTTCTTGTGTCAAGAATATATTTGAAATTACAATAATAATGATATGACAGCTTTAAAATGTTTTTAAAAAATATATATTAAAATAAAAAAATTAATTTTAACATCAATATATCAAAATAATTTAAAAATATAAAAAAATTATTTTAAATTAAATTTTTTAAAATATTAAAAAAAACAATAATTTCAAACAAGGATGATTGAGCCGACTTCAATAATAAGTGGGTGGATAAATGGTGTTAATCCAAAATGATTTTTAAAGAAAAAGGAAATTGAAAAGATAATGTTTTGAAAAAAAATCATACCGACAAGAAGTACAGCTCCTTTGTCTGAAAATCACTATACTCTGTAACATTAATTAAAATATTCCCTTATTTGACGCCAAAAACACCAAATACAAACAGAAAGATCAACATGTAGTATTAGACGCAGAGAATTGCGAATACCAAAATCCAAAAGGGTTTTTTCCTTTGTTTCTATTTCGGTTAGAAAAATAAATTTTATGAACTAAGTAAGAAAATTGATAAGTTTTGTTCATTTCTTCGGTATTTTAAAGGGTTGTTTATTTTAGTGGAAATAGAAAGATTGAATCTTTAGAATATTCCACCAAAAAAAGAGAAAAAAGATTAAATTTTTACAATTGCATTTGTTTCAGTAATGAGGTGAAAAAAAGAAGCTGCAAAATTCAAAAGGGTCACTGGTTTTTAATGGCAGAAACTAATAATCTTCAAGTAGAGATCAAATCAAGCAATCTAGTTAGCACATTAACCACTACATATCATGATATAAATGATCAGCTCATGCAAATTGAAAAGGATAAAAGAAGACTGAATCCATAGAAAAGAGAAGTAAACCAAAGCAGCAAAAGAAAGAGAGACTGGAACAAGGTAGAGCATACAGAAGAGAAAGAAAGAGGCTTTCTTGTTTGCTGTTATTGGAAATCTCGAGGGATGATAATTAGGGGCATATGCAGTAGTAGACTAGTGGTGATGGATGATCAGTTTCAAAAGAAAGAAAGGAGGAAGTAGTAGAGACAAATCTGATGAAATTGTTTGCCCACTCACAAGAACCACAACCCCACCACAACTACAACAGAGAGAGAGAGAGAGAGAGAGAGAGAGAGATGTGAAGAGTTATATTACATGACAATGGAGGAAAAATGGGATATAATGGCTACCTTTTTTAAAATCTGGTTTCCCACTTGAATCTCCATACAAGTCAATGCACTTAAGCAATTGCAGCACATGGGATTTAATTTTTAATTAATGATTTGATTTTTCATAATCAATTAAATTTGAAATAATCGTGCATATGTACTTGAAAATGTCAAATTATTCTAAACAAATTTATTTTATACACCGATCTCTGTTTTTTCTTTTCTTTTTTTAATAGATAGAAAAACCCTCAGAATCTTGTACCAAATCTAGTTGTTTCCCTGAAATAAGAATTGTTGTTTAATTTCTCCTTGACTGCCATCTAACTATTTCTAAGTAAGACGTGTAGTTGGATGGGAAGATATTGATAAAAGAATCGATTAAGCAAACAAGAACATGTCCTTATTTTGGATGCCGAAGGACGTGGCAAACTTTATCTATGAAGCGTGGATTTTTTTTGGTGTGGTCATTTTGACAAGCAAAAAGTGCATACGGTAGCTTTAGATCATGTTTGTTAGAGAGAACGACAGAGAGGGGATGGAGAAATAGGGTTAATTACTGCAAAAAAAAGAAAAAAAAGCCCTTCTATTCAAATGGTATTTGAAAAATGGGGTTCAGGAACCAAGAACGATAGGAAGAATTCATAAGAAGAAAGTATAACCTAAACATTTTGGATGATGTTTGGGTTGGTGAGAATGCTTAGTCGTCGGAGTTTTATCCCTGTCTTCGTAAATTATCTAGTCAAAGAAATAGCATTCTGGGTAGTATGAGGCCTTGGATTGCTGGTTGCTGAAGATATATGTAATCTTTAATGGAACCGAGATATTAGAAGCACCGCTTGACAGTTTAATGGAGGTTATTAAGCAAATCCATTTGCACAAAGCAACAACTTGAATCCACTCTTTCAACAACAGGTTCAGCTATAATTCTCAATCTTGTTGCTTCATTTTTCATTCCATGGTTGTATTACTTTTTTTCACTTCTTATGCTAGCTGGGTTTTCATCTACTAAATGGCTAGCTTAATATATATAATCTCTCCAATTTCGTTAATAAGAATAAAAAAAAAAGTTCCTTTTCACAGTAATTAGCGAGCTATTTTGATATAGTTCCATGAAAGTATAAGATAATAATTTGGGTTACTAAATTATTCTTGTTTAGTAAGATCATCGTAGTCATATTCGCAACGTCATGAAGCATGGTGGTCAATTAATGTTAGAAGAGAAGATCTCTAGAGATGTCTCCACATGGAGTGGAATATGGCGAGATGTTGATTATTTATTGCTTTCGACTTTGTAACCGAAAATAAATGGAAGAAAGTCAAAAGGCCAGGGTTTCTCTTTGTCTTTATCCTGCAATCTGTCCCTTCTGAAGCCAGCAAGAATTTCTTAGCGATGACTTCTTCGTTATTTTTGCAGGATGGTATGCCATTATTGAAGCAGGATGTAGAATTATACAAGTAAATATCAAGAACCCAGCTTGCAGGCCTCTCTCTTTCCACTGCTAACCCTATTAACTAATTAAAAATACAAATAATTAACACGTACGCCATTGACATCGAACTGCATATATAGGCTCTCACACACGTATGTACACAGCGTGCACTCGTTCTGATATCACTTTTATGTTAGGTTAATTGAGTATATCGAATGCATTTCACACCCAGGAAAGAAACGAGAAGGAAACTCCATTAACAGGTGGCTTCATCTCTGTTTGTTCCCACTGGCTTATATTATATATACAAGATGTAGTCGTGTGCCTTGGAGTTGGCATGATGGTATTTAATTAATAGGAGATATGTTCAGTCATTGCAAGTTTTCAGCTTCGCGTCACATGGTTCTTAGAACTGCCTGTGTCTCGAGCCTTAAGTATTCTTGCCGCATGTTGTGCATAGCTTGCAACCATTGTAATTGAGACATGCAAGTCCAATTGGTTATAATATGCTTGTGTGTATGTGATGAGTTAATCTAACTCCACCAAAAGAAGCCTGGCTGCTAAGAGTCTTGAAAGACTACAAGAAGTACAATCGATGCCACATCTGAATTCTGCAGGGCAGCCCTTCCAATTTCCAAACAGCTACCTTAATTTGTTCGTTTTATAATCTAGTTTGTCAATGTGACCACACCACACAAGAAAAGGTACGTTTACCCAAAGACAAATCACATTATGTCAATATCTCACATGCTTGCATATCCTAAATTAACCTTCACACCTGTTTCCAAGACAAATAGCGGTAATCCTTATCATTGACATCCTACAAGAACCAAGAAGATTGAATAAACAATTGAAGTATGCCAACTTGCGCAGAGCTTTAGTGATTGTGGTTGAGGTTGGTATAACCCAATCATATACAAATTAAACTCAACCACAAAAGCTATTTTTTCTAGTTTTTTGGTGGATCCCACATACAAAACTCATCCTCAACTACAAAAAACCAAGCACACACGATTTCATTAATCAGTCATCATACAAGAACCAAGAAGATTGAATAAACAATTGAAGCTGAAGGAAATTAGTCCAAGAATATTCAAGCTCTGCTAGAGAGTAGCTAGCTAGGTGAGAATTTCCAGTTGGGTAGGTGGGAGGTGGGCTAAAATGAACGAGGAGGCAGGACTTCAAAAACCGCACTTTGTTCTAGTCCATGGAGCATGCCATGGAGCCTGGTGCTGGTACAAGATCAGGTGTCTCATGGAAACATCTGGCTATAAGGTCACATGCCTAGACCTTAAAAGTGCTGGTATTGATCAGTCCAATCCCAACACGATCCTCACTTTGGATGAGTACAATGCACCCCTTATCGACTTCTTGTCGAATTTGCCACACGATGAAAAGGTAAACTAACTAAAAGCTTCTGTCAACTATAAGCGATTGATTTTTATGGGATGCTTGCTTGCTTCGCTGTATATATGTAGGTTATATTGGTAGGACATAGTGCCGGAGGTTTGAGCTTGACAGACGCTATACACAGATTTCCTAAGAGAATTCATCTGGCTATTTATGTTGCTGCCAACATGTTGAAGCATGGCTTCTCTTCAGATCAAGATTTCAAAGATGTAAGAAATTTCTTAATCACTTCTCTTATTTGCTAGTGGCCTTGATAATTTGATCAAGTTAGATCATGAGGTGTTTTGTGCTATTTTCCACGTTCCAGTTGATAGGCTATAATTGACTTTCCCGGCTGAAGCTTGTATCAGCAAATCCTCCATGTCTTCCAATTCTGATGACTGCAATTGTTAGTGCTTGTTTGTAATATACAAAATCTCTTATAATTTGTCTTGCGTTCCTGATGACATCTTGCATGCTTTCACCCCTTGGAGATTAATCTAAGATCATTTTTGCATCTAAAGGGCCTAATTCATGCCTCTCTCTCTCTCTCTGTGTATATATATATATGGATCGAGCAGGGTGACCCTGATGTATCTGAGAACGGAGAGATAGCTGATTTAGAATACGGGATGGGTCTAGATGAGCCTCCAACAAGTGTCATAATAAAGGAGGAGTTCCAGAAACGAATTCTCTATCAAATGAGCCCTAAAGAGGTATTTATTGATTTATTTCGAGTCTTTTGACACTAGTAGCTAGCATGATTGCATCTCTTAACAATCCCAGCCCCTTGATTATTGGTTTTGGACCAAGTCGATCAGGACTCCATATTAGCATCAATGCTACTGCGAGCAGGGCCTGTCAGGGCATTCAAAGGTGCTCGATTTGAGGGAGGAAAGGATGCTGATTCTGTTCCACGAGTATATATTAAGACATTGCACGATCACATTCTAAGACCAGTGCAGCAAGAGGCAATGATAAAGAGATGGCAACCTTGTCAAGTTTTTGAATTGGAGAGTGATCACAGCCCTTTTTTCTCTGCCCCATCTTTGCTTTTCGAAGTAATAGTCAAAGCAGCAGCCACCATCACTTGTAACTGATATTTTATTTCTTACTTCATTGAAACTTTTATAAATCTGGACTATTTATAGAGCTCAACAAGAGTTTTAATTGGTTATGATATGCTTGTGAGTGTGTGTGTGTGTGTGTGTGATAAGTTAATCGAACTCCACCAAAAGAAGCCTAGCTACTAAGAGTCTTGAAAGACTAAGAGAAGTAAAATCGATGCCATATCTGAATTCTGCAGAGCAGCCCCTTCCAGTTTCCAAACACAGCTAGCTTAATTTGTTGGTTCTATAGAAAATTTACCTTAAATTTTTCTTTTAAGTTTAGGGTTTATAACCTAGTAAGTTGTGTCTCAATTAATGCCAGTATTCTATCCTCTCGATCAGATTATCTCAAACTCGAACCTCTTTGCTGTGATAAAAATTAGCTCGTAGACGTCCAAGTTAAGCGCAAAAAAGAAAAGAAAAAAAAGGAAACCCTGGATTCTTTGGCTGGGCTGCTCGTGCATTGATACAAATTTATTTTGTTGCGTGAATGAAAGAGTGGGGTAGGATTTCCACTCAGCAGTTAGGTGAAAGATTAACGAGGAATGGACATGCAGAAATAAATTCTCTGAAACAAGCTGGTGTTCTGATATCTGACAGTACTCCATGCACTTCATTGATAAAGAAGAGTAGCAGCAGCAGCAGCCAGCTCAGCCCCTAGCTCCATGCCTCTCCCTTGACTCTCCTTCTGTTCACTTTGCTGCAGAGCTCTGCCGCCTCTGATGAGTACTTGCCTTGGAAAAATGAGACCTCGAGGCCAGCCAGCCAACTCATAGAACAGTCGGAGAAATTAAGCTCCCTGCCTTTGCCTCCTTTTTATATATAATCGTGTATGCATTGAACAATTTTTTTCTTTGATGTGTGGGGGGAGAGTGTTTCAATTCAGTAGTTGATTGAACCATGCATGCAGAAACAACTAATTTCCGAACCCCGATCGAGGTTGAGGTTGTGTTTGTGTTAATTATTTATTCCTACTCTTGTTTTATTATCTTGATCTATTAATTCTTATGTTTTTTAAAATTTATTTAATTAACCCTTGTTTTATAGTTTTTTTTTTTATAAATAATTTCATAACTAACTTTTAACATATATATATATATATGTTAAAAGCTAATTAAATAGACATAAAATGATATGAAGATATTATTTATTGAAGCTCTTCAAAAATAAGAAAAAAAAACCATGTCATGAAAGAAGAATATTTATTTTTACTACATAGTTAACTTTGGGATTTAATAAAAACTAATAACTTGATTAATTGATAATTTCATTCAAAAACACAACAAATTAAAATTAATTCAACAAATATAAAAATTAAAACAAGTACAAATGAACAATGACCCGAACACAAACACCCACTGTCCAATCCATCACAAGTCATTTTCAATGATTATTGTCATGAAACTTCCAGTGCAGAAGCACTGTCTGCAGCCCATAAGATAATAAATACATAAATTAAAACAAAAATCACTCGGATATTCCAAGTGATTATGTTTAAAATATTTACTGAGCATCATTAAGTGACCTAAGCTTTTGAATCTAAATCCTGAAAATATGAGGATTCTCAGAGAAACTGAAAATTCAAGTAAAGAATTAACCAAAAAAAAAAAAACTGATAGGCATCTGTGTCAGCGGCTTCATATTTTTTTCTTGAATTTTTACACTTTGATCCCTTAATTTTATTATTATTTGGTTCTTTGATATTACTTTGATTTGTAATTAGTTTTGATATTACTTTGATTTGTAATTAGTTTTTATGATTTATTTTTTTATGGGCTAAGCATGGTTAATTCTTGGTTTTACAAAACAAAATTTAATTTGATTAATTTAAAACAGCTAGAGCGCCTTTTTTAAAAACATTGAGAAAAATTTGAGCCCATCTAGTAGAAACCAGGCAACTGGTGCCCCAACAACCCTCAGCTTTTTTCAGACCTATTCATTGAGAGCTAGAAAATTATCCAAACATCTCTTGAAATATAAATTAAAAACCAGTACAAAGTCCCAGAAACAACGTAACCATCTTAGGAAACATCTGTATACTTCATAAATTGACAGCATTTCGGGTAGCTGTCACAATTCACGCAAGCAGTAGCTGATTGACAGCAAATACAAAAAAGGATCTATCGGCTAATTCGCACAATTCCTGGCTTTTAAAGGCTTATGTCCCGGTATTTCTGCGGCCAACACGAGCAACAAAACCAGCTTTAATTGGAGCAACTGATCGTCCAGAACCACACTGCACAAGTATTAATAAGATCAGCAAGAAAGAGCAAAGCAGAAACGGGGACAAAAATATAAAAGCCACAAAGAAGTCAACAACCTGAAACTGGCATCTTCTTGATAGTTGCATGTAAAGCAACAAGGAATTCATGGAATGGAGAATAATGACAGTAAATGATAAGAACAGATTCAACCAAAAATGCAGATACTGATTGGAAAATAAAAGAAAATGCCAAGTCTATAGAAGAAAGCTCCACAAAAAGCAAGGTCCCAACATTTCCCACAGACATTGTAAGCAAACACAAGGGCACTCACCTAGGAGGGCCTTGGATGTACGTCATACATCTGCCTATGAGGTTGGAAAATCTGGCAATGGCATCTCATCATCTTAAGTCTCAACTTAAGAGGATTTGGCCAGAGATAAATTTGGATACCTATTAAAGGTAGTAACCAAAGTTGTACAATTTTCTTTCCAAATCAGCATCTACTGACCATCCAGTATTTTGTTATCCCTTAAGTTCTTTGTCTCAGTTCCTTATCAACAACCATAATAAAGAGACAAGAGGATAATCAGCTGTTACCTTCTCGCATCTGAGAAAGAAGAGACGATTCTCTTTTGACAAAATGGTGTCAGGACTCTTGCAACCAAGACAAATGACATACTCATCTGAAAATGACATAGAAACATTCAAATGTGTTGGGCAACAAAAACCCTGCCCCATCAATTCCTTCTGGAAAGCTTAGTGTATATGGAATCAATCAAGAAAGTTATATACTTACTGATATATCGACGTAGGATCCCTTCAAAATTTTTGGGAGCAAATCTCCCTTTGACAACCAACCTCTGTTGCCCATCAAGGGATCCGCTGGTACCCAACTCAGCAAGGAGGAAAGCCATGACATGGTCTGCCTGCCGATGCATTCTGAAATTCCCCCACCAAAGAAAATGGAAAGATAAAGTTCACAGTATTCATGCCAAAAACAAGAAGCTGTGTACTAAAAAAACAAATGATAACAAGCTACAAAGAAAGGCAAAAAGGAGAGCAACATCAACTCACGTCCTGCACAGATCCATGAAATTCACAAAAACAGTCTTCTTTGTTCCCTCACGAAGAACTTGAGGAGGCCTCATCACAGTTCTTCGCCTGTCACCAGCAAGCTCAGGATTGTTTTCACGCAGAATGTTGAAAACGCGGCCAAGAAGCTGCCAATGACACAACAGAAAGAAGAAAATTCATTACTCCCCAAGAACATATATGATAAAAAATAAGGGAACCATAATGTCTCAGCCAAGCACTTAGCCAACAAGTAGAGAGCACAGATATAACAGGGATGGAAGACCTACAGTAACTACAATCAAAGGGATTATGTGATGACTCATTACAAAATATCAAGATCTTTTAGCCAATCTATTACACAAACTATAGTTCAGAGAAAGCAGAAAAATGCAGTTCCTTGTACAATTGGTGCTACTCCACATAAATGAATTTTTTACTGTACCTCCTCGTACTCATAATCACGGTCAGTCCCATCCCAGGGGTTTCGTTGCTGCTGCTGCAGGTCAGCACCCTCCCCTTTTTCATCCTCTCCTGCATGATCTAAAAAACCAAGAAATGCATATCTCCCAGAATCCAAATAACAGAGTCAACATAGATTAAGAAAAGGGGGAAATTTAAAAGAGAATCTTCTTACCATCCAAATCTTCTCCTGCATCCCCAGTTTCCTCATCCAACATACTGGTTTCAACCTATAATTATCATACCACGTATCAACACAAAGATTCACAAAAAATCGGATGATACTAAAAAAGGGCACACCAACTTACAGGTTTCTTCTTCTTCTTTTTCAAACCAGTAAAAGAACTCTCAAGCCCATCAGAGACTGTAACCAACAAAAAGAACAAAAAAAATCCCAGAAAGAAAAATTAGGCAATCTTAGCACGACTATTCAACAAGAAAAAGAAATACTTTTAAGTAAATATACCTGACAAAGATTCAGTCTTGTCAGCCAGGGAATCGACTGCCTCATCTGCATTTTCTTGTATCACCACCTTCTTCTTCTTCTTCTTCTTTGTTGGATCAAAGGGGGCAAGCTGCTCTCACAAAGAAATCAGAATAAATTAAAAAAAGAAAATCAGCGCTAATTAATCAAAGGAAAAAAAAAGAAGAAAAACAGACCTCTGCCACCTCATCCTTGACATCGATACTTTCGTCCGCCATGATTGCTGCATTGCATGAATCAAAATAAGAGATGAAACTGTACAGAATCCAATTATGAAACCCTAAGACATAAAATTATGGGATTTTACTTCAATAAACCCTAGAGAGTGAGAGAGAAAGAGAGTACCTTCGTGGTTTACTGCGTCTGCTGCTGCTGAGAAGGATTGGCTTGGGCTTTGGTCTGCGTTTAGAGAGAGAGAAAGGAAGCAGAAATTTTTATAGTTGGATGGTGCAGTGGTTATGTAAAGATGGCCCATTTTACTTAAATGGGCTTACTATTATGGACTTCAGTCCGTTGGGCCCTTTTCATTGTCCTTGCTCAACCATGGAGGCCCAATACACCATCACTATTTTATTTTTTTTGTTACTTTACTAATATTGGGTGCAGTGCATGAGATTCGTTTAAACTAAATAGGTGGTCAATACTATATTTTTTTTTTTTTTTTGGATTCGAGGAAACTTTACTTCCCGGAAAGTATAATTTGTGGGTCCAGGTGAGGGAGTAAAACCCCGGCTGTCCCAGACTCTTACAAGAAGTGCACGCCCTGATTCGAACTCAAGACCTGCTGTGCAGATTTCAAACCCTTTGCTAATACTATATCGCAAACGGGTTAAATTTTTCTTAATATAAAAAGAATTATTAAGGCGAGTATAGTATTTTTAAAGAAATAAAAAAAAATATAGGACTTAGGATATTGATTCGAATTGATTCAATAATATCGATTAATTTAATAATATGATAAAAAATAACAAAAAAAAACCAATAACTAATAAAAAAAATAAAGTATTGACAATATTATAAAAATACATTCTCTGAATATTATTAAAAGATCTTTACAAATTTTATTTGATAACAAAGTAAAAATTAAGTGAGAATACGATAACTTTGTAAAGATTGTACAAAAAAAATTGAATAAAACAATAAAGATCAACTTTCAAGAAAATAAAATAATAAAAGAAAAAATTAGAAGAAAACTTTTTTTAAAGTTAACCTAGGTTAACTTAACCAATTTGCGACTCGAGATATGAGATTGAGATAACAATATAAAAAAAAGAGTGACAAAACTCACGAAGCTGAAGATCCAATAACACAATATTAAATGATAAAATTAAAAAATATATATATTTAAAAAAAACCTAAAAAAATACCAAAATCAAAGCAGACTAATCTTCAAAACCTATAATGGTAGCCATGAGACTAGGTTATCCTATAGAAGAAAAACCCAAAAAAGCATGAAGAAAAAATTATGATCATAAAAAAAAAACAAATAGCAATTTTAAAAAAAAACAAGGGCCAAATTTAGTATAAAAAATAAATGAAATAAAACAATAAGAGACAAAATTGAAAAATAAAATAAATCAAGAAAAGAATAAAAAAGTAGCAATTAAAAAAATAAGAACCAAATGTGGTATTAATATTAAATGAAATAAAAGAATGAGATACAAAATTAAAAAAATAAAATAAATCAAGAAAAGAATAAAAAAAATAAGGATCAAGTTTAATAGAAGAAAACATGAAGTGGGATAAAATTGAAAAAAAATATTACAATTTTATAAATTATTTCAAATAAAACAAATAATAATCAAAAGAACATGAATTAAATTCGAAGGAAAACCAAATTGAATGGCTTGTTTGAAAAATTGAAAGGTTTGACAGGAAAATCGAGGGGAGACAAAAAATAAAAAAAAAGTTGTTGGCACCAAATTAGTTGTCCGTTAAACACATGCGTCACTTAATGATGGAGGGGACGCCAAGCATTTTCCAATATTGCTCCCAAATCAGGTGTTTGGCCAATAGACAACGACACACACGCCGCTTGAAACTTGCAGGCTTAGCCCATGTGCTTACGCATGCAGTACACTCATCTGCTATTTTTATTATTATTTAGTTTTAATAATTTATCAAATCACCCCTCAATCCAAGTAATAATAACAAAAAAAATCATATTAAAAAGATTTAAAAAAAAACCCTGACAGTAAGTATGGTTTTCTTTACTTTTAAAAATAATTTAATAATTTTATTATTTTTTACAAAGTAAAAAAGATCAAGAAGTCTTTAAATATCTAGCTAATCTTTTATGTTTTAAAGGGTAATTAAATCTTTTTACTATGCCAACGAATAAAAATAAAAAGAAAATTAACTCTAACGAGTTTGATAATATTGTATACAATGATAATGTTGGATTTATCTAGGTGGAGTTTGGTTACTTGCTTTTTGTATAATAGATGGAGATAACGAGGATAGACATGTTTGTTTGGGATTAAAATAAAAGAGACAAATACAAAAAGAATAAAAATATATTTAGTCGAAGAAATAAAAATAAATTTATTTTTATAAAAAATTTAAATATATTTTTATAAAAAATTTAAATATATTTTTATCATTTAAAATCAGGAATACATGATAATATGTGATATCTTTTCTCTATCACCTATGTATTTTCTGTCAATAGTCGTGTAGGAGTACCTAGTTTTAACAAGAAGTGCCATCAAGGTCAGACCATGGAAAATATTTCCAAGAACTTCACGATTCAATATTTTAAAAAACCATTCTATAATCATCCCATGCCTCTTTGACAAACTCACAAAGCCTGGGATCCATCCATCAATCAACCAAGATGATTGGAACCGAAATAGACTAAACTGAAGCAATAAAGGGACTTTGAATTTAGACTTACATCTTAAAGAGGTTCATGAATCATAGAGATGTCTAGTTCAATAAATTGTCTACGGACGAGGAGCAACAACCAGAAACTGTCACTTCACTTGAGAGACCCTTCGGCCTCAATACAATAAGGATTAGAAAAACCGAGTCTTTTGAAGCCCACTGATGCGAGGTTCCACAATTGCGAGAGCTTTTGGCTTGTAATGAAAAAATCAAAATAATGATAAGTTCGTGGCCAGCAACCTGGCAGTTCCAAGTCATTACACTCATTAGAACATTCAACGCGTTGCCGCCCCACTCACTCCTTGACTGCACATTGAAACAGTGATGTTTATGCTGGGAAATTTATATAAGAACACGGTTAAATGGTATATTTACGATCAAATTAAAAGTAGAATTCACTTTCAAGGTATAACATGACCCGTCGTCGAATATTGTTTGAATAAATGAGCCATATTCACGTCTCCATCGAGTCTAGTTGGCCCGGTGAGACTGGCAACATTTTTGAAAGCAACCTGTGATGGAACTTGTTCCTTTACCATTTCAATGAACACAAGCTAAGAAGTTTCCAAGGATTAACTGGACATGGACATGGACCTCCTGGCCTCGGTCAAACCATGATGTTCTACTTCTATTGGTGCACGCTTCCCTAGGACAATTCACCAGAAATCTGGCTTCGTAACTGCCCCCCTTTCACATTTTGTCTCAAGATCTTCTGCTTCTACTTTAATTGTTTGTCTCGCAAAGAAAAAAGGTGGACTCTGCTTAGCTTGTGACTTTGGCTAGTCAAAAGGAAGGATGCGGCCAAACATCATCTGCTCCTTCTATTTCGAAGAAGTTTCCTCCATCTTTTCATGGGATTTTCGGTCCAAGTGATGGAAATATTTAAACAAGAAAACTTACGGCTAACCTCTTCTTTTCTTTTCTTTTCTTTTCTTTTTTCAAATATTAATCTTTTCTTGAGGGTTAAGACACGGTATTAATTAATCATATATAGCACTGGCCAATTTAAATTAATGGGCCTTTTCTATTCCTTGATTTGTCTTTTTGTATTTCAGTCAAGTGGTTGTGTCTAAGAAGCTTGCAAATATAGCTGAGAAACACAAAGTTTTCTTTAGTCGTAGGTAGCTAGAAGAGGCCCAGAACAGAAGACAGGAGCTATGTACAGGAACGTTGAAGACAAATCACTGATGTTGCGAGGGACGGCTATGGTGTGTATTGCAGCACGTCTGTCTAACAGAAACAGTTCGATGTTTTCCATGTTCTTTTTTTTTTTTTTTTTTTGACAGATTATTGACATGCCTAGGTCTCTTCCATGCATAGTTTCACCAAACCAGTATTAAAAATAAATTAACAGTTGAGAGATACTAATTTCCAACTTGGATGATTATCACGAACATTTCTCCAGTCAAAATATCAAAGGATCATAAGAGATTGATTAAAAAGTTATCATCAAGGAATTAACTTTAAAAAGTGTTATGATTTCTTGATATTTTTAAGAAATTAAACCATGTGATTTATATGCGATGTTTAATGGCTAGATTAGAGACGTTAATCAAATACAAATAAATAATAATAATAATAATAATAATGCAAGTAATATCAATCAAATCGATCTGGAATTCAAATGGTGTTTAACAATAATATATAAAAAAAAATGCTACATCAATCAATCACCACACTGAGAACAGTAGCAGATGGCGGCCATAAATTTAGAAAGACAAATAGGGTTAATTTGTCCGCTACGATGAACATCTCGAAAGTGACGGCAAATCACCATGTGCTGCACTTCTGTTGTATGTTTTGAGCTTATCCTATCCTTAGAGTGGATAAGTTTGGTGCTTCCTCGTTTTACTTGAGATTTTACGTCCATCTTGGGCGTATTCTTACCATACCTTACTCTTGTTTTTTCTGCTCAGCCTTTCTTTTTTAAAAAATATTTTGTTGCATTGTTTTTTTTTTAAAATATTAAATTAATATTTTTAAATGTTTTTAATGTTAAAATTTTAAAAAAATATAAAAAATATCATTTTAATTTTAAAAATATTTTTATAAAAATACTATACATTGTATTACTAAACACACATTAAAGCTTGAGACTCCGCGTGCCAGCGAGATAACCCTATGAATAAGAGGATTGATACCAAACCCATATGAAATATTAAACTTTTTGTATTCACATATACGTGGAATCAACCTTTTCCACACATTACAATTACTTCTATAATAAAAACAAATTTAAGAATCATGATGCTCTTTCATTTATTTATTTTTTATTTCTTCACATTTTATATTTTGATTTAGTTCTTTTTTTCAATTTTATCATTAGGTGTTTTTTACAGTTATTCGGGTTATTTTTGAACCAATCAATTTAACTTAATAATGTCAAAATAACTTTTACATTGCTTAATTTTAAACTCAAGTTAAGCAAGAAGATGGGTCAAAATATTTTTTTTTATCAATTTTATCCTCTTTTCAATTTATTTCACAAAATATTTTTTTACCAATCAACCAAGTTGTCTTTGGACCAATCAAGTCAACCGGGTCACGTCAAAAAAATTCCTACACAATTTAATTCTAAATCTGGGCTAGGTAAAAAGTTGGGATGTGAGGTTTTTTTCATGTCAATTTCATTATGTTTTCTCAATTTCATACTCAATTTTTTTTTTATTAGTCAAATGGGATATTTTTGGACTAGCTAAGTTGACCAGGCCATATAAGAGCAACTCTTACACTATTTAATTTTAAACTCGGGCTAAATAAAAAGTTTAGTCAAAAGGTTTTGAAATTAACATATTAGGTTGAATTTGATAAAAATATCAAATAATTTTTTATAACCTGAGTATTTTTTTAAAAAAAATATCATAAAACCACGGTACATGGAGGATCCATAAACTTGTAGCATCTCTAATTGAATAAACATCATTAAAAATATATAAGAAATAAAAGAAAGTGGCATCATAGTATGTTTAATGATATTTTTTTCAAAATATCTACATAGCTTTAAAAGAATTACCGTTAAAATAAGTGTCTCCTTGATTATTATTAGGAGGCATGGCATGAAAGCTAAGCCTTGCTGATAAGTATAGATTGCCACCATAGCCAAAACACGTGCTTGTATTTTAAAATTATTATACAACCATGGGAAATGAATTGATGGAGCAGGTCTCTTGAGAGAGAGATAGTGGAGGGGTTGCGTGTAAAGTAAAGTGGATATAATGAAATGTTTTTAAATCTAGAACACACAATCTCAGGTTCCAAAAGAAAAATAAACAAACAAAAACGAAATGAAATATCTTACAATGCATTGCATATAGGTGGTAAGGTGAAATTTATTGATGTGATTGATCATTTTATAAAAATTAAAGTCTTACTTATGATAAAAGTAAACATGTATCATAGTTTTGAAACTCGGGATCCGCTTAATTAAGAGCTGGAGCTGAACCGAGTTGAAGAAAAAATAAAAAAAGAAAAAATCTGGTATGACCCGGTTAAAAACTCAGTTGCTACCCGTTAATTTTTGTTGTTTTTTTACTAAAACAACGTCATTTTAATTTTAAAAATAAAAGAATTGACCCGGATAACCTGGTGACCCGATCAAAACTCGAAACTCATGTCTTGGACTGGGCCGACCACCTAGCTGGGTCTGAAAACTATGATGTTGACGAGGTGCATACATGTAATTGATATTAATAGCAATGTTATAACTTTTGGTATGCTTACTTGCATTGGTTAGCTTGTTTAATCTAAAATCAAATTATTTTTTTCAAAAAAAAGTAACAAATAAAATTAGAAATATATCTTTTATATATATATATATATATATATATATATATATATAAAATAAAAGTTTAAATTGCTCGTTGGTCTAAGGAAGGTTAATACCTGATGACAAAACACAAAAAAAATAGCAACAAGCATAGAAAGATAGAGTTTTGGTCGAAAATAGAGTTATGATACAAGCACTCTAATTCTAATTCATAGATTTAGTGATGAAATAATAATCTAATATATTAAAGATAGAGTTTTGGTCGAGAATAGAGTTATAACACAAGCACTCTAATTCATAGTTTTTGTGATGAAATAATAATCTAATATACTATGTCTCTTTAAAAGGTTTTAAAATTTTTAAATAAGTTAGAAATCAATCTTCACTAGATAATAAAATTAGAATGTATAAACAAAAATAAAAATAACATAAAATCCAAAACAAAATAAGAATTCCAAAAAAATCAAGGAAAAAATTAGTCAATTATTCGTATAATTTGTTCGTCACAAATGTCCTTGTAGCTAGCTGGCTGGAACAAAACTATATCTGATTAATGTTCTTAACCTTCAGTTTTTGCTAAGCAGGTAATTAACTTTCTGCAAAATAATCTTCAAACTTTATTACATGAGCAATAATTATCTATGATGGAAAAAAAACCATACAAAGGTTTGATGCACGCTGCAAACATTTACTGTAATATATATATATATATATATATATATATATATATATATATATATATATATATATATTAATTGTTGTTGAAGGTATCATGAAGGAATCTGATCATGCAATATGATGATCAGAGGATGGAGTGAATATCCTAACACGAGCAGAGATCGAAGATCCACTGATCATCATGAGTCGTCTCCAATGAAATCTCTCCAAGAAACGCCAAAATTACTAACTATATATATAAATATGATTCCAAAACTTTATAAATATTCTATATACTATCCGTTTCGAAGAGAGATCTACCGGAGAAATGCATGTATGCCTACTAGATCAGTCTTTGCAACTTGTACCCACGCCAACAAAATTATTGGACGAGCAGTGGTGCGTGGCCTCCTCTCGGTGCCTCTTTAATAATATATTAATTAGAGATTATATATTAAGGTCCACATAATACTATATGCTCTTAATTATAAAGGACCCCATTCCTATATATAATAATATTACAAGTACAAGATATGAAAAAAATAATCAATATTTGGTTTTAATTGATATGTAAATTTGTCAAAAAATATTCTTATCCATCACATAAAAATAATATATGAAAATATGAAGAGTTCTTATAGAAATTTGCCCTTTTCCTTTGATTTCATGAGTTTGAATTTTAAAACCAGCATTTAAAAAAAAATATTTTATTAAATATTGGTATTTATTAACGTGTAAGCTAATCCAAAATAACTTATTGAACATAACATTTAAAATATGAAAAGTTAAATTAAAAAAAAAGAAGCTAGTGGAAGGCGGCAATGGTTTATAAGGTGGTGATCATGGCCATATATTCATGGAGTAGCTTTTTATTGCTTTCGAATCCGTTTGGTCACCAACCATAGGACCTACAAAATCTCCACTACGATTTTTTCATTTCCTGAAATATGTCTGCTAGTCCCTCCTTGACTTTTCCCTCCATCTCATTTACTTTGAAATTTATTTGCAGCCGCCGGTAGACGGTGGAGCAGCTAGTGATGCCACATTTTCAAGCTATAATCCAATAGCAGTGTGTGGTCTATACTGAATCGTGGTTGAGATAGGTGGACCCTTTATCATTATTGGCCACTAGCCACCGTCTTGTGGTGGGGCTTCGGCCCCACCATTAACCTTTTCTCTAGGTCTTGCTGCTATGACTTGGTATACAATTGCTGTAAAATGTTGACTATTTGATCCCCAAATTACTGCATGCATTCGAGGGGCACAGATTTGGGGATCAGTGGATCAAAAATGGACATATCGTGGGGGAGAGGTGATTATTTGAAGCCCCCCACTTGGTGTTTTGGTCAAGAATATTAATTTTGATTTGATATATTATTTGCGAAAAAATGAAAATATTCAACTTGATTGTTTTGATTTTATTTTTAAATAAAGCAAAATCAACAGTCACTGTCTTAAAGGGTGTTACTAGATACCGTTTCCTGTTTATAGGTTTTTTTTATTTTT
>Ga0325402_1001521_pt1 | contig 19120 bp, 14 predicted proteins | sample PopdelMetagenome_22_FD_207212 | JGI IMG/M metagenome (GOLD analysis project Ga0325402, IMG submission 207212) | Populus deltoides microbial communities from Bellville, Georgia, United States - Xylem-PdKOR-R3 | ecosystem: Host-associated > Plants > Phyllosphere > Stem > Wood/Secondary xylem...
CACCGATCTGCTGATCTGCAAGGTTCCTAAGAATTTGGATTTGTTTTCAAAGAATTAAGAAAACAAGTAGAAAATTGACGTAGATGAAAACAAAACCAAGAAAAACAACAAGCACAAGGAACACTAGCCAATATTTTATCTACAGGTAGTGAAGGTTGCCCAGGAGTGATCCCTCTACCATTGCATATCTTCTGGGCAATGCCATCTTGTGCCATTAGCAGCACTAGCTGTGAAACTAACAATATCCCTGTGTAGGAAAACAGTACAGATATATGGCCTCATTGCTAAGAGAGCAATAACGTGGTCTGTTGATAATTCAGAGATTCTCCTTAAGAAGAATCTGTTGCGTGAACAAACAGGATAAACATCTTTGATTTTATGCTGATTGCAGTACGAAAATATTTTGGTGGTTAAACACGAAGGAAGGGGTACTGGACTCCTACAACCGAGAAGGTTTTTACTTTAAATTATATGGAAGCAATCATTAAAAAGAGTTGATATGAAAGTTGAGGAAGTTTTCCTTCTTTATTTTTTTTTTCTATTTTAGTTTAAATTTTGAAATCACAATAAAAAAGAATTATTAAATATATTAAGTATTATTAAAATTGCTCGGATTAAAGATTTAATCTCAATTAACATTTAAGTTGATGACGTGCAAATACTTCTATTGAAATAAAAAACAAGAAAAATAAGTCTACATTAATTGACAAAAACTTATAAATCAGGACTTAACCTTTTTTTTTTACTAATTTGTTTTCCCACACTTTCGTGGAAATTGTAGTCCTATAGGGCCATCCATTCTCTCTTGACGTGTCCCATGAACTTGGATTTTGATGCAGGAGACTTGGCTTCTTGACTTGAAGAAATAGACTAACAAATCAATGCATCTCCTCAACGTGTTCAATGATCTCTTTTTATCTAACAAAATGCTGTAGAAAATTAAGAGCTTCTATACATTGTTAGCTTAAACCTTGAACGATCTCTTGTTATTTGCTGCTGTTTTGCTATCTACAAAATGGCTGTGGGTGGTGCAAAACTTGCTCTTCTTTTGATTCATATCCTTGGTGTTGCCGGAAATGGATACAGTTCTTTACAAGAGAACAACTACGGGAGTGATGATCATGAACATCGGAAAAAGTTGATATCTTCACTCAAAAGTGGGTTTTTAATAGGTTATGTCTTCTCTTCAGTTTCCATTTTAACTATTTTCATGTTCTGTTGTGTGCCTTGGGCTCGTCTCCTCAAGAGGAAAGGGAATGGGGTGATGATGAAGACACCAATGACGACATCTTTGATGGAAAGGCAAGAGAAGAAGAGAAAAGAAGCAAACGTGCAGGTATCCCCATAAGATTTTCATTTCATCATCATATTTTTAGTTTCTTGCTAGCTTCTTTTTTTATTATTATCATTATTATGAAGACGATATATGTAGTTGCTTTTATTAAGGATAAATCAATATTCTTCAGTTGCCAAGACCATGGATCGTTGCAAACTTAATTGAATAGATCACAGACCAAAACATTAACTCATTACAGAAATAGCCAAAAAAAGAGAAGCCTCTAGTCCACGTCCTTAATTAAAGTACCACACAAGTGACACAAACAAAACAATACATTAACTCGTCGATGTTATGATTCTGACACCCTCAATGTTTGTAAATTTAAAATTACATTCATTAATTGAAATTACTTTTTTTTTAAAAAAAAATTATATACATATCGTTGTAAAGGGAAAACAAACTTACATTAAAAGATCATTCTTTCACTGAGCCTTTTGGGTAAATGAATCCCGCTGTGAAGGGACCACCTCTCAACGTGGCGGCATCGCGTACTCGACGAGCCAGTGTCGAGAGTGGCTGCATGTGTCTCAGGTGTCGGATCTTGGTCGATACCTAACGACTCATGGTTGTCGAAAGCGTTGTTGGAAGAACTAGTAGCATTTTTGTCTGTACAATGTGTTATTCACTTTCTCTTAGGCATCTACACAAATTAAAGGATTAAGATACTGCAATTCATTCACATTTTAAAAAATTTGACAGAACCTCCCTTATACGAGAGACTACCCATAATTTTTAATACTGCAAATACATAATAATTTAACTTTAATAGCCACAAACCAATTGATTTTATTCAATTTGTTTCCTTGTCACTGTGTGAAGAGTTCACTCAACTTGTAATCAACCTAGTTTTTAGATTTTTTTTAATTAAATTCTAAAGTTTGTCAATATTACCATTAGTGTACAATTGTTTGGTTAATTGTTTCCAAATATTTGGTTAATTTTTCAAGTTAAATAGTAAAAGTGTCTTGTTTTTTCTCTCCTGTAATATTATTTACTTACTTTTCAGAATTCCACATTTCAACATTTATACACAGCTCATGGATTTCTAAATACTATTTAAAACATAAAAAATAACCCAATTTGGCATTTAAATAAAAATTTTCATAAATCTTTAATTTATAACTACTCCAAATTATATCAATTAACTCTTAATTTTCAACAACTCAAAACCATAAACACAAACCACAAACCACAAATTATAAAAACATGAAATTAATCAATATATTTAACCAATTGAACCCTAATTTACAAAATTCCAAAATAATAATTAAAATTAATCCTATACATTTAATTGAAATTAAACAAAAAAATTGAAACAAAATGTAGAAGTTTGGACACATGTTAATTTTCTAGTATTTTAGGTTGAGTGGTTTCATCATAAATTTAGCAACATAAAAGTTCTCTTTCAATCTATTTTATTTAGATAAAATGATTTTTACCCATTTAATAATTCTATCATAACCAGCCTCACTCAACTCATGATTCGACTTGATAGTAAATATCTAAGTTAAGATTAGAGAGATAGTCTTTTGTATAATTGTGATGATGATTGATAAACCAACCATCCCTTTGTATTTATACCTTTAGGGTTGTATACAATACAATGGTGGAATGTGCTACACATGATAACTATCCTATATATAATGTATTTACATATATGTGGACTCTTTCCTTAATACACCCCGTCAAGCTGAAGGTGGAGATTCCACCCGAAGCTTGGATCTAAAATAAGCAAATGAGACTGGAGGGAGAGGCTTGGTAAGAACATCCGCGAGTTGATCCTTTGACGAGATGAACCGTACCTGAATTTCTCTCTTAGCAACACGATCACAGACAAAATGATAATCAACTTCAACATGTTTGGTACGAGCGTGGAACACCGGATTGGCAGATAAGAAAGTGGCCCCTAAGTTATCACACCATAACGTAGTCATGGATGAAGTGGAAATCCGAAGTTCTGCCAATAAAGAACGAATCCATAAAATTTTAGCAGTACCATCAGCCAAGGCTTTGTATTCTGCTTCTGTAGAGGATCTAGCAACAGTGCGTTGTTTCCCAGATTTCCATGAGATAGGTGTAGAACCAAGGTATACAAGATAACAACCTATTGATTTTCGATCGTCAATACTACCTACCCAATCAGCATCTGTGAAACCATGAAGAGTCAAAAGAGAGTCTCGAGTAATGTGCAGACCATAGGTTGCTGTAGCCTGCAGGTAACGGAGGATGCGTTTAACAGCAGCCTAATGATTATCAGTAGGGGCATGCATAAATTGACATACTTTGTTGACTGCATAGCAGATATCAGGTCGAGTGAAAGTAAGATATTGCAGTGCTCCAACAATCTGTCGATACTATATTGGATTAGAGTGTGGAGCACCAGGCACAATTCCTAGTTTAGAAGAGGTAGACAAAGGAGTATCAACCGGTTTGCAGGAAGCCATACCTGCTCGTTGGATAATATCGAGTGCATACTTGTGTTGACTTAACAAGATACCCATAGCTGTAGATTTAACTTCAATGCCCAAGAAGAAATGAACAGAACCCAAATCTCGAAGCTTAAATTCTGTTTGCAGTAAAGTAATTAGTCTATAAAGCAAGGCTGAGTTACTCCCGGTCAGTAAAATATCATCCACATACACAAGTGGATAAATCATGGCACCATTGAGAGAGAGAATAAACAGAGAAGTGTCAACCTTGGATGCCTAAAATCCAATGGAAATGAGGAACTCGCTCAACTTGTTGTACCAAGCTCGAGGTGTTTGTTTCAAGCCATACAAAGATTTATGAAGACGACACACATGAGATGACATAACAGAATCAGCAAACCTCGGTGGTTGTGCCATGTATACCTCCTCTTGAAGAATGCCATTCAAGAAAGCATTATGAACATCCAACTGGTGAATATTCCAACCATACGAGACAGCAATAGTGAGCATAAGACGTACCGTTGTAGGCTTAACCACTAGGCTAAACATCTCCAAATAATCAATCCCCTCTTGCTGAGAAAAGCCGCAGGCAACCAACCACGCTTTATATCGGTCAATCCGACCATCGGCGTGGCGTTTAATCTTGTAAACCCACCTACTACCAATCACATTTATAGACGGATGAGACGACACCAATGACCAAGTATGATTAGAGTGAAGTGCCTGGATTTCCTCCTGCATGGCATTATACCAAACCAAATACCTATTGGCATCCTTAAAAGACAACAACTCCTGTTGAGGTAACGTTGTTACCCGTGAGGGAGTTGCAACACTGAAGTTAACATCCTTTGGTGGACGTGGTCGAAGCACCATAGGATGGAGGCGGGCTGGCTGGGAGGAGTTGTTATCAACACTGGCTGGTATCTACTTAAGCTGGAATTTCGACAGATCAACATATAGATTAATTCTATGAGAGGAATCAGAGGAAGAACCTGATGAGGAGCTCAATATATGTGCAGGCCGTGGGGTAGAACCAGCTGTAGAATCTGCTGGAGTCACCGCCAGAACAGGGGAACCAGCAGGAGAAGAACCAGGAGAGCTGGCAGGAGCGATCTGAACCTGTACTGCATGCGAGGGTGGCGAATCTGAACCTGTACCTACAACATGATCATGATAATAACATGCAGATAATGGTAATGGAGCCAAATGAGATGTAAGTGGTGAGAGGGGTAACGGTGGAAGGGCTGAAGATGGTGGCTTTGGATGATATATATAAAGTAACCGGTATAGTGGCGGCAGTAGGATTTGTAGGTGGCACTGCAATCTGTTCAGATTTACCAAGAGGGAAAACATGTTCATGAAACCGGACATGACGAGCAAGATAAATACGTTTGGATGTCAAGTCAAGACATCGATAACCTAAATGAGAGTTACTATATCCTAGAAAAACACATGCAGATGAATGAAAATCTAACTTATGAGTATTGTATGGACGGAGGAATGGAAAACAAAGACACCCAAACGTACGAAGAAAAGCATAATCAGGAGATGATTTTAAAAGACATTCGAAAGGACTCTTATAATTAAGAATCAGAGTTGGAATGCGATTAATCAAGTAAACAGAGCTTTCAAAGGCATAACTCTAATATTTAAGGGGAGCGTGACATTGCCCAAGAAGGGTAAGTCCAGTTTCGACAATATATCTATGACGACGTTCAACCATGCCATTTTGTTCATGGGTGTGCGGGCAGATCACACGGTGATGAATACCTATTGTTTTAAAATACGTATTGAGTTTTCAATATTCACCACCCCAATCTGTTTGAACAGATTTTATTTTTAAAGAAAATTGACGCTCAACGAGCGTTTGAAATTGATGAAAAATATTAAAAACATCAGACTTAGCAACCATCGGATAAAACCATATAAACTTTGTATGGGCATCCATAAAAATAACAAAATAGCAAAAACCGTATGATGACAACATAGGAAAGGGACCCCAAACATCACTAAAAATTAAATCAAGAGGAGCTACAGTTTGATGACCCGTAGTTTTTAGAGTCAGATGACACGACTTGCCCAGAGGACACGCAGGACAATTAAAATTAAAACATTTTGTCGTACATGACACTTTTTTATTTTTCACCAACAAATGCAAAATGCGTGGGCTTGGATGCCCAAGTCGACGATGCCAGATATCAGCGGAAGTAGAGAGACATGTACATGAGAAAGCCTGAGGCAATGACATGGCAGACGACTCGGACAGAACATATAGACCATCTTTACTTTGACCGGAAAGAAGCACTTCCTTTGTCATGAGGTCCTTAATATAAAATAAACAGGAATGAAATTCAAAAAACACGTTATTCTCAAGGGAAAATTTTTGAACAGATAGCAGATGTTTTTTAATGGCAGGAACATGTAAAATATTGGATAAAGTAAATGTGCGTTTTGGGGAATGAATTTTCGAGTGAGCAATATTGGAAATAACAAGGCCCTTACCATCACCAACATGCAGATAATCATTACCAAGGTAAGGTTCTGAACTCGTCATACTAGCAATGTCTGGCGTTACATGATGATTTGCACCCGTATCAGGAAACCATGTGACAGGAAATGTTGCTGGAGCAATATTAAATGTGAGATTGGCATTGGCTTGGAGAGGATGATTAGCCAACTGAGAGCACTGTTGGGCAGTATGCCCATATTCATAACACAACTGACATTTTACACTACGATTATACCCACCAAAGCGATTTCCTTGCTGCCCAAATTGTCCTGATGGCCGATAGGGAGATCCAGAAAACTGTCTTGAGGAGAATCGGTGTCCTTGTTGCCCAAATTGTTGACCTGAGATATAATTGTTGTTTCCATTATTTCCACGATAAGCATTGTTGCGATTATTATTATTTCTCCAGCCCCCACGAAACCTGCCTCGTCTAGCATTATTGAAGCCCGAGTGATTCTGCATAAAGAAAGCAGCTGGTTGTTGCGATGGGGTTGGTAACAGAGGTGCGGTTGCTGCTGGTTGGAGAGCAGCTTTGTGGAGAAATTCATGTGTAAGTAGACTGCTGTGGAGATCAGTGTAGGAGATGGGATCAGCCTTGGTAGACAAACTGGTGACAAGATCTTTAAATTCACTACGTAACCCCTGAAACACATATAAGTTGAATTCTGCCAAGGAGATTGGTCTGCCAGCCGCAGCAAGGTCATCAAACAATGCTTTTGCCTTCTGCAAGTATGTGCTGGCAGAATCATCATGCTGGCGTAGCTCTTGGAAGGAACCGTGAAGTTGCATGATCCTGGAATTTGAAGGAGATGCAAGAGTTGTTTCCAACGTTCTCCAGATATCATGGGAGGTGTTGCAATCCACAACTAAATGCAGAACTTCCACCGAGAGAGAGGATAAGAGGGCACTCATGATTAAGTGATCTTGCTGCTTCCATGTCAAGTATGCAGGATTGACAGAGGATGAAGATACTGCAGCAGATTCCAGATGAGAAGGAGGACATGTTGATATGCCATCAACAAAAGAGTATACGCCTTGGCCTAAGAGGAATGGCTTCATCTGCATCCTCCAGTACAGAAAGTTGGTATTGGAGAGTTTTAAAGACATTACCTGTTGCGTGTTAGGAAGGGATATGATGGCAGCAGTAGGGGACACACCATAGGTGGCTGTCGGCGCCATAATGGAGAAAGAAGATTGAGGTGTAGATGCAGCAGAATAATGAAGTTCTTGATTGTCCATAGGAGAAAGAAGTTTGGCAGAACACGTTTTCTGATTGGTAGGAAGGGAAGAAATTTGCAGATTACGTTCTTGATATTTGCTGGAAGAAGAGAACCGGATGTAAGGGAGAAGTCTAAAAGCAGGTGAAGAAGGCTGCTGGGGAAGCAGGCTGCTGGACGATGGAAGCCTGCTGGTTATTTGTTTTGCTCTGATACCAAGTTAAGATTAGAGAGATAGTCTTTTGTATAATTGTGATGATGATTGATAAACCAACTATCCCTTTGTATTTATACCTTTAGGGTTGTATACAATACAATGGTGGAATGTGCTACACATGATAACTATCCTATATATAATGTATTTACATATATGTGGACTCTTTCCTTAATAATCTATGCAACAACCGATAATTCACTCTGATTTGTGCCCTAATCTCATAATGGTTTATCAGAATCTGTTCAAAGATAAAAAAAAAAAATAAAATCATGTCGTATATGCATTAGGTTCTTCATCTACAATTGAAAATTCACTTGCATAACCCTTATTTATTTCATCACATCTATAACTATATTCCTTTAAGGATTACTATTGTCATCTACAATTCCATGCACATTACTAGAGCTAGAAGTTGACTCAACCATCCATTCTACCATGGTCTCGTGAGGAACATATGGTTCTCTGTATGAAAACCAACATAAGTATTTTTTTCATGAACTCTTTTTGTAGAAGATGCATCGTTACAACATCTAGATTAAAAAATATTTTTATTTTTACACCTTTTACATGGAAATCTAATACTATTTTCCCTAATATTTCTTGGATTAGATAGTGCGTAATTAATAAAATCCTGAACCTCATTACAATATTCCATCATTCACAACCCTTTAGATCAATCTTGATACATCCATGAATAATCATAAATTACTTATATCAAACCTATATAGAATATTGTTGACAACATATATTAATTAATTACGTAAACTAAATAAATTTACAAATATTGGTTTAACTCAAACTTATTCAATCTATTTTAATAATCCTTTTAATTCATTATCAATTATTTACATAAATTCAAATTTCTATATATTTAATGAAAATTTTAACTCAACAATAAATTGACAAAACATAAAATGAGCCAGTTAAATAAGCTATTATTCATTTCTTCACAAAACACTTACGTCACAAATTCAAAATAAATTTCATTAATTTACAAACAAATATAATTTTATAAAATTTCAAACAAATCATAACATGTACAAATCATACATTCATAAAATAATTTCTATGGGAAAAAGTTATAAAACAAGTAAACATCCAAACAAAATATATATACTACAAAAATATACAATAAAAATTAATATTTTAAAACTTAGTTCAAATAAAAAATATATAGTTTTGCTTACTTGAAGCAGGAAATCCTCAATAAAACTTGAATTCGAATATTGATGTTGACAAACTAAGTGTTTGGCTGATTGAATTTATAGTGAAAGTTTGATTTGGAAACACATGAGGGAGTGTGTTGTTTGTTGTAGAGAAAAATAGAGGAAGAAGAAGAAATGAGAGAGGAGGAGAGAAGGGTTGCTCATTAGGTCATAAATTAAATATTACAGACAGCTTTACCGGTGAAATTAACCTATTTTTAATTAATTCTGTATATAAAAATGACATGTCATCGTACATTTTGGCTTTTTTTTTTTCAATTCTTTCTTTTATCACTGTAATTCCTGGATGTATACTGAGAGAATATTTCAATTGGTGTTTACAGATTGATACATAGAGAGAATACTTCGTCGGTAAAGTTCATTGCAATCTACTAACACAAAATTTATGTTAGTGTTTTCGTTTGTATTTGATAATTTTTTGGTAGTGCTAGAAAAATATTTTTAATTCTAAATAGTAACTTCTTGGTGGAAATCAACCCTGGACTTAGTGGTAGGCCTTCAAAACCTGCCAAGGACACATAAAAGAATTTTGTTCCACTCGTTCAAAAGTGGATTTGTGGTTGGTTATATGCATTATCTGCTGTTTCAATCGTAATTGTTTTTGTATCCTATTGTTTGCCTTCGATCCATCTAAAATAAGGGTAGTAAGAATAAGAAGATAGCTGATAAATCAAGAGATTTATAGGAATGTTATGTCGGTGATATGATAGTCTAGGTGCTTCTTAGACACTCGTCTAATTTGGACAAGGATGAGCAGATTTTTTAGAGGAAAGTTCTCGAGACATTTTCATGAGGTTTCTAGATCTAGGGAGAAAGGCAGTGATGATAGAAAAATCTGGATTGTAACTTTTAACATTACCAGTTGTGGAGCTCAGTTATGGAGGCAGCAAAGTGGTCAACTCTCTCATTCTGTGCATGTAAACTGTTGAGATCATTTTGTTTTTTGTTATGGTTCCTTGACAAATGACAATCTTATGAATAATTCTAATTAGCAATTTTTTGTGTGTAAAATAGCGTTGTTCATCTTTCACTAATTCTCATCGGTGATTTCATCAACAGAATTCGGAGTTGGAGAAGTTGGTCACAAGAACAAGTTTCGCGGCACTCAATATTGCAACTCGCAGTTTTGACCAAGACAATGTCATCGGAGTCGGAAAGATGGGGACAATGTACAGGGCAGCACACCGTTATGATTTGTTTACTGCAGTTAAGAGGTTACATGACTCTCAACATTTAGGGAAACAGTTCAGGTCTGAGCTAATCATTCTAGCCAAGTTCAGACACATGAACATAATTCCACTACTGGGATTCTGCATAGAATCCGGGGAAAGGCTTTTGGTGTACAAATATATGACAAATGGGAACCTTCATGATTGGTTACATCCTGTGAAATGCAACGCTGAAAAACTGGATTGGCATGTCAGGGTTAAAATCGCCATCGGAGTAGCCCGAGGCTTGGCATGGCTTCATGATTTTAACAACTTCCTGATAGTTCATCTTGACATATGCTCAAGGAGCATCTTGCTGGATAAATATTTTGTACCAAAGATATCAAATTTTGGAGGGGCAATGCACAGGAGATCAAATGACAAGGGCTTAATTGCAAGTAGTAAGATAGGTGAACTGGAATTGATCAAGCAGGATGTCTATCAATTTGGTATTCTTCTTCTTGAGCTAATTGCAGTTCATGATCCTGACCATAACAGTAAATCATCTCATCACACTCTAGAGGTGAATTTGTTTGAACGAATCGCTCATCTATCGAGCAGTTCTTCTGGCCTCTATCATGCTGTTGATAAATCTCTTCTTGGTCAAGGATTTGATGGTGAAATACTTCATTTTCTGAAGATCGCATCTAGCTGTATTCATCCCATTCTAGATCAAAGGCCAACGATGCTTCAAGCATTCCAAATGTTAATGGTTCTCAGGAAGAGAGAGAGATGCATCCAAAATCCTAAGCTATTGGCTCAACTGACTGGTCGCTGCTAATTAAGGTGATGATAGAGCATTGAGCTGGAGTCAGCAGAAACAAAATGAAACAGCAGATGTGTGTATGCTATATAAAATCATTGTTTCTGGTTTTGTAAGTGAAACAATACAGATATGGCCTCATTGCTAAAAGCACTCTTTAGGAGTGTTATTGGAAGGCACTTTTCCAAATTCGTAATTTTTTTCTTTTAATAAAAATTTTAAATTAATTTTTTTTTATTGTTTTGACATATTAATATTAAAAATAATATATAAAAATTTATTTTAATATTTTTTTTAAAAAAAAAACACCAACTTTTACCATTATCTCCGCCAAGCTCCAAGAGAGTAATGATATGATCTATTGATGATAACTCCGAGATTGTCCTGAAGAAGAGTCTGTTGTGAGAAATGGCAAACAACCAATGAAAACAGAAGAAAAAAAAGTTAATTTAAAAAATATCTTTAATTAAAACTATTCTAGAATAGATTTTTATTTAGAAAATAAATAAAAATACAGCATATTTTAGCTTGTCAAATATGCAGATTAGGAGGCAGTGCTTGTTTCTTGATGGCACGTGCATTTCGTTGTTGTTGAAATTGTAAATAATTGTTTTATGCAAATCATCATTCCTAAACAACATAAATGCATATTCCTGAAAATAAAGGAGGGGTACTCACATAATAATATTAACCGGAAAAAAAGTGTTTTTTCCTTACTTTTTTTTAATTTTAATTCTATTCTTCAACACTAAGTTTTTGAAAAATTAAATTTTATAAATTTTTTAATTTATTTTTTATGAGATTATCCTATATTCATGACTCAAACTACCACTATATATAGGTTGACTCAAGTTGGAGTCTCCATGTTAATTAAAAATATATCATCTTAAATATTTAATTTAAATCAAACCATATTTTTAATGGTTTTTTGGGTTGTTTTTAGACCCGCAAAATGAAACAAGTTACATTAAATCAATTCTCATACGATTAAATTTTTTTTACTAGAAATATATTATCAATGCCTAGATATTTTTTTTTTACATTGAAAAAAAATAAATTCAACCCGCTACATAATACAAACCAATATTCTAGTCTATGTATAATAATAATGAAAATGAAGGACAAGATTATACAAAGAGCTTATAATTCTTCCAGCCAAATTTGTTTTGTACAATTATTTATTTAAGGATATCAATTATGTTGTCAAAATTTGATGAGAACATCAACATTAGATCGAACACATAGAGGTTCTTTGAATCTTAAGATTTTCCTCCATACGAAACCTCCACATGTAGTTAAAGCTTGTATAGATATATTTGCAGTATTTTTTTGCATTATATAAAATTTATTCTTGAATTTAAATTAGTTGTTTTATGTTGTTTAATTACATTGTGAAATTGTTTGATAACATTTTTTTATAGAAAAACCAATTTGTTTGAAAACCGATGAAAATCCCATTGATCAGTGATTAACATTTTCATTAGAGAATTACAGAGAGTTATTTAACTATTTTGGTGAACACTGATAAGAATTCCATCGGTAAATAATCAAATTTTTTTTTTTTGGTGAATTACAGAGAGTTGTTGAGTGTTCCAATATACACCCCGATAGAATCACTGACCAAATATGTTGTCAATTATTGTATCGGCAAACTCGTTGATGAGACAGATATTTTGACAATGGGCTTATCTGTCAGAAATCCAATGGCAATATTGATCAATGAATTTGACTACAAATATTAGTAGACCCTGTTTTTAAAGACCGGCGACAATAAGTCGTCACTGTATCTGTCAGTGTAAAAATCGTTCATGGAATTACCTATAGATATGACATCAGCGATGAGATATTTTCTGACGAGATGTTTTTATTGGTAAATATATTGGTGATTTTTATACCAACAAAATTAGTGTTTCTACACCGATAAAATATTCCATCTGTGTTATGCTTATTTTTGTGGTGGAAGTTGTGAAAACCTCATATTGAATTTAGGCTTTCCATGACAGTGACCTCGGTTGAAGGTGACTATCCTGCAAAAGGTTAACCGGAGATAGTATAAGAAATGTTGTTTATTGGAGAGAGAGGGTGGCGTAGATGCAGGGTTTGGTTGGACCGAAGCTGGAGAGGGTTCGGTTTGACTTGCCCTGGAAGGGGTTCGGTGATTGAATTTTCTCCCCCCTCCTTTATTTCCTACCTTCGGTTGTGTTTGGCCAAGAGAGGATTAGGTTGGACATTGAGAAGAGAGGGTTTGGTTGGAAGATGAGGAGATGGTTAGGTTGGGCTAAGGAGATGAGGTTTTGGTCCTTCTTTCTTACCTTGTTTAGGCATCAGTTGGGCCATTAACAAGCACTCTCAGTTGGGCTTTTTAGAATTTTTTCTTGGTGCAGCATCAATTTGGAACTGGTCACCCTCGTAGATATGTAAATTAATAACTCTATGGTTTTGTTATCCCTCAGTTAATTACAACCTGAATTTGCTTTAATATGCAAATATATTTTGGTGATTATTCCCTCCATATTAGTTTTTGATAGCTATCTCATTTGGCTGTTGTTCATTGTTGCACATAACAACTTCTGAAATTATGGCTCAGCTAGTTCCATGACCAAGTCAAAAAAACACAACAGAGTAGTAGTGCTACTTGCCAGAACCCATCATTGATCATATTTTCTCCTTCCTTGAAATAAATGACATTGCTCGAATTGGTGCAGTATCAAAAAGGTTCAGACAAATTTTATCTCTAGATGATCCTCTAATTTTGTGCAAGCAATTTAAGTGAGGTTTTCAGATATTGTTTATATTATTTTTTTAATAAACATGCAGTTGATAAATCTCTATCATGCAGTTGATAAATCTCTTCTTGGTCAAGGATTTGATGGTGAAATACTTCATTTTCTGAAGATCGCATCTAGCTGTATTCATCCCATTCTAGATCAAAGGCCAACGATGCTTCAAGCATTCCAAATGTTAATGGTTCTCAGGGGGGGAGAGAGAGAGAGAGATTCATCGAAAATCCTAAGCTATTGGCTCAACTGACTGGTCGCTGCTAATTAAGGTGATGATAGCATTGAGCTGGAGTCAGCAGAAACAAAATGAAACAGCAGATGTGTGTATGCTATATAAAATCATTGTTTCTGGTTTTGTAAGTGAAACAATACAGATATGGCCTCATTGCTAAAGCACTCTTTGGGAGTGTTATTGGAAGGCACTTTTCCAAATTGGTAATTTTTTTCTTTTAATAAAAATTTTAAATTAATATTTTTTTAGTATTTTTTATTATTATTTTAATATATTAATATTAAAAATAATATATAAAATTTATTTTAATATATTTTCAAACAAAAAAACACCAACTTTTACCATTATCTCCGCCAAGCTCTAAGAGAGTAATGATATGATCTGTTGTTGATAACTCCGAGATTGTCCTGAAGAAGAGTGTTGTGAGAAATGGCAAACAACCAATGAAAACAGAAGAAGAAAAGTTAATTTAAAAAATATCTTTAATTAAAACTATTCTAGGATAGATTTTTATTTACAAAATAAATAAAAATACAGCATATTTTAGCTTGTCAATTATGCAGATTAGGAGGCAGTGCTTGTTTCTTGATGGCACGTGCATTTCATTGTTGATGAAATTGTAAATAATTGTTTTATGCAAATCATCATTCCTAAACAACATAAATGCATATTCCTGAAAATAAAGGAGGGGTACTCACTGAACACCTCCTCACATAATAATATTAACCGGAAAAAAGTGTTTTTTCCTTAGTTTTCTTTTTTAATTTTTTTTAATATATGTTTTTTTTAATTTTAATTATATTCTTCAACACTAGGTTTATTGAGAATTAAACTTCATAAATTTTTTAATTTATTTTTTATGAAATTATCCTAAATTAATAACTCAGACTACCACTATAATAGGTTGACTCAAGTTGTCATCTCCATGTTAATTAAAAATATCTCATCTTAAATATTTAATTTGAGTTAAACCATATTTTTAACGGTTTTTTGAGTTGTCTTTGGACCCGCAAAAATAAACGAGTTACATTAAATCAATTCCTACACGATTAAGTTTTTTTTTTACTAGAAATATATTATCAATGCCTAGATATATTTTTTTACGTTGAAAAAAAATTATTTCGACCTACTACATAATGCAAACCAATAATCTAGTCTATGTCTTATACATCTATCTATCTACATGTATAATAATAATGAAAATGAAGGACAAGATTGTAGAGAATTCTGACCGGTGATGTTCTGATATTTGCCCATTGGAGGCTAAGCACACTGACACAATATTTAACGTGGTTTGGCAAACCACCTACATCCACGGGAGAAGCCATTGCATTATATAGGGAGAGGACAAGATTTACAACAATAGAGGAGGAGGAATCATCCCCTCTTTGGCAACTCTCAACCTCACTCTATTTCTCTCTTCTCAGTGCTGCAATGACAGCTACTGCTGGCTGCCTTGGCAGCCCACTCTCTCCTACATTTCTCACATCTTTGGCTCTACTTTCCCTCTCTCATTTTGCTCTCTAACGTATGCCTCTATTTATAGGCATCCATGGCAGCTTCTCTTGCTCTTTTGTCAACAATGATGGCCACCAACTCTAGCTCATCTTCAACAATGGTGGCTACATTAGCGGCCCTCTTTGACTCTATGACAATGGCAGCCATTCTCTTCTAGAAGATAGGCTGCAGATGCTGCCACATAAGTGGCAATATCCCAACAATCACCCCCTTTGCCATTTATGTGGGCAATTGTCCTCTTGCTTCTTCAGCACAAGCTTGCATTCTGCAGCTCTTCCAAGCTTACCATTCCGAGAGCATCTGTGACCAAGTTTACAGGTACTTGCCAAAACTTTCAATCACTAGAGTCATCCAAGCACCCCTTTGCTCACTCCAAAGGATCACTTCAACCAGATGGTTTGTCATATCTCATTTGAAGAGTGTTAACGCTTGTCTCTGGGACAACATTCCCCTTCATGCATATCAACCATGCTTGGCCAGGAATGATTTATCAAGCCTTACACCAAGGCTTACAACACCCCCTCAAACAGATATTCCTAAGTGCGATAGTCATTGAGTATTTTAATGTGATCACGAGCTCACCACTGTTCCAAGAGTCTACTCATCCCGGAGTTATGTCTGCCCTCTGTTCCACTTTAGGAACCACGCCTTACTTCTCCGTGAGTCTCCCGCTCTTAGTCCCAAGAGTCCAGGTAGCTCTCCACCTTTAACCATGGGGACAACCCATTAAAGGTTGATCCATATATGTCTTGATACTTTGAGTATTACAATGCCTTCACTGAGCTCACCACCTTGACAAGAGTCATCTTGTTCCTGGAACCTGTGCATGCCCTCTGCTCATTCCTAACAGTCATGTCTTAATGCTCCACAAGTCACCCATTTATTGTGCAAGGCAAATGTCTTCTAGCTTATTGATCTTTAGCATGGGGGCAATATCTATGAAAGTCAATCCTGCATTTGTCTCCATACTCATCATAGCCACTTCATTGGCTATACACCTGTCCACTCATATCTAGCCATCACATTGGCTTTGGGGAGTTCTAAACTGGGCTCATATCGTGGCCCACACACCTTCTCTAAGGTGTCTTCGCCCGTTGTCATGGGGCGGTCTGTACCTGGGCTCCTTTCATGGCCCTCACACCTTTCATCTGAGGTGTCTTCACCTTTTATAAGGCGGTCTGAACTGGGGCTCCTATCATGGCCCTCACATCTTCTCTAAGGTGTCTTCGCCCGTTGTCATGAGGTGGTATGAACTGGGGCTCCTATCATGGCCCTCACACCTTCTCTTGAGGTGTCTCCACCTATCATCATGAGACGGTCTGATCTTGGACTCATATCATGGTCCTCACATCTTCCATCCGAGGTGTCTCCGCTTGTCGTCATGAGACAGTCTGAACTTGGACTTATATCACACATTCTGTCTGAGGTGTTTCCGCCTGTCATCATGAGACGGTCTGAACTTGGACTTATATCATGGTCCTCACACCTCCTGAGGTGTCTCTGTCTGTCGTCATGAGACGGTCTGAACATGGACTCATATCATGGTCCTCACACCTTCTGTTTGAGGTGTCTCCATCTATCGTGAAGCGGTCACATCCTCCTTCATCGGGGATGTCTCCAGTGACTCTAAGATTTTCTACCACTATGTAGACTTGGGAGAAATCACTGCCACTGATCACATAGAAAGAGAGAGTTGCGGTGCACTCTTCACAATCTTCCATCTCGATTTCTATGTTTGGAGCTTCTGTGCCTCTCTGCTTGACAGCTCCACCTACATGAACTCTCTTTGGTGTCTTCACCTTTCATCATAGGCGGTCGCACCCTCTTAATTAGGTGCTTCTGCAACAACTCATCTTTCCATCCTTACATGCATTGGAAATGTCCTCGCTTGTTACCTTTATCAAGAGCACAAGAGACTTCCTGTTGTACAACTTTTTTACACAGTCTCTACTCTGAGCTTCATCTGGGAACTCTTCTTCTCCTTGCACCTATCATCTCATTACACTACCTCGTTGGATCCTACGGGTACTCCTACACAATCTTCGTGTGCCCTCGTGCAATTTCTGTTCTGCAGATTTCTCCCTATTCTTTGCTTTTATGTTTGACAGCAGCTCATCCTATCACAACACTTATCCAAGTTAAAATAGGGTGTCAATCTTTATCCCCTTGCTGTATTTCTCTTCCATTATCAAGGTCTTCATTAATTCTCCCTTCGAGAAATTATAGTCACCGAATCTAACTTCTTTGGAGAAATCACCACTCCATCAGATCCTTGAACATACGGAACCCAACTGTTCCTTTATGTCGTCATCTTGCTAGTCTTCAACAGTTTCATTACAAACTGTTACATATACAAAAATAGTACTGTGTGGATGATCCTTCAACTAAGCAAGTTTTTAGGAAAGATTTGGAGGGGTTACATTGGTCCCGCTTAAAACCCAATCTCCTAGACAGAACTTCTTAGAACATATCTATCTACCGTACTGCCTTTTCGTATATACAACCATTTGTTAGCTTTGTTGCGGCTTTCCTCTACAAGTGATCTGGGGTATCCTGGTTTTATACCTGATTTCTCAACATCTGGCGAGACTACCAGTTCTTAGATTCGTCAAGATTGGTCTTCATCAATTTCCACTCTCCACCTCAAATCGTCCACATGATCGGGTGTCCAGAGTATCCCAATTTTGCCTTCCCTCAAGGCAATTAAAATTCCCCACTTAGCAGTTCAACACATGTAATTGGGCAAACATGTGCACTTTCTCATTCTTCATCTCCATCGACCACCACAATGACCTTCAGATGCCTCCTCATTGGGCAATCTCTCTTTAATAATTCACCACCACCATTTTTGGTCTTAATCTCAATGATCGGACCATACCATTGCATCCGGAACGATCAAATTAGTTGGAAACAAGTCTGAAATCATCCAAATCACATTTCAGACGGCTAAGATTTGATCAAAACAATTCTGGCCTGATTAACGGCCCAAATTCAATCTCAGATTCGGTTGCACGTAGGATCAGCTACACTGGATCCTTATCCCTCAGCTCATGGCTCGGCTCAACTCAGCTCGGCTCGCGGCTGATGACGTGGCAGGTGGGTCCCACTGTGCTGACGTGTCAGCTGATTGGGCGCTGGCATGGCATGCCAACTGTGTATGCTGATGTCATAATTATGTCATGCTGACGTCATCCTTATCTGGGTCAGTCACATGGATCGGGTCATCTGGTATTCGGGTCTGGTCAGCCCATCAGGGGGAAGAAGATGCGTGGGGCGCGTCGGCGCGCGTGGACTGCTACCTCTTCGGCGCGTGGGGGCGCGTGCGAGCATATCTGACTTCTGATATCGACGCCATTTTCACCAGTGGCTTCGTCTCTTCCTCATCTACACAATGGTATGGTGAAAACATAATTTTGATAACTTTTATTTTTTTGGGCAAAAAATCAAACACCACTTTAAACCATCAGCTCTGATACTAATTGTAGGGAATTCCGACAGGTGATGTTCTGATATTTACCCATTGGAGGCTAAGCACACTGACACAATATTTAACGTGGTTTGGCGAACCGCCTACATCCACGGGAGATGCCATTACATTATATAGGAAGAGAACAAAATTTACAACAATAGAGGAGGAGGAATCATCCTCTCTTTGGCAACTCTCAACCTCACTCTATTTCTC